>ERZ1643250.2571-NODE-2571-length-13452-cov-26.907666_pt1 | contig 13452 bp, 19 predicted proteins | sample MGYA00579262_ERZ1643250 | MGnify/ENA primary metagenome ERZ1643250 (study PRJEB29033, sample SAMEA4952265) | chicken gut metagenome | biome: Broiler Chicken; feature: Gastrointestinal Tract; material: Caecum | place: Ireland | collected 2018 | study: Broiler...
TGTTTCTTATCAAAGAAGAATTTTTCCCATAGACACAGAAAATTTTACGCTCTCTCCCTTTATCATTAATGACATTTGTTTTTATGTGCATTCAAAGTTTTGCCGGCTGCAGATTTAGCACTCTTTGAAGAATTCTTGTTTGCAAGAGTTTTTCCTGCTTTGCCAACTTTTCCACCGTGGTGAACTGCCATTTTCTCACCTCCTTAAAAATGTGTGGAAATGAATCGCTCACCACATTTCCGGAAATGATTATTTATTTAGTTACCGAATTTTAATTTTAAATGCTTTTGCATTCTTAGGATAGATACGTACACCATTTCGTGTAATATATCTTACTAAGATATACTTAGAGCCGTCTTCATCAATGTAAATTTTACTCATAAAACGGTCACTCCTTTCACTTTGATATTGAAAAAAGTGAAATTCATGGTATACTAAAAGTGTGTAGGTTTTAGTGAGCGATTTGAATTTCACTATTTCCACGAAAAGCTTATGGGTGGTGCCATAGGCTTTTTTTATATCAACACATAAGTGCTAATATCATTTGGATTGTGATTGTGTTGCATTATTTAAATCGAATATAATTGCCTCTTCTGATGATATATAATCGCCTTCTGCCTTGTATACATTTCCAGAAAGTTCCCAATTCATCATTGTGGCAATTGTTTTAAGCAGTTCTTTATTATTCCAACGTACAGATACAATTTTCTTCTCGGAGTAAAACGGTATCGCTCCGTCGTCGTCTTTTTCTGCTTTCTGAATTGCTATTCTTTTGCCTTCTTCATCAATCATAAAGATAACATACTCTGGTTTTCCAATTCGCACAATTGCCGCTTTGCTAAATGCGATTCCGTTGTCTGTTATTGACACAGAAGAAGTCCCGACTGCCATATTATATTGTTTAAATCCATCTAACATCGAACTACCTCCTCTTTCACTTGAAATAATACCAAAGTATCGTTTTGATGTCAAATACTTTTTGATTTTATTTTTTCAGGAATTCGTTTCTGTTTCGTTTCTGTTTCATCTTTTCGATTTTTTATTTTATAAGAAACACCTAGTTTTAACGGGTTTTTACTTCATAATTGCAATCCAAACAATTTATATATTTATCAAACCTGTCACCTCTATATCACAAAAATCATATTTCGTCAACACATATTAATTAATGCAAAACGCAATATAAACGCAATAATTTGACACGCAAAAACGATTAACTAACAGAAAAACTTTTACATTTTTGATTATCCTTCTCAATCATCTCAAACAACCGATCCACTCTGCGTAATGCAGCTGTTCCCGTTTCTTTGCCTGTTTCTCATATTTCTTGTTCTTATACACAATTCTTTTATCTCCACGTTTTACAGCAGCCTTGTACTTGTCGTGATCATAAATATAATTTAGTGCCAAGGCAATATTCCTAAAGTAGAGCTGATCTTTTTGCTGATGGTATCTTCCCATTTCCGGATGCTTGAAATCTAACGGAGCCTGTCTGGAATTTCGATGATACAGGGCAATCTGTTCCATACCTCTGGAATAGACCAGTTTCCAGCATCCCATCCCCTATACACAATCACATCATTTATAATTCGACATCTATTGGCTGTTCCCGGAAGTTCAACAACTTCTTCCTTTCCGGTCTGGCGATTCAAAGGCTGAGTGATCGTGTATGCGCAGAACACGGGCTTTCCATCATCACACCGAAGCCTTATAGAGAGCGTCAGAAACGAACGGTTTTCCCGAAAAAGCGAACTCAGCGTGACGAGCTTTGTGAAGCTATCGACTCGGTACTCAAAGAGAAACCTAAGGGCTTTGAAGATTTTGTTCAGGCTCTTGCCAATAAGGGATTCGAGTTTAAGGATGGAAAACAGCTTGCGTTTCGTGGAAAGGAACAGAAGCGATATATTCGTCTGCGTTCCCTTGGCGAGGGATATAGTGAAGAAGAACTCCGTGCCGTTATCTCCGGGAAAAGTCTGCACAAGTCTAAGGGTGGTTTCCGGCAGGCTCCTGAACAGAAGCAGTTCCATCTTCTCATTGATATTCAGTCCAAGATGACGGAAGGAAAAACGGTTGGGTATGAACGCTGGGCAAAGAAATACAACCGTAAAGAAGCTGCCAGGACAGTATGCCTTTTGAAAGAAAAAGGCGTGGACAGCTATGAGGATTTGGTCGCCCTTACGGGTAAGCTGACTTCTCGCTTCTCTGAACTTTCCGATTCCATTAAGGCGGCTGAGAAACGGATGGTTGAGATTGGAGCATTGCAGACGCACATCAATAATTACTCCAAGACCAGAAAGACCTACGAAGCATACCGCAAGTCCGGGTACAGCAAAAAGTTCTTTGAAGAACATCGTGACGAGCTGATGCTCCATAAGGCGGCAAAGCAAGCCTGTGATCAGTTGGATGGGCAAAAGGTTCCTTCCCGTCAGGCTCTGCATGAGGAGTTTAACCGGTTGTTGGTTGAGAAAAAACAAGCCTATGCAGAATATCGTCAGGTGAAGAAAGAGATGCAGGAATATCTGATTGCCAAGCAGACGGTTGAGCATATCTTGGGTATTGACCGTCACAAACGAGTGGAAGAGAAGAAACAACAAAAAGAAGAACAGCGCTGAAGGTAGAGAAAGGGCCACGATCCATTCCGTTTTGGAGAGACCGTGGCCACTTTTTTGCATTTTACTTCGATATAATATGCTGATCATCACCTGTCGGAAATAATCATGTCAATTCCTTGCTGCAAGGTTTCTTCATCAATTGCACCCGTTGCTTGAGCGATTGCGTTTCCCTTCTCATCAATAAAATATGTGGTAGGCAGTGAATAAACACCGTAGGTTGCAGCGGCATCCTGATCTGTATCGTAAAATACCGGGAAAGAATAGCCCTGTTCTGCGATGAAAGCAGATGCAGTTTCCACAGTCTCTCTGGATCCATCGGTCATATTGATGATGAGAAACTGTACTTCTTCACCAATTTCCAGATACTTTTCGTTAAAATCAGGCATTTCCATTTTACATGGACTACACCAGCTTGCCCAGAAGTTTAGGACAACGGGTTTCCCAATAAAATCCGAAAGATGAACTTCATTTCCATCCAGATCGTAAACTGTAAAATCCGGTGCCAATATCTTTTCTGATTCATTCTCTTGTGTTGTTGGAGTGGAGGCTTCTGTGGATTCGGTTTCCTGCGGTGTTTGTGTAGCAAGCAGATTGGGAGCCAGTTTCTGTCCAAGCTGTTTATATAGAATTCCTGCACCACCTAAAATGAGAACAAACACAAGAAAGAGTATCATTATTATCTTCTTTTTATTCATAAACCCTCCTCAACTAAGCAGGCTGAGTAGCTGTCCCAGCGTTCCTGTTGCCATCAGGATACCCACTAATATCAGGAAACAGCCGCTGACAGTATTGATGATCCGATAGTGTTTTTTAATCCAGTTGAAGGCTGACTTCAAATAATCGATCAGAATAGCACTGAGAAGAAAAGGAATGCCAAGTCCCAACGAATAGCAAAGCAGCATCAGCATACCTTCGATTACACGACCCTGCTGAGAGGCCAGCATCAAGGCAGAACCGAGGAATGCGCCCACACAAGGTGTCCAGCCCAAGGAAAATATTATGCCAAAGAGCATAGCTGGGAAGAACCCCATCTCACGACTGTTTAATGTTTTACTGCCGCCTCTGAACAAATTCATTTTGAAAATGCCCAGAAAATTGAGGCCAAAAAGAATTACTATCAATCCGGAAATTAAATTCACTGCACCTTTGTATTCTCGCAGGAAGCTGCCAATGGTGCCTGCCAAAGTGCCCATTGCCACAAAGATTACAGTAAACCCACTAACAAATCCCAACGCTCCCAAGAAGGTCTTTTTTGTGCTGCGTTCTCCACTACCTGCAAAATAGGAGATATAGATGGGCAGCATGGGAAGCAGGCAGGGTGATATGAAGGTGATAATGCCCTCCAGGAAAGCTACTGCGTATTGCATGAACCGCTGCACCCCTTTCCGAAAATACCGGACAACAGCCAGCCGATAAAGCCCATATAGGCCATCGTGATGAACGGGTTAGAAGTCAGCGGACAAGCTCCAGTGGGGCATCCCACAAAGTAGTAATATGCAAGGCCAACTAATGCGCCGCCTGCGGTAAAAAGAACTGGCTTCAGCCATTTTTTAATTTTTTCTTTCATCTCACATTCCTCCTGCTAAATATTCCTCTGCATAGTGAACAGCAGTTGCCCCATCGGCTACAGCAGTTACGACCTGCCGTAATGCCTTTGTGCGGACATCCCCAACGGCGAACACACCGGGGATGTTGGTGCGGGTACTCTCATCTGCAATAATGTATCCAGCCGGATCAATCTCAATCTGATCTTTCATCAATTCGGTGGAAGGCTTTCTTCCCACGCTTACAAATACACCATCGCAAGCAATGGTACTTTCTTCTCCAGTTTTCACGTTCCTAATCTGGATACCGGTCAGCTTTTCGTTATGGAGCAGAGCTATAATCTCACTGTCCCAGAGAAATTCTACATTTTCTGTTTTCATCAAAGGTTCATGGTAGATCTTTGTTGCTTTTAGGGTGCCTCTGCGGTGGACGACGATGATTTTTTTGCAGATACGGGAGAGAATCAGCGCATCCGCCGCAGCGGTATTGCCACCTCCTGCGATGACAACCGTTTTGTTCCGATAGAACATTCCGTCACAGGCTGCACAGTAATGGACACCTTTACCGATTAACGCCTGTTCCCCATCAACACCCAGCTCTCTGGGACCGGCTCCTGTAGCCAATACGATGGATTTTGCGTACATAGCGCCTTCGCTGGTCACAGCTTTCTTTACAGAACCTGACAGTTCCAGAGACAGCACCTCAGTCAGCTTGGTTTCCACACCAAACCGCTCCGTTCCTCGCTTCATTTTTTCTCCCAGGGAGAAACCGTCGATGCCATCCTCGAAGCCGGGATAGTTGTCGATTTGCTCGGTCAGAGCCATCTGCCCACCGGCAGACAGCTTTTCTAAAACCACGGTGTCCATTCCTGCTCTTGCAGCATAAAGGGCTGCGGTATACCCGCCGGGACCGCCACCTACAACGATCATGTCATAGATATGCTGCGCATTATTTACTTCCTGAGTCCGGTGCTGTAAGGTTTCCTCAATAAAAGCCACCAGCTGCGCTCTGGATTCCGGAGCGACGATAGAGCCAAGAGTCTGTCCGCTGTGATAGATCAGTAGAGTAGGGACAACTTCAATAGCCTCGGTCTCAGCCAATTCCGGTTCATCATCAATGTTGACAGCAGTGAATACCAGCGTATCCTTATATTCCTCAGCAACGCTTTCCAATGCTGGAGCCAGACGGCGGCAATATACGCACCAAGGGGCTGAAAACTCCACCAGAACAGTCTTTTCGCTATGCACCATTTCTTCAAATTGATTTCTATTAATATTGATAACTGCCATACTGCCAGCTCCTTTCCTTTGCTTGATTATAGTATAGCCAATCTAAAATAACATTTCGGTGATGAGATCACATAAAATAGTGCGACATTGCTGCCGCACTAAAATTTTTCGTTATTAAGTAACTCGAGGATATGTTCACTGGAACGGATGATTTGAGACTGCTTATCTTTTATGGATGTTTTTCTTGCCTCCTCCAGCGAGAGAGAAGCATATAAATGAACCGTGTATGCTTCCTGCCTGAGAGAATCGTTATACTGTTCAGCTGCAAGATATTGTTTCTCAAGAATACTAATTTTATTTTGGAGATCACCAATCTGCTGTTGAAGCGACATCACTTTTTTCTTTCCAAGCTTTTTTCTTGCGGCTTCCGGGGTTTCAAATACAAGGATATGTTTGGATAACTTCTGCAGTACCAGTCTCAGTCCGTTCCCATAGGCTGAATCACTGCACATAATGGCAATCGTGGCATTTGATTGCTCATCTTGTGATGCCTTTATAAAATCAAGAACTGGCGTATTATAAAGGTTGAAATCTTTTTCTGTATGTACTGCTTCATAATAAGCTCTGACCGCTTGACACATTCTTCGGCAAAACTGTTCAATATCGATACGGATGTCCGTAAGGCTATTGTCAGAACTAATTCTATCCAGTTGACAAACTGAGGTTCCGCAATTCACGCCCAGGTGAAAACGAATCGAAGTATTGTCCTCGGTATTTGCAAAGCCTTTGTTCTGGTGTAGGTATTCACATCGAAGCTGCCAGCATCGTTCTCCGCAGATATAGGGCGAGATATCCTGCGCAGAAACTTTAAAGAAAGGTGCTGCGTATGTATCAAACCAACGAATATATTGATTTCCTACATCACGAGTTGGTCTCTGGTTTCTGTCCAGAACAGCACGCCCATCCCGATAACGCTTTACAATTTCTGGGAAAGCAATTCCGCCACAAATATCAGGCAAAGTCAGCGCCAATGCCAAAGCAGATTGCCAGCGTCCATCCTCAATGTTCAGTTCTACTTCCTCTATGCGATGTAAAAAGGTAAAGCTGGCATTATCTTGAATCATAGGCATCCTCCTGTAAAAAACCGCCTGCCGGGAAACCGACAGGCGGCATACTGCCTTTTATACTTCCATCATCTATGTCCTGATTTTATGCTCGATCCATTCCGCAGGCCGTAGCCGATTCAATGAGACAGCGATCATTGGTCACAGCATCATAGAACCGGAAGCCGCCGGAGAAGTTATAGCAGTCAAAGCCGTTTCCGGCCAGGATACGACAGGCAATGTAGCTGCGCAGACCGCTCTGACAAATGACGTAGACAGGCTTATGCTTGTCCAGCTCACCCAGCCGCTCCCGCAGCTCGTCCACCGGGATGTTAAAGAAGCCGTCAATGTGTCCGTGTGCGAATTCTTCCACAGTGCGGGTGTCCAACAGAGTTACGCTTCCGTCACGAGGAAGACGATCTGCATCTTCCAGATGCCATTGTTTCAGAACACTGTTTGCGATATTCTCAACCATAAAGCCAGCCATATTTACCGGGTCTTTCGCAGAGGAATAAGGCGGTGCGTAGGCCAGATCCAGATCCTTCAGTTCCGTGGCTTTCATTCCTGCCCGGATAGCGGTGGCCAGCACATCAATGCGCTTATCCACACCTTCATAGCCTACGATCTGCGCACCCAGCAGGCGATAAGTCGCCTTTTCAAAGACCACCTTCATTGTCATGACTTTCCCGCCAGGGTAGTAACCTGCATGGCTCATGGGTGACAGGATAACCGTATCAACATCCAGCCCTGTTTTTCTGGCGTTGGTCTCATTTACGCCGGTAGTAGCGGCAGTCATGCCGAAGATCTTGATGACACTGCTGCCTTGGGAGCCGGTATAATGGCTGTCTCCGCCACAGATGTTGTCTGCAGCGATTCGTCCCTGTTTATTGGCAGGGCCAGCCAAAGAGATCAGAGCATCCTGCCCGGTGACGAAGTGCTTCACCTGCACCGCATCGCCCACGGCATAGATGTCGGAAATGGAGGTTTCCATTCGGTCATTGACCACAATACTTCCTTTAATGCCCAGTTCCAACCCGGCATCCTTTGCAAGGGTGGTTTCGGGAGAAACACCAATGGCCAGGATTACCATATCCGCATGGAGAGGCTGTTCGTCTTTCAGCAGCACATCCACGCCGCCGTCCCTTTCCTCAAACCCTTCTACGGTATGACCAAGTGCCAGCTTTACACCGTGCTTGCGCATTTCATTATGGATGAAAGAAGCCATATCGGCATCAAAGGGATTCATAAGCTGTTTTGGACGCTGGACAATGGTGACATCCATCCCCAGCTCTCGCAGGTTTTCTGCCAGCTCCAATCCAATGAAGCCACCACCTGCCAGTACAGCGGATTTGGGATGGTTTGCATTGATGTAATCCTTGATGCAGAAGGTATCTTCAACAGTGCGCAGGGTAAACAGCTTATCAAGACCTACACCGGGAAGCCGGGGCTGGGTAGGCTTGGCTCCGGGAGAGAGAATCAGCTTGTCATAGCTCTCCTCGAACTCCTCACCGGTTTCCAGATTTTTCACGGTAACTTCTTTTTTTTCAGGATGGATAGCCGTGACCTCATGACGCACCTTCATGTTTACATGGAACCGGGAGAAGAAGCTTTCCGGGGTCTGGAGGGTCAGATCCGACCGATCGGTAATCACATCACCGATATAGTATGGCAGACCACAGTTGGCATAGGAGATGTACCCCGAGCGCTCAAAAACTACGATTTCTGCCTGCTCATTCAGTCTGCGAATACGGGCGGCAGCGGTAGCACCGCCTGCCACACCGCCTACAATGACAACTTTCATATTATCGTTCCACCTTTCCTGCATAAGCGGAAATTCCGCCTATGTTTTTCACGTTGGTATAACCCATCTGCTTCAAAATAGCAGCTGCCTGACGGCTTCTTGCACCGCTGAGACAGTGTACAAAGATGGGGGTAGCTTTATTGTCAATCATGCCAGCCACTTTGTCAATGGACTGCAAAGGAACATTTTTACTGCCGGGGATATGCCCCTGCCGGTATTCGTCGGGGGTGCGAACATCCAGCAGGACTGCGCTATCCGTAGTGCTATATTCTTTGACACCCTGATTGATGTCAGGGCCTTTCAGGAAATCGAAGAATCTCATCTTTGCACCTCCTTACAGCATGGCGAGAATCTGAGCCTTAGGTCTGGCACCGGTGACTTGATTGACAATCTTTCCGTTCTTCATAACCACCAGAGTGGGTATGCTCATCACACCGAACTGCATAGCCAGTTCCTGTTCCTCATCCACATTAATTTTAACAACCTTGATATCGGAGCGCTCCTTGGCAATCTCCTCTACCAGAGGAACTACCATGCGGCAAGGACCACACCAGGGAGCCCAGAAATCCATCAGGACGGGCTTGTCCGAGTTCAAAACCTCTTGATTGAAATTGTTTTTATTAACACTGATAGCAGACATATTTAAGTCCTCCTGTTTTCTTTTTTATGGCTTTATTATATCCAGTAGTCGTTCCTTGTTCTGTGATTTTATCACTTATCGCCGGTGACTGTTTCACCGGGCCAACTATTAATTCCGCCGATCTCAATGATATTGGTGTAGCCCAGTTTCACCAATTTTTCAGATGCCTGCTTACTCCGATTACCGCTGCGGCAGTATACCAGAATCAGCTGATCTTTATCCGGCAGTTCAGAGATATCCTCTGTGCCAATGGATTCGTTGGCAATATTGATAGCACCGGGAATATGCTTTTCGCTATATTCCTGAGCAGTACGAACATCGAGGATGATGTATCCGGTTTCCTCCTCCATCATCGTAATAGCTTCCTCCATAGTAATCTGTCGATAGGTTTTTTCAGCGGATTGCGTTGCACAACCAGAGAGAAGCAGTAAAGTCATTAAAATGGGAATGCTTCTTTTCATGTGTATACCTCCATATTTTGAAGATAGGGCAGCCGTTTCCAGCTGCCCTGTTTCCTTTTTTATGTTCTTGCCATTCCGTCTACACTGAGCACAACGCCCGTGATATAGGATGCTTCGTCAGATGCCAGGAACACAAATGCATTGGCAATATCCTCCGGCTGACCCAGGCGGCGCAGGGGGATCTGCTTGATGAGCGGATCAATTACTTCCTTGGGAACAGCCTTCATCATATCGGTCAGGGTAATACCGGGAGCGACTGCATTCACTCGAATACCCTTCGGACCCAATTCTCGGGCAAGGGAAACCGTCAGGCCATTGACAGCAAATTTGGATGCGGGATAAGCAAAGCCACTGGGCTGGCCGTAAATGCTGACCATTGAGGAGGTGGAGAGAATAACACCTTGACCTTTTGCAATCATGCACTCACTGGCGGCTCTTGTAGCATTGAACACGCCTTTTACATTCAGATCCATAACCTTATCAAAGGTTTCCTCCGTATACTCGGTAAAGGGAGTGCTTTCGGATACACCGGCATTGTTCACCAGAATATCAATGCAACCGTGTTTTGAGGCAGCTTCTCGGAACGCATTGCGGACAGATTCCAAATTGGACAGGTTAGGACTGATTCCCGCAACTGTTGCATCAGGGTACTTTTCTTTCAGCTGCGCAACCGCTTTGTCAGCAGAACCTTGTGAGCTTGCGGTCAGGATTACCGTAGCACCTTCCTTCAAAAATTTGTCTGCGGTAGCGTAGCCAATGCCACGGCTGCCTCCGGTGATGATTGCAACTTTATCTTTCAGTCTCATAAGAATACCTCCTTGTGTTTTGTATTTGTAGTATAACCTGTTTCGGAGGCGCTCTCCGTGATAAAATCACATTTTTCCAAGAAGGAATGATAGAAAAATCATGCCCGTGCATAAATAAAAAGTCACAGTCACGCTCCGATTTGAAGTGTAGACTGTGGTTTTTATTTACAGGTTCTGCACTTTCAGCCATCTTGATGATTTCGGAATCATCAATTTTGCTTGTACTTTGTCATCAAAGCAGATGCGACATTATAGAAACTCTCTGCCCGAAGAAAATAACTCCATCTTGGTTTAGAGACACCTTTTCGAAGTTTGATTGCTGAAGCCAGATCCGAATAGTCATCATAAGTACTGAATCTATAATTGGCTGTACCTCCTTCCGGGTTCAGACCACATGCTACAGCAAACGCCTCCAGCAATGTGGATTTACCGGATCCGTTCTCTCCTACGAAAAATGTAATATTACTCTTAAATTCAAAATGGTCAATATTCGCAATCGCCGGAATCTGATACACTACCTTCCATGACGTTTTTTGTAATCTTCACGAATGTCCCTGGCCCAGTCTCCACATGCCTGAAATGCCTCCGCCGCAGAAGATGCACTGCAGCTCCTGACTTTAGAAACTGTCTGGCTGAGCACTTCGTAATTCAGCTGTGTCCCCTGACCGTCGCATTCATAATTGACTGCCCGGTCAGCCTGGATTCCGAACCTGCCAGCCACATGGATGGCATCTATGTTCGCACCAAGGAATAAAAATTCCCATCCGTATTTTTCCTTTTGCCGTTCTACCATCTGTTTTACTTTTTCATAAGTATAAATATGGCTGGCATTTTCCATCCCATCTGTGGTGATGATAAATAATGTTTTTTCCGGACGGTCTTCTTCCCGTGCATATTTATGTACATTCCCTATATGGTAGATAGCACCCCCTAAGGCATCTAAAAGAGCAGTGCATCCCCGTACATAATATTGCCTTTCATTCATTGGTTCGATTTTATTAAGAGACACACGATCATATAAAACCTCAGATCTGTCATCAAACAACACTACAGAAATAAATGCTTCTCCCTTTTCTTTTTTCTGCTTTTCTGCCAGGGAATTAAACCCTCCGATCGTATCTGCCTCCAGTCCACTCATAGAACCACTTCTGTCTAAAATAAATACTAACTCTGTTAACCCTTTTTTCATAATGATTCCTCCTGTTTATTTCATCTATGTTCTTTTCTGTTTCTGGAATCATCATACTATTTTTATAATAGAAAAAGGTCTCCTGCAAAGCGACCTTTTCTATTTACTTATATCCCTAATAATTACAGAGGGTTTCCAGGCCAAGGTCATAAAGTATAACCTCCACTTCATAAATGTTATACTCCTTCGTTTCAATACAATACTGAATCACTCTGTCAAAATCACTGCTGGGGGAAAATGCATACCCAGCCCTGGCAAGTAAATCTTTCGCCTCATCCAGATTCAGCTCCAGTGCCAGCGCAAAAGCCATTGCCGTCTTTTTCTTTGGCTGGTAATTTATATCTTTTTTAATCTTACTGAACAACTTTTTATCCTGGTTGGCCTTCTTATAAACTTCTGCATTCGTCATTCCTCTTTCAGAAATCATCCGTAGAAGCATCTGCTGGAAAGTTTCATTCTTTCTGTTGATCAGATCCTTTAGTCTCCGCAACGGAAGTCTAAGACTTGATTTCTTCTGTACTGAAATCTGCTGTGGCATAGATGGGGCAGGGGCATTACCTGCCGAACTTACTTTGTATTCTATTTCCCTCTTTTGACATACATAGGCATCATCAATCCTGGATTCAATGTTTTCAAAAAGTTTTTCTGAAATCCTCACTGACGTCTTGTCAAAAACCACCAGATAAATCATCATATCTTCCCTGGTTAAAAACTGGCTGATTACGCGAAGCACAATCTGCAGAGCCAGGTCTTTGGGAAATCCATAGACACCAGTTGCGATCAGAGGAAAAGCAATACTTTTGCATCGTTTTCTTTTTGCAATACAAAGGCAATTTTCATAACAGGACTGTAAAATTTCCTCTTCTCCATTAATACCGCCTTCCCATACTGGCCCTACTGTATGGATAATATATTTTGCCGGCAAATCACAGGCAGAAGTAACTGCCGCCTGCCCCGGGTGTATATATCCAATTTTTTGTCTTTCTTTTAAAAGTTTTTCTTTGCCTGCTGTCATATAAACTGCGCAGTCTGTTCCCCGGCCTATCACTGGATCTGGATTTGCCGTATTTACAATGGCGTCTGCCTGGATTTTTGTCAGATCGTCTCTAACAATACGAAAAGGCATAGATTCACCTCATTTCTCCGGTTACCTTCCTTAAGGTTGATTTTCTACTCTATATCCAATCCATAACGATAAATATCATTAATAGCCGCCTGTGCTTTTTCTGATTCTTTTTTCTCAATAAATTCATTTCTGTCACTTAAAATAGCAAGCATTTCATCTACGACTTCTACTTCCGGCAGATAGGAATAGTGGGAAAGATAACCAATCATACGAGATGCTGTGAAATCCGTATTCAGATTTCTGGTCACAAGCTCACACAGATTTTCCGGATAACCCCGTTTTACCATAATATCATATAATTGCTTACTGATTTCCGTTCTAGGTTTTTGATTTTTCATTCCTTCCCTCCATCATAATCAATACCGGCTTTAGCCGCCTGGCTTTGCTGAAGCCAGCGTTTAATATGATAAGTTTTCCCATTCATTACAAAAAATGTGCCCGTCTGTTTAAAATGAAAGGGCACATGATACTTGATACACTGGTCACGGGTGTCTAAAATCCACTGGTAATGGCAGGGTCTTGCCTGCTCTCCCGACTCTCCACCGCAAAGCACATACTCAATCTTTCCGGTTGCCAGATAAGGTTCTATATTAATAGGCCCAAGCATCGGCTCATGGCAGATATGCTTATGCCTGATGGATAATTCCAGATAAATGGGCAGCCGGTAATCTGCCATCTGCTGGTTTTCCACCGTACAATAGACAGAAACATTTGGATATCCTTCTCCCCAGTCATCCGGAATGCACTCCATATCGCTTCTGTTTACGCCCTGCTTTCTGAACTTCATTCTGCTGGAAAGATTGCCTCTTGCCATCTGACACATCCTCCATAAGTTTAATTATTTATGTCCTGCGGATCCAGCAGCTTGTTTTTCTACCGTTTTTTTTTCTTCTAATGCAGACTGATAATTATAATTCTGCGCGTCAATAAATCTTTGCAA
>ERZ1643250.2573-NODE-2573-length-13447-cov-5.212291_pt1 | contig 13447 bp, 10 predicted proteins | sample MGYA00579262_ERZ1643250 | MGnify/ENA primary metagenome ERZ1643250 (study PRJEB29033, sample SAMEA4952265) | chicken gut metagenome | biome: Broiler Chicken; feature: Gastrointestinal Tract; material: Caecum | place: Ireland | collected 2018 | study: Broiler...
TAGGTAGCCATCTGGGTGGTGGGAATCTCCGCATTTGCAGAACCAATAATGTGGTAGTTCTGAGAATAGCCACGTCCATGTTCCGGAGCTATTCCTGCTAAATCAGCCTTAATATTTGTAAGATTTGCCGTCATTGTGATTGGTGTCATATCATCCGCCACCTGTTCTTTTGACACAAATGCAAGGATATAATCTCCGATTACATTTAACGCGTATTCGTACCCCTTCGATACAGGAACTCCATTCATGTTGGTTGAAGATACAAAATGGCACATATCAACTAATTGTTCCTGCGTACGGATCTGAAATGAACCGTAATCCTGCTCAAACCATTCATGGGAATCCTTTAAATTCATCAAATGTTCGATCTCCAGCAGCGATGCCATGCCATTCTTCTGATTAGCAGCCGTCTTAATAGAATTTCCAATAATTCCCTCCTTGGAAATAATTGCATCCGGAAGGACAAAATAGCCGAACATAGTCGCATCGAATCCTAATCCCCTAATAACTTCTCTTGCAATATAACATACATCCACAAAGGAACCGGCACCCATCCCTCCGGAAATACTGGATACAATATGAACATTTAACTGTCCTTCATTTTGATCCAAACGCGCCTGGGTGATCACCTGTGTCAGTTTCATTTTAATGTCATTTGCACTGGCAATGGTAAGCCATCTGCCAAACTGACGATACGCCCCGGCTCCGTCCGGATTCGGAGGGAGATGGGTCGACATATAATCAATGCTCATCCACTGCAGTTCTTTCTGGCTTTTGAGCGCTTTTAGTTTATCCGGAGCAAAGATATGCTTATACTTCACGTTCTGAATATTTAACCTTTCTTCCTGGGTAAGTCCAGACTCTTCAAGCCACCCTTTGTCAGCATCAATCCCTAAAAACTTAATATGCTCATACCTGGGTTCATCCCCCTTGCTCCTTACATCGTCCTCATTGTCTGGTTTAACCTGTCTTTGAAGCTTGCTTTTTAGGCGCACGATAGCATCGACTCCAGTTCCGCCAAGTCCGATAATCACCACAGGTTCTGAAGATTGTTCTACCTGGGTTATTGTACTGATAATCCCGCCGTCCCGATTGCCAATAAACAGTGAATTCAACATGTTGTTCTCCTCCTTATTTTAACTCTCTTCAAGAGAGATACTAATCGTATCATTATATCCTGTAGAATCTTCCTGAGAAGTCGATCGGATATCGTACGTCATTCCTGTAACTATATCCAGGGATTTCACTGCCATTTCTCCCGATGGCGACAGGTAATAGAATGTCTTTGGAGAAACCAGCCGGAGTTTATGACTTCCATATCCAGGTACGCTCTTATCAGGAAGTACTTTAAAATACATTCCGTTATCAAACTGATGGTTCATAAGACAGAAGTTCGACAATAGATACTTTCCGGTAAAGTTAGCTGCCGGTCTGGAATTACTGTCATCGACCTGGCTTGCTGAGAATACGTTCAAGTAACCTGCGAAGAACCTCTTCTTTGCTTCAATAATCTTTAAAATAATGATTCCGATAATAACAAGCAGCAGAACTCCACAAATAAGAAGAGGAATCCATGTGAGATTTCTCACTTCAATCTGGATTACTCCTTTAACCGTTCCTCCATTCTTATCCTCCGCCTGAACTGTCATCTTTCCGTCAACAAGCTTCTTTAAGGTAACTTCGTTGCCATCAGGCCCCTCAATGTCGCCATCTTCATAAGAAGATGCAATCACTGACAATGCAAGATTCTGATCCTCTTTATCAGAGAAATACTGACCAATATCAATGGTTTCTTCTTTATTAAATAATTTCGTAATTTTAACTGTTTCAACCTCATCTCCTGCAGAGAATTCCGGAAGAGCATCGCCAACAGAGATCGTAATCGGCTCGGACATACTCTCAAACTCACCGCACGTCAGTACTGCATATACCTCATAAGTTCCTTCCTTATCATATGACAAAGATGCTTTAAATCCATTCTCGCCATCTGCATCCATAGGATAGTACTGTTGGGCGTCTTTTTCGTCTTCGCTGTCTGCAGAGTCAACGACCATCGTACCAGCGTAATACTCATAGTATTTTTCACCAATCCGTTTTTCGCCGTCAGAATAGAATCCGGCTGAGAATTCCACATCTTCATTTAAAGAAAATGAATTCTCTTCGGAAGTCGTTTCCAGGCCAACTGTATTGTCCGTATTGAAAACGAAATCAAATGTAATTTCCGTTCCTTTTTTCCCTTTTACCGTTACATCCCACAGTCCCTCGTCCGGTTCTGTGATCTTAATAAAGTAATAATCGCCGATGAGAGAAGAGATTCCGCTAAACTCATTTTCGGACATATCCACACCATCCGGTTTGGTTATTGCCACGCCCGATAGTTTGGAAGCATTATTAATGGTGATGTTTAGTTCTTCCACACCATAGGATGGCACTTCGATAGACTTGGACGCCGACCCGTCCTTAATCGTTTTTTTATCAGAAATAAACCTGGTTTTAAAAATCTGTCCATAAAAATCTTTTAAAGCAGTAACTAAGTTTTCTGAACTTTTAACTTCCAGGAAAGAGCCTCCTGTAGAAGAGGTCATGTCTTTGAATTCCTCCAGATTTGCCGCGCCATTACTGTTCAGACAGATACCATACACTTTAATTTCATCCGCAACGCACTGTTCAATTGCTTTACGTTCAATTTCAAGGGATTCTTTGTCGGCCTCTTTGGACCCCATATCTGTATTTCCATCACTCAGCAAAAGAATAATCTTCTCAGATTCATCATTACTGGCATTCAGATTATCCGCTGCCGTCTGAAGGGCAAGACCAATATTCGTATCACTTTGATCCGGCACATATTTCTGAATCTGCTTGCTTAGCTTTTCTTTTGAATTCTTACTGTCTATCTCACTTAACCCGGTATCTTCTTCGATTTTGGACGTGAATACTACAGAACCCACATTATTTCCATTTTCACGAAGGGTCTGTAAAAAAATATCAATTGCAGTATAACGGTTATCTTCCGGATCCGTTATCTGCAAAGAACCGCTGGCGTCTACAACTATCTCAATATTATAGTGTGTATCCCCGTCTTTCGTTTCTTCTGCCATAACCGACTGCACGCCTGCAAATGACGTTATTATCAAAATCAGGGCAAATAACATCACAGCAAACAATTTATTATGTTTCATCTTATTGTTCCTCTCTTTCTTTTGTCAAAATATCTTCTTAATCATCCAGATAAGTGCTGCCATCATGATAAATACAGGCATAAATGCGCCAACCATGTTACCTGTAAAACTCAATAGCTCATCAAAATGAGCAATTATGGCCAATACTTCCAGAACCAGCAACGTAATCAAGCATAATTTTACTATTCTCATCATCCATACACCCCTATCTAATATGCAGAATATATCGGCAGAAAATATATCCCAGCAGCACGACGATCAGCGCTACAATCACGTATTGTAAAATAGGCACAGTTACATAGAATAGAAAATCCAATACTGCAGTTATATTGATTACAACCAATACCATCGCAATAAGATATAGCACAAGCAGTACCTTTTCCACAGAAATTCCGCTTTTTTTACCTGAACCTGCACCTGTTCCCGCATTCCCCAATGCGCGGACTATTCTTGAAATAATATTTGTTTTTTTGACAGAACCATAACCGCCTGGATGATTTCCCATTTCCGGATTATCATAGCCATCATAACCGGAACCCGTATCCGGAGGGTAATTATAATCCTTTGGAGAATAATCATCATCTGTCCTGAAATTTCCCATATCCCCACTCTCCTTTCATCTATAGCAATCCGTCTACAAAAATTCTTCCCGAATTACTATCAATTAAGAACAACTGCGCTTCAGAAAGATTCGTCAGATCCGTGCCTTCAATTATCAGCCTTTTTTCATCTGTCACACTGAATCCTTTTGAAACACTGTTATTCAAAATTTTAAATGCATCTCTATTGGCAGACTCTTCCTCCGAGACCTTCATATGATAATAGTAACCGATAGATGCCGTGATTTTTTCTGCTGCTACCGCATTATCGTAGTGAAGCAAAAACTTCGTTTGCGTCTGAGATAAAAAATCATCCAGACCATCTTTGCTTAAGACTACCGAAATATCCATAGCTCCTATACAAAATCTCAGACCGGTACTCTGGAGGAGATAATCTTCAAAGTTTGGATTATTTTTTATTAAAATATCATCTAATACAATATAAGGACATTTTTTCGAGCAACATTTCAACTCGTTGCAAAAATATTCCAGCATCTCTGTCTGATACTGATCAGCTATTTCTATAAAAAGCACATTATTATTCCGAACTTCAGAACAAATATTTATTTTCTCAGGGCACTCACTCTGATAATATGACTGAAAATAATTATTCATTTCCTTCAGCACACGTTTGACGGTTTCGGAACCATTTTGTGCTCTTGCAAAAAACTTACTTTCGGTAACTAATCCCAGGGATTTTGCAAGAAGAGATAATTCTTCATCGGACTTTGAAATAAGCACCATAATGTTTTCAAAATCTAAAGGATATTTTGTTTCGTGGATAAGCGATAATAAATATTCAAAAAATGTTTCCGAATACTGATCGAAAGGAATATTCATAAATGCAGACATTGTTTTAACAGTGTAAATAATCTCTTCCGTTGACATTCCGCGAAATGGCGCTAAACACCGATTATCTCCATTTGTGCTGTGTACAATCACAGAACTGCTAATCACGCTGCATTTTCGTCTGATGTTCTGTGTTCTGTACCACTCTGAAAATTGGTTTATAAGATAAGGACTCTTATAAAACACCACTACAGCTCTGTTATTCTCTCTTACCAGCCGCTCGATTATATTTTCCAAAATCAATTTTCGATTGGCTACTTTTGCACCGTTACGGAATGTAACATCTATACCGCCTGTCACAATGCAGTTGTCATTAAAATCCAGCCCTGAAACAATCCTGTCAACTCTGGCCTTCTGATATTGAATGCCTTTTAGTTGTTCATTTTGCCGATCATAATTTACAGCCATACCTTACCCCTCTCTGCTGCTTATATATTCTTCGAAAGAGAAATAAAATGGTCTGTAATTTGCAAGTCCGACAACAGCACGTCCAATTCCCAGATCCATCAGTTCCCAATCTTCAACGCTGTGACCTTCTCTATTTTCATCAACAAACTCTCCGGCTGAATTAAAATAGCTCATACTATAGTAATTCTTTCCGAATACTTTACTTACATAATCCCGCGACTCCGCGTCAATTGTCTTAAAGGCAAATAGATTTGAAAAACCAGATGCAATCACTGCGCCCGGCTTTCTCCGTATATATCATACAGCTGTGTAATATTCTGAATCCCTGCCACTACCTTAATCCCAAGGCTTCTTCCAAAGTTCAGTGCATCATCTATATGTTGAAGTTTTGGCAGAAGTTTGAACTCGTCAATAATCATGTATACATCGCCGGCAGAATGACTGCGCCCCAGCGCTTCTTTCAATGCTAAATCAATAAGCAGACGATACATCGGCGTCAATGTTTCGCCAACGGTAAGATCGTATTCAATAAAGATTTTCTGATTGCCCTTTCTGCGGATGCTGTTTCTCATGGAAAATTCTCTTCCAACAGGAGCTTTCTTCGCAAAAACTCCGATGAAATAATCATTTAACATAGAATTTAATTCGCCAAAAACACCTAATGCCTGATTACTGGATCCATCTCCGAAATAAGATAACGTTCCTTTAAAATCCGGATATTTTTTACACATTTTTATAAAATGCTGAACCGAGGCCTGCTGCAAAAACTTAATCAACTCATAATTATTAAGAACGTTTGTATTATGTCCCTCTTCATCAAATCTTTTTTGTGTCCTAAGAAAATGAATCAATGTCTTTGCAAAAATATCTGCCGCAGCATTAGAAAAAAATGGTTGAGATGCAGACTTACGATCACTGAATAGCGCTTTCGCAATTTCTCTGCACATTAATTCCTGAGACTCTTCATCACCAGCAGCTTTTATATCCTCGAAAACATTCCAATAACAGGTTGTGTTTTCATACTCTTTTCCATTTGCAATCACAATATCTCCCGGGGAATAAAATTCCTTAAAAAAATCCCCCTTCGTATCAAAGATAACCGTAACATTATCCTTAACTTCTTCGATACCCTTTCCAAACAAATCCCTTAACAGATGATTGAATGTATTCGTTTTACCAACTCCAATACCACCCAGCAGCAATATATGCCTCGAAAGCAGTGATTTATTTAATGAGAAACTACTGCCATCTTTCGAATTAAAAGTGATATACGCCTTATCAATTTGAGGAATGGGCTGATTTGCTATTGTATAACCCTGCAATATTTCTTTATGGCTATTTTTCTTACTGTCTTCTTCTTTACTGTTCTGTAAAGAACGATCTATAAACTCACGAAACTCCATTTATCCCCCACGTATAAGCTAATTATTTACTGAATATTTCCACAAACTTCAGACTTGTATATTTATTCCAACTAGTAAAGTAAAATATAATTTTTATTCAGCTTTCAGGAAATTTAATTTTGCAAAATCAGACTGTGAAATTTTAGATATTTGAGATATTTCCATTTATTACCCTTATTAAAATAATTTTTTGTCTTATTATAGGACAACATTTTGTGATTTTTATTATATCATTGTGTTTGTCCTATTACAAGACATAAACTTTTAAAGAGGGAATATGCCGAGAATAATTGATAGCCAAAATAAAAATTTAGTTGGAAAAAAAGTGAAAAATTTAAGAAAAAAGCAAAATCTCAGTCAGCAGGAATTATCCAACAAACTGGAAATCTTAGCTATTTACATTTGCCGTGGTTCTATTTCACGGATAGAAGACCAAAGCCGTACCGTCACAGATATAGAATTATACGGCCTTGCCAAAGTGTTAAATGTTTCCATTGAAGAACTTTTTCAAGATTAACTTTACATTCACGAAGATCAAACCCTCTAATTTTCCTGATTTTTAAGGACAACCTTTTCTCCGTAATCATATGTCTTCCGTCTTTAATCTATATCTATCATACACTCTTATTCTTTAATAACATTTCTTGTATAGAATCAACAAAAGTGCAAAAACTGAAACAAAAACATTTCGACAATCTTAACGAAAAGGAACGGATTATGCCAAGAGAACGCTCCCTATCCCAGAGAGATTTGCCACCTTGCTTCAGCTGGCAGGCTATAATCTGGATAAGAATGTAATTACCCGAATTGAGACTTACCAAAGATATGTTTCCGATTTAGAACTGAAAGGCTTATGTGAGGTTCTAAATGTAAGTGCAGATTATCTTTTAGGAATCCAGGAAAAAGACTCCTAAAGCCGCATAATCTGTTCCAAAACCTTCCCTTCCTTTTTGGAACACGTAGAACCACAGAGATGAAAAAAGGTATATGGTAAATAACTCATCAAATGGTTAGACGGCGACAAATAGTCGGTAACTAGCCTGCGGTTTTAAACCTTACCGCTCCAAAAATGGGAATAAAAATCCCCCAGTGTTGCAGCACCGGGGGGTTCGTTTTCATCCACAATGGATTATACTATCTTCTTGCCTCAAGATACCGATTTTTTCTTTTCTGTTTCGGAGTGTAGGATTACAATCTACTTCAAAAACCTCCTCAATTAAACCCTATACATAGTAAAGTCGTATTTCTTCAAGCTATCATCGCATTGGCATTAATTCTATCAATAACTTTCTTTATCCCCATCCATACATTCAAATCTGTGAAAATATCCACAATGCTTCCCCGATCTGTAAACGGAGCTTCCTGCAGTACAGACAAATCTTTCATTAAACCGTTATGTACAATATATTCAACAATCTGATTCACAAAGTAAATTTGTCTGCTGTTCAAATTCGCCTCATTAAGATACTCAGAAAAAGCTTCTTTTGCCGCATTCATATCCAGCCCCACAATTTCACGGACAAATTCTCCCAGAGGTTTGTCTCCATACTCTGCTTTATATTCATCCTTTGTTCCAAGATCGCTCCACAAAATTTTCTCCAGTGATTTAATATCTTCCTGTGTCATGGGTTTATTCTTTTTCAATTTTGCAATTACAAGGTTATCTTGATGCTGACGTACATAATATTCTGCTTTTGACTTATAATTCTTCAGATCGTCATTATCTAATTCTGACTCTTTCCATTCAATAGACAAAATATCATCTTCAAAATTTGTGTCATACCGAACTTTCTTTGTAGGAAGATACTTCATCAAATCGCGCAGACTCTCCCTGATATGTTCCAATTCGTTAATCCCGGCACGCTCCAAATAATCTGTATGAAGAATTTGATTAATCAAGTCCGCCTGCACCATAATTTCAGGTATATTGGCCACTGTGGAAATTGCGCTTACTTTTTTCAAAAGATCGCTTCGGGCTTTTCCATATTTTTTTCCATCCAGATATGCCAATTCTATTCCATATATCAACGCATCAAATCGAACAGCACTTGTCTCTTCTCCATCCGGAAGAATCAGAGGGGCTAATTCTTCCTTTACAATTCGTGTATCTTCATAGCTGAGCGTTTGATAATTGGATTGTTCTGAATATAGATCTATATATTTTAAATGTTGACGGACTGCAAAATTCTTCCGATTCAGTTCCTTCACTTTTTGACTCATATGCCGTATCAATGCATTTCGGTAGGCAATTAAACGTTCTGTCTGATATTTCATATCCTGCAATTTATAAGTAATCTGAAATTCCAGATTAAAAATTGCTCCCTGCAGCGCTATCCTATTGGCTGTTGCCTTTCCTTTATTCATACGGAAAAATTCAAAATTTCCGCAGAAGTCAAAAATATAGAACTTCTGCTTATCCTCCCCGTCCAGCAGGCCAGAACACATTCGAGTCCCCCGTCCGATCATCTGCCAGAATTTTGCTTTACTCATGACTTTCTTAAAAAACACAAGATTCAATACCTCCGGCACGTCAATTCCTGTATCCAACATATCTACAGAAATAGCTATTTGCGGAAGTTTATTGGGCTCAGAAAACTCATCAATGGCGCTTTGTGCGTAAGTTATATAGTTATCAATAACTTTTGCATAGCCCGGAAGATTCGGATATTCCTTTCCAAAGATCTCTAAAATTTTTTCCGCATGGTCATGGTTTTTTGCAAAAATAATCGTTTTTCCTAATGTCTCTCCATAATTGATACGAATTCCTTTTGTCATCAAAATATGCAGCACCTTTTTAATAGTGTCTTCATTAAAAAGCCAGGAATTCAGCGCAGAGGAGTCGATTTTTTCCGGAAGTTCTCCATTTTCATTTTCAAAAGTGGCCTCATACTCACTCTTATCTTCTTCTGACAATTCATCATATACAATTCCCTGTTCAATAAATTTCAAAGAAGATTCTACAGAAAGAAAATCTACCAGATAGCCATCTTTAACCGCTTGTGCCAGTTCATATCCGTAAGTGGGCACTCCATTCTCCAATTCAAAAATGGTATACGTATTTTTATCAATTTCATCCTTCGGCGTAGCTGTCAGCCCTACAAGCGGTGCGTCAAAATAAGTGAAAATATCCTTATATTTATTATAGATAGAGCGATGGGCCTCGTCACAGATAACTAAATCAAAATGTCCACAGGTAAATAATTTTCCTTCTTCATCTCTTACAGAATCAATACAGTTAATCATAGTCTGATATGTAGAAAAGACACAATGAGCCTGATAATTATCTCTTTCTTCACAGAGATTTGTCACCGATAAATCTGGTAAAAGATTAACAAAACTCCTCTTGGCCTGTGTCACCAGAGAATTCCGATCTGCCAAAAATAAGATATTCTTCACCCAACCATTTTGGAGCAATACATCACATAAAGAAATAACTGTCCTTGTTTTACCCGATCCTGTGGCCATAACAAGCAAGGCTTTCCGACGATTCTTCTTTCCGAAGCTGTCGCAGACTGCCTTAACTGCCCCTTCCTGGTAATACCGTCCTGCAATTTTCTTATTCACAGTAACGTTATTTAAATTAGTTTTCATCGCCTGCAGATTAAACCATTTTTCCAGATCACGTTTGGAATAAATCGTAGATACTTTTCGTTCCGGATATTGCCCATCTTCGATTCTGGTATCAAATCCATTGGTCAGGAAAATAACCGGCCTTCTGGCATACTGTTTCTCCAGCAAATCTGCATATAACTTTGCCTGCTGACGTCCTTTAGCCACATCAATACAAGTCCCCTTTGCTTCAATGACTGCAAGGGGTCTATGTGCATCATCATACAATACATAATCTGCATAGCCCACTTCAGATTTATTGGGCATTCCCGTAAGTTCTACTTCGTTTAACCAGTTTTTCCCTTCTATCCATCCTGCATCCATCAGCATGGTATCTATATAAATTTTCCGCGTACTATACTCTGATAAATCCAGAGGTTTCGGCACATAGGTCTGTTGTTGTTCTTCACGCCTTGCTGTCAGTTGTTCTTTCAGCGCCTGATTTTCCGCAATAAGAGCTTTCAGATCCACTTCTGAAATCAACGGCATTTCTTGTTCTGCCGGCTGATTTGATTCTTCAAGAAGTTCTGGCCGAAACTCTCCTTCTGTATAATTTTCTGCATAACAATACGCTACAAAATCCAGGAAGATATATAGATTTTCCAAACATAATTTTGCTTTATCCATGGTCAGTTTCTTCCCATTATGAGCCGCATTGTTTCCCACTCTGCGGATAAAATCTAATCTTTTCCAGAGATCCGGATCTACAATATTACGGAATTCTGATGTATTCATCAGACTGACCAGTTTATCCTGATATGGTCTAGTAAGGGAACCATCTACAGAATACATCCATTTAATAGCGAACTCCATCGCACGACGACAGTTAAGCACACTGGCTGCTATATCAATATGTAATATTTTCTCCGCTGAAATAGCCACATCCGCAAAAGAATCAAATTGCGAATCTTCTTTCAAGAAATCAAAGTTCGTCATAAAATCACCTCATTTCTTATAGTAACAATTGGGGATATGTAATTTATAAATATCATGTAATCGATAACTTTTGATTTGTCGATTTGGGTGACAAAGGCAGCGAATTGCTTTTGCTTCTCTTGTGGCGGTAGAATTATCGGGAAATTCTCAACCTGATCTAAGTTAATCTGTCGCTTGTCAATTCCTCCTACGCACACCTTACGAATATATCGCCGATAGGGTTCCCCTGTGAGTATTGCCACAACATACTCTGGAACCACTGTACCATTCAGACGAACAAGGTAAACATGTCCGTTAATATTAGCACTATTATCATCACCATAAAAAATCGCTGCGCGACCTAAGCTACTATTTTCAGTATTGATTCTGCCAGTTTTTGTTATAAGAATGTCTTTGTCATGAACACTACTCTTTGCCATGTCAGTATGTGTTGCTTCATCGATATACACAACATCATCAAAGTCAATTCTGTTTCGCCAAACATTTTGGCTTCGGAGAAAAACGATTCCCTTACTCACATAATTTTCACTACCGCCCTTAGGCGTGTTTCCGTTTGTTATCAACAACGAAAGCTCTCTAAGTCGTTTCACTGGCCATCCAAAGGGATTTAATATTGGATCCCCAAACACCTCGATAAATCGGGCTTTGATGAGGTCATCAAGTTGTAATAGTTCTTGTTGACGTTCTTCAACTATTTGATTAACTAGATCAAGTATATCGACGACTCTCTCTTGTGTTGATAAATCAGGTACACAGATTTTTATCTTTTTAAGATCCACCACAGCAAAGCTTGCTTGATTTACCGATTTCTTTGTTATTCTTTCAACCTGTTCTCTAAATGGTCGAGAATAAAAGTAATATCTTGCATATGCTGGCCGAATAATATCTCTTCTCGCCTTTAATCCAAGCAAATTCATTCCATGAATTATCTTTTCCTTACCTTGCTTCTTATACAACACAGTTCTTCCAAGATATTGGACGCTATTAATATGTGACATTAACAAATCGCCATCCTCAAGAACGTAGCTTTCATACTTCTCTAAATCTGTAATTCCAGCATATCCCATTCTATCACGGTTAAATTTATCATTTGCAATAGTCTCTATACGGGTAATCGGATATCCCCCATCTACTGTTCCCTGCTTAATATTTACGCCGTTTCTAATTTGATAAAAACACTCCTCAATAGTGTGCATATTCATATCTCTCATCCCCACAAATCCGAAGTTACAATTATGCAATATACTTCTGATGGGAGGTCTTTACATTTTTTTGATTTACAATTGCGTACTGCATTGTTGTATCAATTTGCGAATGTCCTAAAATTTTTTGTACTTGTTCAATAGGCATTCCTTTATCAATAGCTCTGGTTGCCATTGTTCTCCGGAATTTATGCGGATGAATTCTTTCTAAATGAAGCAGACGTCCTAATTTTCTTAATCGAATTTCTACTCCGCTAATTTTCAAACGATGAAAAGGTGCATCCAATGTGACAAATAGTGCCGGATTATTGTCTGTTCTCTTTTCTAAATACTGTTTTAAATGTATTTTAGCCTTCGCATCAAAATACACTTTTCGTTCTTTGTCTCCTTTACCAAATACAATGCACTCTCTTTGTTCAAAATTCACATCTTTTATATTCAAATTTACTAACTCTCCAACACGAATTCCCGTTGAATATAGAAGATCAATCATTGCCAGATCTCTTAATTCCCGGCAGCCATCCCTTAGTTTTTCTATACTTTCGTCCGATATCGTTTCCTTCACGACTGTCTTCGTTTTTATTTTATGAATCCTCCGCATTGGACTTTTTAAAATAAAGTCTTCCTCCTCAAGCCACGAAAAAAAGCTAGAAATATTTCTCCTTATATTATCAATAGTTACTTTACTGCAATTATTAATTTTCTGATATTCTACTAAATATCTTCTAAGTTCCTCTGTTGTTATTTTTCTTATGGGTGTTAAGATATGCATCAAAAGATGTTCCACTGTCGTCTGATAATACTTTATTGTACGAACTGAACATCCTTCAATTCTTTTGGCATCCAGAAATAACTTTAAATATTCTCCGTTTTTAATTTCTTCTTTTGTTGTCGTATCCTCCGCAAACGTTTTCAGCATAACTTCTTGCAATTTTTTTAACTGTGTAATATTCAAATAATCTGCCATTTCATTTAAAATAACAACCAGCTTTTCTTCCATAAATATCATCAGCTATTTGAAACACTTTATTTTCTAAAAATTGTCATATCTGTGCTGAAGTTACATAATAACGCTAACATCTAATCGTTTATTTTCTCACCGACAACCATCTTTTACCCATCACATCCACGGTATACCGTCATCATTAATATAATCCTACTACCCGAAATATTTTTGCATTAAACTATTGAAAAGGAGTTGAGTTTCATCCAAAGACTTCTGTATGGCAACTTTTGATTTGTCGATTTGCTTAACGAAATCC
>ERZ1643250.2575-NODE-2575-length-13445-cov-6.986184_pt1 | contig 13445 bp, 11 predicted proteins | sample MGYA00579262_ERZ1643250 | MGnify/ENA primary metagenome ERZ1643250 (study PRJEB29033, sample SAMEA4952265) | chicken gut metagenome | biome: Broiler Chicken; feature: Gastrointestinal Tract; material: Caecum | place: Ireland | collected 2018 | study: Broiler...
GTAATGCACACTAGAACCTGAATCTAGCGAGTCTGCCAATTCCACCACTCGCGCAACGGAGCACTCTCTTCAGTGCGGGATTTATGATACCACATAATTCGTGGGTTGTCAACTTTTTTTGCCGGATACGTTGATGAAGATAACTGCAGCGGGCAGCGGCCCTGCATGGCATGTTCCGCATTTCGATCTTTTAACCTGACGGCAGGAACTGTTTTTATACGGACTTTTAAGTAAGGAAGAATTATGTTGTGGCACCTCCGCTACAGTTATCGGCCGATATGCCTGCCCGTTAACTCAAAAGCAATTAAACCGGCCGAGGCACACCGCCTCGGCCGGCCTTTTTTGATGTTTCAGGGCAGATTTGGGAAAAGTGTAAACAGGACTATCGTAACAATTGTAGCAATGATTGGGGTTACTACTGTCAAAGCAAAGATAGGCATATAGCCATCTTTGTGTGTCTCATGGGTAACACCATTCAGTACAGTAACCACAAACCCGTTGTGCGGAAGGGTATCCAGACCAGAAGATGCCACCAGCATAGTGCGGTGGAGTATGTCCAGCGACACCCCACGGGCTGTGTAGATAGGCGCCAGAATGGGGGCTGCGATGCCCAAGCCGCCGGAACCAGATCCACAAACGCCAGCAAGAACAGTAGTGGCAATGGCTACGGCAATCAGATCGGGGCCCGGAATGCTGGTCATGGCGTTAATAATCATCTGAAAGCCGCTGGCAGCCTGTACCACACTGCCAAAGGCAACCACGCAGGAGGTATTCGCTACGGACGTGATGGCATTCTTGATAGATTCTCCCGCATGGTTGATGATAGGCACATCGTCGGTTTTATACTTGCGCATCAGGATATAGGCAAGAACGGATCCCAAGAAAACGCCATATTCTACAGGCAACAGCGGTTCGCCGTTAAGGACCGGCACGTTGATGGCCAGCAGTGTCAAAATCAGCGGCAGGAGAGCCAGCCAAGGGCTGGGTAGTGCGGACTCATCGTTGAATTTGTCCATTGACTTAGCCACAAAATGCTCGCCTTTGCCTTTGGCTTTCTTGATCATGGCATTGAGCCAGACAATACCGACAACCAGAGTGACGCCGGTAGCGATGAAGCCCACCACGGCACCAGACATCAGAGTGGTGCCGAGGGCATTCACCAGCACTACTTGGCCTACCTGGGGGTTTCCGGGGCCAATACTGGAAAAGGTACAGCATCCGAAGATGATGGTTCCGGGGATAAATCTCCTTGGAATATCGGCGCTGCGATAGATCTCCAGAGCGATGGGGAACACAGCAAAGCAGACCACAAAGCCGGCGATTCCTCCGTAGGTCAGGATGCCGGTGGCCAGAACTACGGCCAAAGCCGCGTTATTAGGGCCTGCTGTCTTGATAATCAGCCGTGCGATAGACTTGGCCCCATTGGTGATATCATAGACGACCCCCATCAGGGAGCCCACCAGGAAGATCAGGAAGTTATTTTGGACAAAGCCGGCGAAACCGGCCATATAATTATCCTTCATGGCGCCGTAGAGGTCAATCTGGCCGGTGACCGCCACGATAAGAGCAGCCCCAATGGCTACCACGAAGATGTTGACTCCCTTCATGACCATGTAAGAGAGGAACACCAGTGCTAGAATAATACCGATGATGCTAATGATAGGGCCCAATGATTCACACCTCCAAAACGCAGAATCCAACACAACAGGAAAGGGCCCCGCCGCCTATTCCGGCATACACGCAGGCAGGAGACGGGGCCCTCTTGATTCCTATCCCGAAAGTTTAGCGGACGATGGTAGCCTTCTTGTCGTGCATATCCTTGATCTGCTCGTCGCTGTAGCCCAGGGACTTCAGAAGCTCGGCGGAGTGCTCACCGATAAGGGGTGCATTGACATGGGGAGCAGGCACACAATCACCGAACTTGACAGGCGTACCGACCACCAAATCCTCCTTGCCTTCACGAGTGGTGTATTTATAGATAAAACCGTTGTCCCAGGCCTGGGGGTCGTCAATGGTATCCTTGATGTGGTTGACGCGGTCAAAGGCGATGTCGTTCTCGGTCAGCAGCTTGGCCCACTCATCGTAGTCCTTGGTAGCAAAGACCTCGTCCAGAATATCCACAAAAGCACGGGAATTGACCTTGGCCGCGGCCTCGGTATTGAAGCGCTCGTCGGAGATCAGATCCTCTCTGCCGATCATCTTGCAGACCACGGGGAAATAGCGGTCATAAATGACTGTGCCCATCATGATCCAGGTGCCGTCCTTGCAGCGATAGGTGTTGCGCAGGGGGCTGTCCGGGGTCTTGCGGGACTTGGGCCAGGGATTGCCATGGTCAACCGCCTGGAACACAGCGGAGTTGGCCCACAGCCCCTGACCATACAGGGAGGTCACAACCCGCTCGCCCTGTCCGGTCTTGGCCTGCTGATAGCAGGCGGCGGCGACACCTGCGGCCAGAGAGCAGGCGGTGGTGAAGTCGCCCAGCGCGAAGGGAGGAGTCAGCGGCAGATCTCCATTCTCCGTGAAATCGATCATGGCACCAGAGCGGGCCCAGAAGGCCACCGTGTCAAAACCGGCGTTGTTGGCGGCAGGACCATAAAGACCGAAGCCGGTCAGAACGGCCCAAATGATATGGGGATGCTTGGCGTGCATCTCTTCCCAGCCGATGCCGAGCTTATCCAGCGCACGGATCCGATAGTTGGAAACGAAGACATTGGCACTGGCCAGCAGCTTGTCCATGACCTCCTTGCCTTCAGGGGTCTTGAGGTTCAGAGGCAGGGACTTCTTGTTGGCATTGATGAGTTCGGCATGGGGATTGTCGCCCTCATCGGCCCGCATGCCGAGAACCTTACTGGTATAACGTCCGGCCTCGCCCTCCAGAGGCTCGACTTTAATGACCTCGGCGCCCCAATCTGCAAGCATTTTACAGGCGGCCGGGCCGGCACCGTGGGTGCAAAAATCCACGACGCGGATACCCTTCAATGGCTGATGGAAACTCATGACATAACATCTCCTTCTCAATATATGTGATAGAGTGAATGGAAAACAAAGGTGATCTGACGAAGGCTGCTCAGGCGGCAAAGCCCATGATGGACATCACAACAATACCGACAATCACAGCGACCAGGTTTGCCGAAGTACAGAAGAGGAAGACATACTTGTAGCAGGCTTTATAGGAATCGTGGGCAATGCCGGTAATGGTAGTGTTGACAAAGCCACAGTTAGGCAGAGTTCCGGTCACATGTCCGGTAGCGTTGATAATACGACCGACCATGGACAGATCCAGTCCCATGTTGCCGTAAATACCGGCCAGCGTGGGGCCGATCAGGCTGGTGCCGCCAGTAGCACCGCCAGTTACGCCGCAGATAATGCCGGAGCAGACCGCCGCAGAGATAAGCGCATTGCCGCCCATGCCTACCAGCGCGTTCAGCAGGAAGGTAAAGCCAACCGTCGCCTGCGCCACGGTGCCCACAGCCGCCATGGCGGCCGTGTTGCCGATGGAGGTCAGGGCGTTCTGGAAGGCCATGCCGATGTGGCTGGTCAGGGGCTTGTCATCCCGCTTGAAGCGGAACATCAGGATGATGGCCACCGCGGCGCCGACAAAGATGCCGAAGGCGGTGGGGAGGAGCACCTCGCCGTTGATGCGCACATTGATGGTGATTAGGGTCACAGCCAGAGGAATGAGGGCCACAATGCCGTTGGGAAGGGCGGCGTCGGACTCGGGCACGTCCCACTCAGTGGCCACGAACTCCTCGCCCCTGGCCCGGGCGCGCTTGATGCAGACGGCCAGCAGCAGGAAGGTGACCACCAGGCTGGCTGCAGCCATGATCACGCTGGGCACCGGGGCGCCCATCAAAGAGGTCTGGAAGTTGGTGGCATAAATGTTGTTGACGGGCTGGGCGCTGCCAGGGCCCCAGCTGGAGATGGTGCAGCAGCCGGCCACAATGATGCCGGGGATCATGCTGCGGGGCAGCTTGGCCTCGCGGAAAATTTCCACAGCGATGGGGTACACGGAGAAGGCCAGCACAAAGCCGGCAATGCCGCCCCAGGTCAGAATGGTGATGGCCAGGAAGATTGCATAGGGGGCGAACTTCACGGTGAACAGCTTGATGAACAGACGCGCAACGGCCTTGGCGCCGCCAGTAACCTCATAGGCCTTGCCCATCAGGGCGCCGGCGGCAAAGACCATGAAGTTGCCGGTAATGAAGTTGACAAAGCCGGTTACGAAATCGGTGAGAAGAGCCGTCTCCAGCGACACCCCGCTGGTCAGGGCAATGACGACGGAGGCAAGCAGGGCAGAGATGAACACGGAAAGGCCCTTCATGGAGCAGAAAATCAGCACCGCCAGGCCCAAGAAAATACCAATTATACTGAGTGCAGTCATTGGCGATTATCCTCCCTTTTTGTATGAAGACGCATTGTATTCTGCCGCAGGGTGGCAGTACGCATTTTTACTGGTTATGGAAAACCGGCGCACGCTTTTCAAAGAAAGCCTTTACCCCCTCCTTGGCATCCTGTGTTTCGGCCAGCATCCCGTTCAGATCGGCCTCCAGCTTCAGCCCGTCGGCCAGATCCATAGTCAGGCCCTGATTCACCAGCTGTTTGCAGGTGCGGACCGCGATGGGTGCGTTCTTCAGAATGGCACGCATCATGGCGTCGGCCTCCTGCGCCAGGTCATCCCCCGGAACCACCTTGTTGACAAGCCCGATGGACAGCGCCTCCGGAGCCTTTACCTTACGTCCGGTAAACAGCATTTCCTTGGCGATGCCGCTGCCTACCAGCCGGGGCAGACGCTGAGTGCCGCCATAGCAGGGGGCGACGCCCAGCGTTACCTCAGGCAGGCCGAAAACCGCCCGGTCGCTGGCAATTCGGATATCGCAGGCCAAAGCCAGCTCTGTTCCGCCGCCCAAGGCATAACCATTTACAGCCGCAATAATGGGCTTTCCCATTGCCTCGAACTTGTCAAACATGCGATGGGCCTGGGTGGACATGGCAACAGTTTCCTCACCCTTGGCATCAATGCGTATTTCAGAGATGTCATTTCCAGAGATAAAGGCGCGCCCAACACCGGTGATGATCACACCGAGAATGCTGTCATCGGCTGCAATTCTGTCAATCGCGTCCTCCAGTTCCTCCTTTGTTTTCATCCGGAGAGCATTCAACACCTCAGGACGATTGATGGTCAGGTATGCCACGCTATCACGGACTTCGTAAATGATATCTTGGTAGTCCATACTCAATATCCCCTACTTTCTTTCATGGTTGTGTTTGTGCGTGTACTCCAGATTCTGCAAATAATACATGCAAGCATTGTGCCAAGTCCTTAAAGGCTGCAGGATGCTTTCGCTTATCCAAATGGTTGTGCGGTTAGCGGTACCCCTGCGTGAAAAGAATGTGATTGTGTCTGTGTTCTTTATGCGGCAGCTAGATGTCTTCTGCCCAGATTGTGTCACTTAGGCGACACAATCTGGGCGCAACGGTGACACAGATTGTATCAGAAATGGATAGAACCTATGCTATGCCGATGTCCTGTCAGCAAAAAATCTATTTTCCTTCTTGGCCGGGGTATGATATAATTAAATACTAAAGTGACATATTTCATAAAATTAGTATACATTTTGCAAATCCACGAGGGAGTGATCGCTGTGCTGATTCAGGAGGACAGGAGACAACGGTGGGTCCGGCTGCATGCAGGGGAGGCACAAACCTGCCTGCCACCTCATCTGACCTCTGCGTGGGCACAGTGTGCATCGTTGGGCATTGACCCGGAATTGGACAAGATACCCAGCCTGGAGCCGGACGATTTTGAACAGGCAAAACGGAATTCTGCCAGGACCTATGGGTATACCAACCGTTTCGTTCAGCAAATGCTTCCCCTTGTCAGTAACCCCAATATGGGGTTTGCTCTGTTTGATCCCGATGGTGTCCTCCTGAAATTGTACGGCTCAGAGACGTTCCAGAACTGGTGCTTCACACATGGCATCGTGCGCAACACGGTTTGGAGGTTAGATGCCTTTGGAGCCAATGCGGTTGCGGTAGGACTTCAGCAATTCAAAACCATATCCACAATAGGGGAAGAGCACTATTGCAGCGCATTACTGGATACGGCCATCTATTTTTCTCCCTTTGTCACCAATAGCGATCAAGATTCGGACAGGTATATATGTTATGGCGGAATCGCGATTCTGCTGCCAGCCGAGCAGAGCAGCCCAAACTGCCTGCTCTTGGCGGCAGCCGCTGCCAATGATATATCGCTGCATATGTATATGGGGGATAGCCTGCATAGCGTATATCTGCCCGACAATCGCGGATTGCTCTCTGTGGATATCAATCTGGTCAACGGAAAGCATAATATCCTTTATCATAACAGCACCATCTTCGATGTGCTCCAGATTCCATATGAAAATCTGTACTATCAGCGGGTTGAGCGGTTGATTGATCCGCTGCCCCAAAACGAGCAGTTCTGGAGGATCCTGGACGAGGGGAAAGCTGTGTCCGAGAAACAGTTGACCATCAGCGTCCGCGGGAAAGAGGGAACCTACATAGTTACGACAGAGCCTTATTGCCAGAGCTATTTGGGGTTCAAGGGCATTCGGTTCTTTATTGTCGCCCCGAGCCAGATTTCCTCGAACGTTTCCCGGCGTATCGGCAATAACGCCCTGAAAACCTTTGACGACATTATCGGAGACAGTCCGCGGCTGACTTCTGCAATCCGGCTTGCCCGTGGTATCGCACACAGCGACAGCAATACATTGCTGTTAGGTGAGTCAGGCGTGGGAAAGGATATCTTTGCCCAGGCTATCCACAATGCCAGCATCCGTCGTGACAAGCCTTTTATTGTCCTGAATTGTGCGGCCTTCCCACGGGATCTGATCGCAAGCGAACTTTTCGGTTATGAGCAGGGGGCGTTTACCGGCGCAAAGCGAAATGGCAATATCGGAAAGTTTGAGTTGGCGAACACCGGTACCATCTTTTTGGATGAAATCGGAGAGATGCCGCTGGATCTCCAGGCCACCCTGCTGCGGGTCATTGAACAGAAAGCATTTATGCGCTTGGGTGGAAGCTCTGTCATTCAGGTGGATGTAAAGATTATTGCGGCTACTAACGCTGATCTGATGCAGATGGTGGAGCAGAAGAGGTTTCGGGCAGATCTGTACTACCGTCTGAGTACGCTCCGCCTAAATATCCCGCCGCTTCGGGAGCGTGGAAACGATGTAATTCTGCTGGCCCGGCATTTTGCCCGGCTGGTCTCCCGCCGGATACAGCGACCGGCTCCTGTGGAGCTTACACCAGATGCCGAGCAGCTGCTGCTCCGCCTGCCTTTTAACGGCAATGTCCGGGAGCTCCAGAACCTGATCGAGGGCGTCGTTCAGCTTAATATGGATACGCGTATTGGGGCCCAACAGTTTCGGGAATATTTGGGCATATCATCCGAAGAGGATATGCCGATTTCAAAGTTTCAGGCCTCGACGCCGACCGAAATGGGAGGCAGCTCTGTCCGAACACCTCCCACCCGGGAAGAACTCGAGCAGGCCCTGCTGATCAACAGGTTCAACCGGACTAACACCGCACAATATCTGGGTATCTCCAGAAAGACTCTGTATCGCTGGATGGAACGTTATCATCTCTGATGATAGACCCGCAACCTATGCAAAGGCCGAACCGAAGTGGAAACGGTTCGGCCTTCATTTTTGTCATACGAATCAACTTGGCATCCGGATTGCAAAGAATATGGGTGTACTCCAGCTTAGTTCGTTACAAATTCTGATTAATGAGGTGGAAAAATGATTTTCGATTTGATTCAGATGACGGATGAACAAAAGGATATCCTGGATATTGCACGGCAGATCTGTGAGAAAGAGCTTGTTCCGCAGATTCCAGAGCTAGATCGTACAGGTACCTATCCAAAAGATGTTGCCCAAAAGCTCACGGATGCAGGCCTGTACGCCATGGAGATTCCAGAAAAATATGGCGGTATGGGCATTAGCCATGAAACGAACTTCCTTCTGGCAGAAACACTGGGATATTATGACGCTGGATTTGGCTTTACTTTTCATGCTGGCAGCATGGGTGCCGAGTGTGTCTTTATGGGCGGAACTGAAGATCAGAAGCAGTTCGCGGCCAACGAACTGCTGAATGGCAAAGCGTTCGCTTTTTCCCTGACTGAGCCCTCCTGCGGTTCCGACGCTGCCTCTATTGCCACCACCGCTACCCGCGAGGGGAATGAGTATGTCATTAAAGGCAATAAGTGTTTTATCAGCGGTGCGGAATTGGCGGATTACTTTGTTGTAGCCACCACCGTAGACCGGAGTCTGAAGTACAAGGGAATTACGCTATTCTTGGTTGAGAAAGAGCGTGGTGTACAGATTGCCAAGCATGAGGAAAAGATGGGCATCCGCCTTTCTCCCACCAATGAGGTGGTTTTTGACAATGTCCGTGTGCCGGCAGATCACATGATCGGCGCAGAAGGAAAAGGCTGGGGCATTGTGATGCGGAATATGGAGGTTGTCCGCCCCACGTCTATGAACTTTGCCACCGGCATTTCCATGCGTGCAGTAGATGAGGCCACCAATTATGCCAAGGTGCGCACCCAGTTCGGACAGCCTATTATTCGGCTGCAGGGGCTGAACTTCCTGCTGGCTGAAATGCTGGAGCGGACCATGGTGTCTCACGGTACCCTGATGAATATTGCCCACCTTCTGGATAATGGAATGCCTTTGAACGGCATGGGCTCCGCCGCTAAAATTTACGCATCGCAGACTGCGTCTTGGGTATCCTCTAAAGCGATTGAAGTACTTGGCGGATATGGGTATATGCGGGAATATCCGGTGGAAAAGCTGATGCGGGATGCGAAAATCTTTGAGATTTTCGAGGGGACAAACCAGATTCAGCAGGTTGTTCTGGGGTCAATGCTCAGCAAGTAAGTCCGCCCCACACCTCCTGCGTAGGAACCTGTTCCCCAGGCTGCGGCAAATAAGCCGCAGCCTGGGGAACTTCGGATATACGTGATTGGAGGCAACGTATGTTAGTTACGGATCTACTGCGTAGAAATGCACACCTATGGGCCCAGGAAACAGCCTTGACAGCTATAGATGCCTCGGATCTCTCGGAGCTGAATCCAGAAAAGTACCTGATGCAAAGGAAAACTATGACCTGGAATGAGATGAACCGACAGGCAAACCAGATAGCCAATTTTCTGCATTCTGTTGGCATCTACCATGGCAGTCATGTGGGACTTATGATGAAAAACTGTATCGAGTGGCTCCCGATTTACTTCGGAGTACTCAAATCAGGCGCGGTCGTTGTCCCGCTCAATTTCCGCTATGATGCAGATTCCGCCGCCTATAGCATTAGATTTGCCGATCTGGATGCTTTGATCTTCGATGAGGCCGCTTCTGTGGCAATCCAGCAAATTCTGACCAGGACCCTTAACCTGCGCTCGTTTCTGTATACCAGGAAGAGAGAAGAGTGCCCTACCTTTGCCTTCTCTATCAGTGATGTTTGGGAAAAGCAGCCGGGCGATGAACCGGACTCCCTGCCTTTGAACCCGGAAGAAGACGCCGCAATTTATTTCTCTTCCGGCACAACAGGCACTCCAAAGGCGGTCGTTTACAGCCACGCCACACTGGCTGCCGCCTGTGAGCGGGAGCTATGCCACCATGGGCAGGTTCATGGAGACTGCTTTCTCTGCATTCCGCCACTCTACCATGTGGGTGCTAAGCTGCATTGGATGGCAAACCTCATCGTAGGCGCCAGAGCTGTCCTGCTCAAGGGGTTTACGGTTCCAGCGTTTTTCCATGCTGTGATGCAGGAGAAGATCACAATCGCTTTTCTGCTGCTGCCATGGCTGCAGGACATCTTGGTGGCGCTGGAAGAAGGACATGTCACCGATGACCAAAATGCATTGGCCTCTCTCCGGCTGATCCATACCGGGGCCCAGCCTATTCCACCAACCGTGGTGGAGCAATTCCGGCGGCGCTTCCCGCAGATTGCATTGGGCATTAGCTACGGACTTACGGAGGCGGGCGGCCCCGGGGTTCTGAATTTATGTGCAAAGGATATCGGAAGGAGCGGTTCTGTAGGAGTGCCGCCGCCTGGATGGCAGGCAAAAATCGTAGATGACACTGATATGGAAACCGCCCCCAATGTCCCGGGAGAACTGCTTGTCAAAGGGCCGCATATGATGAGCCGCTACTATAAGAATGAAGAGGCAACAGCTGAGGCGTTGGCCGGCGGTTGGCTCCATACCGGCGATATTGCAAGCCGGGATGAGGATGGATACTACTATATTGTAGATCGGAAAAAAGAGGTTATCATCAGCGGTGGAGAGAACATTTACCCGCAGCGGGTCGAGAATTTCCTGCGTCAGCTCAACGGCGTGAAAGACGTGGGGGTTTTCGGCTTGCGGCATTGCCGCCTGGGCGAGGCAGTGGCTGCTCAAATAGAACTGGTCCCCGGTACCTGCTATACGGAAGAGGATGTGCTGGACTACTGCCGGGGGCTGCCTCGCTTTGAGCGTCCCCTGCGCATTTTTTTCGGACATGTTCCCAGAAACCCTACAGGGAAAATCGAAAAGCAGGTCCTGCGGCGGATTCACCAGAATGAGCCGCTTCCACTCCGGCAAGGCGATCCTATCCCCAAGCCCCGTACAGGAAGGCCTCTCCTATGAAGCGCGGCAATCAAGGAGCCCTTTCCGGATTGCCGCAGCGCGTGATCATTTATACACTGGGCATGTTTTTTATTGCACTTGGGGTGGCCCTAGCGGTTAACTCCAACCTGGGTATATCCACAGTAAGTTCCCTGCCCTATGTCATCAGCCTTGTCCTGCACCAGCCGTTGAGTCTGTGTGTCACTGGTGTATTCTGCTGTGCGGTGCTCCTGCAGATAATCATTTTGCGACGTCAGTTCAAGCCGATTCAACTTACCCAGATCATTTTTTCAGCGCTGTTTGGGCTGTTGGTGGATTTCTCCGGACTGCTGTTGGGGGAATTCTGCCTGCCGGGCTACCTGGGCAGGCTTATCATGACGTTGGCAGGAGTCCTTATGATTGCCTTGGGGGTAACCATTTATGTGGAAGCCGCCCTGGTTCCCATGCCTATGGAAGGCCTTTCACTGGCGATCGCCCAAAAATCAAAATATCCGTTCCACAGGGTAAAAGTTGTGGTGGATTGCAGCTTGGTTGGCATAGGTATTATCCTGTCTCTGTGCGCCTTAGGCCGCATAGAGGGAATCCGGGAGGGAACGATTATCTCCGCTGTACTGGCCGGCCCGCTAATACCAATCTTCCGCCGTCCGATTAAGCCCATAATTGACCGCTTCTGCTTCCCAAAATGTATCACAAGTGCGCCGCGGTGACACACTTTGTATCCCGTTACAGAATGAACCCTGTTGATATCAGGGCTCAATCGCAAAATGGTACTTCGTCCTTCCTGTATACTTTACTGCGAACTGAAATCGATATTCCAGAGAGATAAAGCAGCTTTTCTGTGCAGATCAGGCATCAGTATGTCACTGCCGTTCCATATGCAAACGAGGAAAAGCATCTGCAGCCCGATCAAATGTACTTGGCATGCGACTTGCTTTTTGTATGGGACAGGCGAAGATATTTTTCTCGGCAGGATCATTTCCTTTTATAAACCCTAGGTTCGGCTGGATCCGGCAGTACCCGCAGGTTTCCTGCCGGCAAAAAAAGGAGGCTTGTATGAAAGAACTTAGTCGCAGCGTAATTGGAACTACCACCGGCCCCCAAACCTTTGAATATAGTTGGCGCGATTGCGCTATTTATGCGCTGGGAGTCGGTGCCGGACCCGAGGAGATGGAATATCTCTACGAGGTCGGCATGAAGGCCATTCCGTCTTTTGGCGTGGTTCCCTATTGGGGAACTTTTGGCATAACTCCGCCACGTGATATCCCCACCCCCATCAACTGTACCATGGGATTGGATCGGCAGGGCAGCCTGCACATGGCCCACAAATTAATTCTCTATAAGCCCATCGATCCAATGGGAGGCAAGCTCACCTTTGAAGACTCCGTCGTTGAACTCTATGATCGTGGGCCGGGCAAAGGCTGCGTCATGCGTACGGACTTGTCCGCCTATGATGAGAAAGGTGAAAAGGTATTCAGCAATATAGGAGATACCCTTTTCGCTGTCTACCAGGCACCGGACTCTCCTCCATTCCCTAAAAGCAGCGTCGTAATCCCCGATGGCGCTCCTGATTTTATATGCCCTGACTATATTGCACCAAATCAGAACTTGCTGTACCGGATGTCTGGTGACACAAATCGGCTCCATGTTGACATGGGGGAAGCCCACAAGCAGGGGTTTGACCGTCCTATTATGCAGGGCCTTTGCTCATTTGGTTATGCATGCAGATTGGCAGTACAAAAGCTTATCCCTCATGAACCGGAACGGATGACATCCATGGAAGCGCAGTTCCGCAGTCCGTTGTTCCCAGATACCAAAATTGAACTGCATATTTGGAAGATAGAAGACGGTAAGGCGTATTTCCGTATGATTGCCGCTGAAACCAAGCAGATTATACTGGAAAAAGGCTGCCTTACCTGGAAATAGGCGAATTGGATTTATAGTACTGCATATCGAACACATGCTGGCTTCGAAAGGAGTATAGAAAGTCATGAACATATTGGTTTGTGTCAAGCAAGTACCTGATACAACGGAGATCAAGATCAATCCGGAGACCAACACCCTGATGCGGGAGGGGGTGCCCAGCATCGTCAACACCTTTGACGCCTTCGCCCTGGAGGCGGCGGCCCGGATCAAGGACAAGAACCCGGACAGCAAAATCGTGGTAGTGTCCATGGGCCCCGAACAGGCCAAGGCCGCCCTGAAGGAGTGCCTGGCCATCGCGGCGGACAAGGCGTACCTGGTCAGCGACCGGGTGTTCGGCGGCTCGGACACCCTGGCCACCAGCTACATCCTCTCCAACGCCATTAAGAAGATCGAGGAGCTGGAGGGCAGGTTTGACGCCATCTTCTGCGGCAAGCAGGCCATCGACGGCGACACCGCCCAGGTGGGCCCGGAGATTGCCGAGCACCTGGACTACCCCCAGGTGACCTACGCCCTGGAGGCGGAGGTGGACGGGAACCGGCTGAAGGTCCTCAAGGAGGGGCAGGACGGCAACATGGTCATCGGCATCAAGTTCCCCTGCCTGGTCACCTTCACCAAGCCCTCCTTCGACCCCCGCTACCCCACCATCAAGCGCAAGATGGCGGCCAACCGGGCGGAAATTCCCACCCTCACCTCCGCGGACTTCCCGGACATCGACACCACCCGCATCGGCCTGAAGGGCTCCCCCACCCACGTGAAGCGGTCCTTCGTACCGGAGAAGAAGAAGGGCGGCATCAAGATCCAGGAAGAGACCAACGAGGAATCCGCGGCAAAGCTGGCAGCGCTGCTCAGCGACGCCCACGTGATTTAAGAGGAGGGA
>ERZ1643250.2576-NODE-2576-length-13442-cov-5.908643_pt1 | contig 13442 bp, 7 predicted proteins | sample MGYA00579262_ERZ1643250 | MGnify/ENA primary metagenome ERZ1643250 (study PRJEB29033, sample SAMEA4952265) | chicken gut metagenome | biome: Broiler Chicken; feature: Gastrointestinal Tract; material: Caecum | place: Ireland | collected 2018 | study: Broiler...
CGGCGCGCGTCAGCGCGCTGACACTTGTATTATACTAAGCGCACAAACTACAGCCCCATAAGTCAGTTTTCCTTTTTTAAGACTGTGTTTTCAGACTGTTTTGTGTGGCCTGCAAGTTGTCAGTAAGTCTTACCTTTTTTCATGTGATTTTAGTTGATTTTGAAAGCGATGATTGGCATCGTCTGCTAATAAATCAATTTCGAACAAGACCTGGTATTTGGGAATATACAAGTTAAGTAAAAATCTAATTGATGCCCATATATGCAGCAAATATTTGAAATTTATGCAAATATAACATCAAAATAATGTTCTGATTTAAATACAATTAATCCCTATATATGGCCGAATTAACATAAATGAACCCCGTGCAGACTACTGCACGGGGCTCATTTTTTATGTATTGTATTTCGGTTTTCCATTCTTTGAAAGGTCAGTTTTGTTAAAAATTTGCAGTAAAAGCATACAATAATTGACTAAAAATTTTTTGACGATTTCTATTGCAAAAAGTCAAATTGTATGCTAAAATAATCTAAGTGATATAAGTTTACATATTCAAAAATCTATTCAGCAAAGGTATGCATTTATTGTAAATACGTTGAATTGTTAGATTGAATTGACTGAATATCCCCGAATGTAAGGCAAAATTTAAAGTAAATATTATACGGTTGTAAATAAAGGGATAATTTTTAAAAAGTATGTACAAAGTAAGAAAATTTTACCTGATTTTCATTGCAATAATGCTGTTATCTGTTGGTCTTGCCGTCGGTTGCAAGACCGAAAATGATGATAAGAACGTATTTCGTCTTGAAATGACAGTCAGTGACACCTCGGGTAACTTGGTTGAAAATGCATCTGTGGCCGGTGGCGGTCTGAGCGGACGAACAGGTTCTGATGGCGTAATTGTATTTTCGGATGTCACCGTTAAAGATTTTTCACTGGAAATCAATGCAGAAGGGTATATCCCTCAGAATAAAGAAATCTCCCAAGACGAAATTGTATCTTCAGACTACAATGTCAGGATTGAAATAATTCTGACTCCTTTGCAGACTCAGCCTGAACAACCCGATTCAGATGCAGGTTATGTTCCGAGAAATGATAATTACCTCTATTTTACGGCAGGATTTGGGTCAGACAGAGCGGCTTATTACTGGTATGCAGAATATACAGATAATTCAGTCGTTGTAATGGTTGATGCTGTTGACCCTGATATATGCGTCACTGCTGAAAACATATGGGACAGGGACTATATTGATTTTGTAATACAACAGAGCAGCACAACGGTCGGCCTGGATGCCGATAAATCTTTTGATGTGATGGTCAATCCTGTAACGCTTGACGGGGTTGCCAGATATGCGAAAGATTCATCATCCTATGGCAACAGTAGTTTTTACGGCATGATTTCATCCGGCGAATTAAATGTCGTTGGAAAGGTGCAAACAGAGGAAGAAGATGGCTATAACGGTTATTCTCTGACGATCGAAATAGCATATGAAGTGCTCGGCGAAAAGGCTTGTCTTCTTGGCAATCTTACGATTATGCCCGCTGTAAAAAATGTAAGTTCAACTTCGGAATCTTATTGGAGGAGTTATGTCGGCTACGGATGCCGTTGGGGTAAGGCTAATCTGGCCGTGCGCATAAATGAAGATGGCTCTTTCAGTGAAAATCATTTTGACATTCCAGATTTCGATCAACTGATTATCAGATACGGAGTAAATAACGGTACTAAAACAATTAAAGAAAATATGGCCTCGGTAACTACCGATATGGCCGTGCGTAAATTTGTGAATGGAGCAAATCTTTTCACCGACAGAACTTATCTTGCTGACCCTCGCGGAATACCTTCTTCTTTAAAAGATAAGAGCTATATTTACGCGCCGATTGCGGCGGATTATGATTTTACGGTTGTTTCAGATGGATATATAGTCGTTTCCGTACCTTCGACGGGCTATGACAACGTAGCGAAGTATTTTACAGATAATGGTTTTGTACGCATTGCGAAGTTGCAGCCGCGTATAGGATATGATTCCGTTGGCGGAACGGGCATCTATGAAATGACTGATTACTATGTCAAATGGTGTACTGTCGGCGAAAAATATCATCCGCAGAAGTATTGCCTTGTATTTTTTGCCTCCCGCGACAGCTATGAGGAAGATTACTGGGTTGCAAATTCAGCCACCGTGCATCTCCTTAATACTGAAGAATTGCTTGAAAAATATGCCTCCGATTCACGCTTGTGGCAGGGGATTCCCGGTATTGAGGCTGTAACTTTGAAAAACGGGAAAACAAGGTTGTGGGCATCCTGGTTTACAGGTTCAACACATGAACCTTCTGTGGGTAATTACAGCTTATATTCATTCAGCGATGACGGCGGTAAAACCTGGAAGTTTGCTTTTGCCGTTGCGTTCGATGATACCGTTACAAATGCAAGAGTTTACGATCCCAGCATGTTCTGCGATGAGGATGGGAATCTTTGGCTTTGGTGGAACCAGACTAATTATTCGGGCGGTGATTGTTTCGGCGGCGTATGGTGCGTAAAAATTTCCAATCCTTACGAAGAGAGTACATCGGGTCTGCCGGCTTTTAAAGTCGGCGAGCCTAAACGCGTGTGCGACGGACTGAAAATGAATAAACCTACAATACTTTCAACAGGCGAATGGGTATTTCTCGCGCATGGTTTCGGACACCAGGGTTATACGACTATGTATGTTTCGGACGATAAGGGCGAAACGTGGGACAAACGCGGCGAGATGTATGTTCCCAATGCTCTTTTTGCAAATGAAACGGCTTTCGCGGAGACTGTTCGTGACGGTAAAACCGTATATATGGCAATAAACCGCACGAACGAAAGCTATAACCTTTCCGTGAGCTATTCGTATGATTTAGGTTATACGTGGACAGACGGTGTTGAGTGGGATATTCTGGGGCCTTCGTCAAGAATAGTCATGAAAACACTTGAAAGCGGAAACCTGGCGCTTATCCATCACTATAACACTGCCAACCGAGAAAAACTCTGCATATGGCTGAGTGAAGACGGAGGCGTGACGTGGCCTCATTGTCTTATTTTAGATGTCCGCAGCGGTGTTTCATATCCTGATATAACACAGGGCAGTGACGGTAAACTTTACATCGTATGGGATTATGACCGCTATGGCGCAAAGCAGATACTTATGGCTGAACTGAGTGAGGAAGAATTGCTTGCGACAGAAGGCGTTACTGTAATGGATAGTAGCAGAATAGTAGCAGTTTCGTCTATCGGAGTCAAAAGCACTATCAGCTCCATTGAAAATAATGAGGCCTATTTGTGTACTGCATATATAGGATACGACTACGGAAAACGGCGAATTGAATTGGCATAAGTTGTAAATGTGTCAGTTTTTCAAAGAAGAAATTATTAAGAGGATAATGCTCGATTTAAAGTTAACGAGGTGGGCAAGTGGCTAAATACGCTTATGCACGAGTATTACAAAAGGGACAAAGCTTAAACAAACAGTTGCAGGCTTTTTCGCGGTTCGGTATTCCGAAGGACAATGTGTTTGTAGATGACAAGTCAGGAATGCGTGAAGCTTACGGTAATCTTATTCAGATGCTGAAAAAGGGAGATCTGCTTGTGATTAAAACCCTGAATGCTCTAAATGATGGATATGAAAACATATCGAGTGACTGGGTGCGAATAACTGATGTTATAGGCGCGGATATTTGCATAATCGATATGCCTGCTCTTGATACTAGAGCGGGAGAGGACAGAAAGGTGATCGTTGCGGCGGTGACTCAGGTGCTTAATTACTGTGCCGAAAAGGAAAAAACACAGAGCGCTCTTCAGGCAAAGGGAATAGAATCTGCTAAACAGCGCGGCGTCAAGTTCGGTCGTCCGCCAAAGCAGTATAGTAATGAATTTATAGAAGCTGCCAAACGTTTTAAATCAGGTGAAATAACCATGAAACAAGCGCTGGTTCTAACTGGTATGAAGCAGTCCAGTTTTTATTATCATATCCACAAAATGGAAGAACTTAAACATTTCAGTTAAAAATTTGGGTTAATCTTTATTGTATTAAGATAGTGGATTTCTTACCTTCATTAGTATGACACAAATGGTATAAGGTTTTATTTTTACAAGTCGGAGAGAATTATGAAAGGTGTGTTGAAAAGTTATGGTGTTAATGGTAACAGTAAAATTAAGGTGTCTGTAGTAGTCCCTTGCTGTAATGTGGAGAAATTTCTGCATCAGTGCCTCGACAGTATAGTATCGCAGACTTTAAAAGAAATAGAGATAATTTGCGTAAATGACGGGTCGAAAGACGGTACTTTGAATATTATCAAAGAATATGCTGCGAAAGACACACGTGTTCACATTATTGATAAGCCTAATTCCGGCTATGGCGATTCAATGAATAAAGGATTTGCAATTGCCCGCGGAGAATATATCGGTATTGTTGAATCAGACGACTATATAGAAAATGATATGTTCGAGAGGCTTTACGCCACAGCAAAAGAGCATGAAGCGGAAATTGTCAAATCGAGTTTTTGGTTATATTGGGCTGAGAAATCAGAAAATCATTTTTATGAATGTCTTCCGGCCAATGAATGCAATAAAGTAATTATCCCTTCAGAATATAAGAACGGTCTTTTATACAGGTTGAAGCCTTCAATATGGTCGGCAATTTATAAACGCTCTTTTCTTAAGGCTAATGATATTTCATTTTTACCTACTCCCGGGGCTTCATATCAGGACACATCTTTTACCTTTAAAGCATTTTCATCATGCAAACGATTTGTGATGGTGCATGATGCATTTTTGCATTACAGACAGGATAATGCAGGTTCTTCTGTAAATAATGCAGATAAAAAAGCCTACTGCGTTTGTGATGAATACAGCGAGATTGATAAGTTCGTGAATAACGGAACTCAAAAAAATGAATTGTATCCAATATACGCTGCCGCCTTTTATGATGCGTGCATATGGATGTATGAAAAATTAAGCATTGTAAAAAGATATGAATTTCTTAAATATATTTCTCCGTGGTTCAAGAAAATTGTAAACGATTTAGGTGCGGATAAAATCTATTTCGGAGACGAATGGTGGAAACGGAGAGATATTCAAAGAATTGCAAATGATCCTTTTGAATATCATATGTGGCGCAATGTTGAAAGGTATGAGCAATCGGGGTCTCAGTTCAAATATAAAGAAACGCATACACCGGTAAATAATGCAGGTAAACTTTTAACTGAAAGAAAGAAGAAGTTTAAAACTATCGACAAACCTACTTTTTCTGTAATTATCCCTGTATATAATTGTGAAAAATATTTAAGAAGCTGTCTTGAAAGTCTTTTATTCCAGACAGATAAAGATTTTGAAGCTATATGCGTTAACGATGGTTCTACGGATAACTCATTAGCAATCATTGAAGAATATGCGTCTATCGATGACAGGTTTGTTGTTGTAAACAATGAAAATGCCGGTCCTTCTGTGGCTAGAAATACAGGAATAGATATCGCTTGCGGTAAATACATAATGTTTCTTGATTCGGATGATTATTATTCTGAAAATACATTCGAAAGATTAAAAAAGGCACTGAATACTGAAAAGCCTGTCGATGCGGTATTATTTGGAACTAATATCTTTCCGACATCACCCAGAGCTTCGGACTGGCATTATAGTGTACTGACTACGCCTGACAGTTATTTTGAAAAGATAGATCAGCATACGTTGCTTACAACCCCTTATCTTAAGGTTTATACGTGGAGATTCTGCTTTTCTCATGCTTTCATGGATAAACACGGCATTCGATTCCAGTCACAATACAAGTATGGTGAAGATGCTATTTTAGTTCTCACGGCATTACCTAAACTTCATGGCCTCGTTTCAGTTTCAGACAAACTGTATAACTATCGCCATTACAGACCTGATTCGCTTATGAATCAGATAAATAAAGATTATGTTAAATATACAAAAGAACAATTGAGGGCACTTGATGCAATAATTACTGTATCCGTAAAGACTTTCGGAGCGACCTCTGTCGAGCTGCTTGAGTATTCATGTGACTTTATTTACTCATGTATTTCAAATTGTCCGGAGCCTCAACGTACCGGATATATAGGTGATTTCGTAAAACTTATTAAAAAGAAACACCTTAATAAATACTCTGATAAGGCTTCGGATAACTGTAAAGGATTTTGGCTTTATTGTGTAAACCGTGTTAAAGAGATAAAGTCTTTAAAAAGCAAATTGCTACCTATAAAGCGCGCTATATCAAAAATTGTCCCCCCTTCGCGCAAATTATTTCACGACAGAATAGATAATCTGGAAAATCTGTTACGTGAGTCACTTCGGAATACTGAAAACTTAGCAAATAAAATCAATGAACTGGAGAATATATGCACCGAACAACGCGAGGCAATATCCAGAATGGAACAACTACTGAAGAAAGATAAATGATGTCAGGAGTAACTGTAAGAACATTGTAATGAGTTATACTCTTAAACTGCTAATCTGCTACCATAAAAAAAGTGTGTTATTAAAAGACGATGTTCTTACCCCGATACATGTCGGGAGGGCATTGGCTCGAAGAAATATGAACGAAAATTCTTCTCAGTTAAAGTGGCTGGAAGAAAATATGATCGGTGACGATACGGGCGAAAATATCTCGGAAAAGAACTCTTCATATAATGAACTTACAGCCGCTTATTGGGCTTGGAAGAATTATGACAAGCTTGGCAATCCCGATTACATTGGGTTGATGCATTATCGCAGACATTTTATATTTCGTGAAAGCCCGGATGTGGTTGAAGAGGTTTTAGGGATTGACCATAATTATTTTAAGCGTATAAATTACAACAAAGATACTGTTCTGCATCTTATGGATGACTGCGATTACGTCGCCCATATCGGACATGTTGATGAGGTATACAAACATTACAAAGAGAATCATCACATCGAAGATCTTGATTTGGCAATTTCAATTCTGAAAGATAAATATCCTGCATATGCGTCCACCGCGGATGACTATCTGAAAATGTCATATGTTAACCTTTGTAATATGTTTATTATGCCGCGCAAAATGTTTTTTGATTATTGTGCCTGGCTGTTTGATATCCTGCAGGAATTTGAAAATAAGGTTGATTTAACAGAAAAGCGATTATTCATTTCCGAACGATTAACGGGTATATACATAGAGCATCAGAAACGAAAAGGGTTACGCCTAAAAGCCTTATCTGCAACATTGGTTTTGGAGGATATAAACATCCCTGTAGCTATTCCGTATTGCGGTGATACTTTCCGTATGGCTGTTACAATGTCATCTATTATGAGTAACGCAGCCAGAACAACCCATATTGATTTTTATATTTTACATCAAGGCGAGTTAACCGGAGCTGAATTCAAGTGCCTGACAGAGCGGTATCCTGGGAACAAAATTGACTATGTAGATGTGGCGGCGAGCTTAAATAATTCAGGCATATTATGGCATCAATTTAAGTTTCCGCAGCATTATCCGGTTGTGGTTTCTGCTATTTTGCCTGAAGTAAATAAATTGCTGTATATCGATGAAAATACGTTTTTCTTTGGCGATATTGCGAGATTATATGCGGCATGTAATAATGATGAATTCATGGTAATTGGAATACCTGATAATTCCTTGAACTCAATTGGATTAAAACAGTGCAGTATTTTCTCAATAAATACATTGCGCATACGCAAGCGTATGGACAATGACATAAGTAATCCAGAGGCAAATTGTTCGGCTGCTTCTGTATTTAGGAAAAATATCGAGAATCAAATCGGATATTTCCCGTGTTGGACATACGTTTTACCTGGTTCAGATGAAGATGACAAAATATTTTATGAAAAAATACATGCTGAACAACGTGGTGAACATTGGCCTCGCATATTTATGTATTTTAAGAAAGATGCAGAACCATGGAAAAAAATTTGGGCTATTTCTTCAATGTTTTGGTGGGAGGTTGCTTACACTATACCTGCTGAAATCGCTTTTACAGGCGTAGATGAAGGAGCGCTGAAAAATACTGACAATATATATGCAGATTTATTGAAAAAGCATGTCTTTATAAGTGGACTGGAGCTTAATGAAAAGTCTGAAACAAAATGCGGGATCATTAAAAAAACAATTAATTATTTCAAAACTTATGGCTTAAAAAAAACAATTATTAAGATTATAAATAAAATTTCGGCGAGATAAGCAATGAAGAAATTCCAGCCTGCGGTATCCGTATTGGTTGCGGTATATAACGTATCTACATATCTGAGACAGTGTTTGGACAGCCTGAAAAATCAGACTTTAAAAGATATAGAAATTATATGCGTGAATGATGGGTCTACAGATAGTTCATTACAAATTCTTGAAGAATATGCCGCTAAAGACGATCGCATAAAACTTGTAAATAAAATCAATGGCGGTCTGCCTTCTGCACGCAATGCCGGTTTGGAGATTGCCCGCGGTGAATACATATGCTTTGTGGATGGGGATGATTTTGTGGATATCCGCATGTATCAAAAAATGTATCGTGTCGCAAAGCGTAAAAAAGCAGATATAGTTGTTTGTGGAGGACAGGTATTCCCGAAAAAAGAACAAATTCCAGAATGGTTAAAGTGTACGCTGTCAACGCGGAATATTACCTATCGCATGAGTGGATCAGATGCTTTGTTTAATGAAAACGGAGCAAAACCATTTATTTGGCGTGATTTGATAAAAAGAGATTTTATAGAAAAATCTAATTTCAGATTTGATGAAAAAATTGTATTGGGAGAAGATCAGGCATTTCAGTTTAAGATATTTCCCGTTGCAAAAAAAATAGTATTTATTGATGATAAGTTTTACAACTACAGATATGAACGCCCCGAGTCAATTATGGATGAAATATATCATGATGGATACTGCTCTCGAGTATGTAAACATATTGACATGATAAAAAGTATTGCAGGTAGTTGGAGCAAAGAACTTTCTTCAAAAGACACTGCTGTCCCGTTTTTTGAATGGGCAATTAATTTTTTGTATTGGGATATTATCCGATTATCGTGTATTGAAAAGAAAGATTGTGCTGCCAAATTTTGCAATATGCTTATAGATTGCGGATATTACATGTGGTACAAATATTATTCTATCGCTACACGTAATCGCTTTGATTATTTATATGAATTGATTTCAATTGAGGCCGAAGTTCCGATTGTGTCTGTAGTCATCATCATGGATAAGTGCAGTGATTGTATTGCTGCCTCTCTGGAATCTATACTTGCACAAACTGAAAAGCGGTTTGAAATCTTGTTATATGAAAATAACACCGATAGCGCCACTAAAAATATTGTTCGCAGATATCTTTATAAGGACCCGCGTATATGCGTGCGCCTTGGCGAACCACAACCTATAAGCGAAAAATATAATGATGCAATAAGAACTGCTAAAGGAAAATATATTTGCTTTTTTGATTCCAATGATATTTTTATAAATAATGTTAAAAGCGAAAAAAAACAAGAGCACGATTTTTATATATGTGATGGAGAAGATAGCTTAACTTTCTTTTGTAATAGGCCGCTATATTCTGTTGACAAAGTTAAATGTTTAAAACTTAGATTTGAAGATAATGCTTATTTAACTCATGAAGTATTTTTCTTAAATTACTGGATTAGGGAGGATAAGAATTTCGGTGTTTCATCTAATTTGTTGCTAAATAAAGATGGGGAAAATATTTTTTATGATATTAATCTAATTAGAGAATTCGTTCCTTTTTTAACAGGCGTTATTTCTATTTTGCAGATAGCTAAAGAAAACGATCTCATTGAATTGGGGTACAAAGTTACTCGCTTTCTGGAGACTGATTGTTTTTGTAAGTGTGTCAAAAGCATTATTGATTCAATGGTGTGCCGCGATTCTGGAGATAAAAGCGATTATAAAGCATTTTTAAAAAATGTCGTTACTCAATTGATTATTGCTAATAAAAACGCTTTTTTTTCTGGAAGTGATAATGCCGTATTGAAGTGTATGAAATTTCTTCAGATATAAATTATGGAGGATAAAATGATTTTATATTGTTGGATAATCAATGTTTCTTATACCCTTTGCTTATGCATTGATTAAGTATAAATAAAAAAGAAAAAGCCGTGCTTTTAATTGATAAAGGGATGAGGATTAATAAGTATTTAAAGAGCTTGACTTCTTTTGGCCTTTTTGATGATGTGATTGAAGTATCTCTTTTGTATAATAATCGAAACTCAAAAAACGCAAATGAAGTTGATTATATTAATTGGTTTGATGGGATTTTTTCTAAGTTAAAATATAAATTATATTCATTCGATGATATTTGTGTGTTGAATGATTATTGGGATGGAGATATAAACCTGTATCTTAATTTGAAAAAATTAAATTACACTTGGATTCAGACGGTTGTGAATCTAATAGCTTATAAGCCGCAATATGTTTCAGATGAGTTTGCCGAGATGATGTTGAAGTATAAGGCCCATACCCCTTTTGCACAATTTGCTCATCCATACATTCTAAAAACATCGGACAAATCTATCATTGAATTAAAAGATAAAGGCTTTAAGCTATGGGATATGGATGAGAGTTGTAATAATTTATCAGAGTATGAACTTGATGCTATAGCAGCTTGCTATGGGTTTAAAATTGATGAATTTGATGCTGGGAAAGCCGAAAAATGTGCCTTGATCGTGTTGAATAGTTACGGGTATGGACTTAGATCGCTTGTGGAGTATAAATACAAATCTGAATATTTAAAACATGTTTTGGGCTTTGAAAAAAATATCGATTTTAAATCAACAGATTATACGCCTATTTCATCCGTAATGACTCGTTTAGCAATGGATTTTTACATTCCAAATTATGATAAATATTATATAAAACTTCATCCTAATGATACAGAGTTAACATCTGATCAAATTCATTATTTTTATGGTGACTCCGCTGAAGTATTTACTTCTATGCCTTTTGAACTGCTGAACAGACTATTGAGTTATAAAAATATAAAGTTTGGGGCGTTAATGACTTATGCTCATAAAATAAATGATTTCAATAGCGATAAGCTTATTGTTTTAGGTGATAAATACAGATATACATGGTTTTTTTATTGTAGTTTATATATATCTGTTTTATACGCGCAAAAGTGCGGATTTGATGAAATACGGTGTTCTGTTGATATTAAAGATCAAGTACAATTTATTTCAAATTTACTAAAATATAATCTTGCTATTAATGATATAAATTATTCATATGCTGGGAAAATACATGGTGTAAAAAGAGCATTGTTCCTTTGCAATATTCTTGATGTTGATAATGGGTTGATTGAACCGTTAATTAAAAATGTAGACAAAACAAGTGCAATTTGTTTTTTGAATATTGGGCTTAATAATTTTTTCTTTAGCAGAAATGATGTCTCTAATTTTTTTGCTCTTAAGATTCAAAAAGTGGCTCAAAACGAGAAAACATTTTTTATGGAACGTGAAGAAACATTATGGATTTATTCAGAGAATAGAGATTATAGGGGTAAGGCATTAGGCTTTAAATTTGAAAAAAATATGCTTCACTCAGGATATATTCTTAAAGTTAATCAAAGCAATGTGTTTGAAAGTGATAGGCAATTTATGGAATTATCATCCTTAAGTGTGATAAGAATGCTTGAGTATAAACTATTAAGAAGTGAATGCATAATAAAAACATTAACAAAAAGCAGTAATGAAGCTTACATAACAAAATCTCTTGTTCAATGTAATGATTTATTTACGTATGTGCAGCTATTGGGATTAGTAAAAAATAAATATATTATTGCCCTAGCGGTCAAAGATACTCCTGGAGACAATCTCACTGAAGAGGACGTTTGCGAAATCCGCTCATTGGGGTTTAGTAATTTCACTGCAGTTTTATGGCGCACATATGTAGGAATTATAGACAAAGGTGTTGTTGTTTGTAATTTGGTAAATGATATAAGAGAAGAGCCTGTTTGTTATGAAGGACAGGACATAAATAATATATTAAAATTTAAAATTACAAGTATGGCTTGGAGAAGAGGAAATAAAGCAGAAATAAAAATAGGTGACGTTGATTATTCAGTTAACATGAGAGGGCTGAATTTTGTTGTGTTTGATGTCGATAATAATAAAGTAATTGATTCTGTTGCTTTTGATTATCATATGGAGCATAAATGCTATAGAAAATAATCATAAGCTCAAAATAAGTTATATATTGATGGAGGAAAAATAGTATGGAAAAAATTACAGCAATAATTCCCGTAAGGGAAGGTAGCAGAAGGCTCAAGAATAAAAATATTGCACCTTTTGCCGGAACTAATCTGCTTATCAACAAAATCAATCAGTTAAAGCAGGTTAAAGAAATAACAAATATAGTTGTTTCGTCTGACAGTGAACTTATGCTTGCGATGGCAAAATCTCAGGGCGTAAATATTCATAAGCGCGCCCCTGAATTCTGCGATGAAAAAACAAAGACGTTTGGTGAGGTTGTTGCACATATCTGCGAAAATGTTGATGGTGATCACATCCTTTGGGCTACATGCACTGCGCCTCTTGTTTTTCCTAAGAATTACCGTGAAGCAATTTCGCTTTATTTCAAAGCATTAGACGACGGATATGATTCTCTTGTTTCAATGGAAAAATTCAAAAGATATCTTTGGGACGATAATGGTCCTGTAAACTATGAACTCGGTATAAAACATGTACCTTCTCAGCAGTTACCTCCTTTGTATTTTGTAACGGATGGTATTTTACTTGCTCCCAGACAGAAGATGATAGAATGGAAGTATTTCCATGGCAGAAATCCTTACAGGTACATACTTGATAAACGTACGTCAATTGATATTGATGATGGCCTTGATCTTGCTTGTGCCCGTGCATGGCTTGATATGGATGAAAGCGTATCACAAATTGATCCTTATATTGTTGGGGAAGATATCAAAAAATAATTATAAAAAACCGATATATGCGGGAGTAATAAAATGAAAGTATTGATACTTGCGGGTGGATTCGGAACCCGTATTTCTGAAGAGAGTCAGTTCAAGCCCAAGCCCATGGTGGAAATAGGCGGTAAGCCTATTCTGTGGCATATAATGAAGACGTATTCGTCATACGGATTCAATGAATTCATTATTTTGGCGGGGTATAAACAGCACGTTATAAAGGAATATTTCGCCGATTATTTCCTGCATATGTCGGATGTAACTTATGACTTTACTCACGGCAAGAGCGACATAATAGTTCACCGCACCAATTCCGAGAAATGGAAGGTAACGGTAGTGGATACCGGGCTTAATACCATGACCGGTGGCAGAGTAAAGCGTGTGAAAGAGTATATCGAAAATGAGCCTTTCATGCTTACATATGGCGACGGGGTTGCCGATATAAATATTGCCGACCTTGTAAAATTCCATAAGGAGCAGGGTAAGCTTGTAACAATGTCTGCCTATAATGC
>ERZ1643250.2577-NODE-2577-length-13438-cov-5.247628_pt1 | contig 13438 bp, 22 predicted proteins | sample MGYA00579262_ERZ1643250 | MGnify/ENA primary metagenome ERZ1643250 (study PRJEB29033, sample SAMEA4952265) | chicken gut metagenome | biome: Broiler Chicken; feature: Gastrointestinal Tract; material: Caecum | place: Ireland | collected 2018 | study: Broiler...
TTAATGATTTTCTTTTGCTTAGAACTAGGATAAAAGCGAAGCTTAACGCCAAAATTATAGGCTGAGCTGCTCATTCTTTTCATGATTTCACCTCCTCGTATTATTGTAATTTGATTATAGCCTATGTATATCTTATAATCCACAGTAAACAGATATGTAATAGATAAAAGGATATTGGACTATGAATTATAAAAGAGACAAAATAAAAGACGCAGGCTATGAAAAACACTACGTCTATAATGCACACTATCATCTAATTTGGTGTACTAAATACCGCAATCAAATCTTTACTAACCAAGACTTGGCTCAAGAAATGCGAGACTTGCTCAAGCAAATAGCTGAAGATAATCAAATCAAAATTGAAAAAATGGAAATAATGCCTGAACATATTTATTTGCTTATCAGCTTTAGACCATCAAAATCAGGTTCAAGCGTAGTCAAAGCACTCAAAGGAAGAAGTGCTTTTTTATTCTTCAAGAATCATCCTGAAATTAAGCAAAACAAGATGTGGGGCGGACATTTATGGTCACCCAGCTATTACTTTGGCACGGTGGGGAATATGTCTAAAGAAGTAGTAGAAAAATACATTAATGACCAGATCTACAATGCCATTTCTGGCGGCAAGCCCTATCCATCCCCGCATTAAAATACGGAGATTTTCGGGCGTTTTTCATTAAATTAATTTTTGTCATCATAAAACCTCATTTCGTTACTTCTATTTTATTGCAAATTGGGCAAAAATTGTTAAAATGTGAAGCAAACTACATGAAGTGAGTTTCATGTTTTAGGGAGTGATCAAAATTCCAAATCTAGTTAAACAATATCGAAAAGAAAATAAAATGACACAACGGGAGGTTGCCGAAAAGGTGCGCGTGACAGAGCGCACAATTATTTCAGTGGAGAAAGGAAAATATAAGCCTTCCATTGTTTTAGCTTATAAACTGGCTAAATTATTTGGGACAGATATTGAAACTTTATTTTGCTTGAAGGAGTTTGTTGAAAATGAAGAAGAATGATAAAAAGAGAAAAATTAAATACGCTATAAGTACAGTATTCTTTCTGATCATAACTATTATAGACATGGTTGATTTATATAATGATATTTTTAATGGGCGAGGTCACACTATCAAAGATTTAGTTTGGTTAGTAATTTTGATTTTGGTAACCTTGGGTAATTACTATCTAATGAAAGATATTGGTACTATTGACGATGATGATGAACGTGATGATTATGTCCAGATGAAGACAGATTCTACATCGTATCATATTCTTGAATGGATCATAATTATTGCTAGTGTGGCTTTTTCAGCTTGGGGAGTTATTCTATATTCCAAAAACGGAAATGAGCAATTGGCCTTTGTTTTAATTATTATTGGAGCAGTTTTATCATCAATTTGGATATTAACGATTATTATTAATTTCATTATTTGGTTAGTTAATTATTATAAAAATTAAAGGAGAATACAGTAATGAAAATTGGATTTATTGGTACTGGCGTAATGGGGACTGGCATTATTAATAATTTGCTAAAAAATAATTATGACGTCACAGTTTACAACAGAACTAAGGCTCACGCTCAACCTGTCTTGGATAATGGAGCCAAGTGGGCAGACAATCCTGCCGAATTAACTAAGCAGGTAGATGTTTTATTCACGATGGTAGGCTTTCCACAAGATGTTGAGAACATTTATTTTGGAGAAAATGGGATCTTCGAAACAGCCCAAGCAGGGCAGTACATCATTGACATGACCACTAGTAAACCAAGCTTAGCCCAAAAGATTGGTCAAACTGGTGAAGATAAGAGGATTCATATTTTTGATGCACCTGTTTCTGGTGGTGATATTGGCGCCAAAAAGGGGACATTAACAGTCATGATTGGTGGACATGAAGAAGAGCTTGATCAATTACGTGATATCTTCATGACCTTTTCAAGTAAATTGAATTACTTCGGTCCCTACGGTAGCGGTCAACATGCTAAGATGGCTAACCAAATTATGATTGCCGGAACTATGACTGGTATGACGGAGATGCTTGTTTATGCAAAAGCTGCTGGACTTAACTTGGAACAGGTTTGTCAAACACTACAATCTGGTGCTGCAGAAAACTTTAGTCTAGGATCTTATGGTCCACGTATACTAAAAGGTGACTATACCCCTGGCTTTTTTGCCAAACATTTTTTGAAAGACTTACGTATTGCTCTCGAAGAAGCAGAAAAGATGAACTTAGACTTACCTTCAACCAAAGAGGCAAAACATTTATATAAAGTTTTAGTTGATGACAAAAAACTAGGTAATGATGGCACACAAGCTTTAATTAAATTGTGGTGGAAATAATGTCTTTCAGAACACCTCTGGCAGATAAAATGCGACCGCAAACACTGAATGATATGGTAGGCCAACAAGATTTACTTGGTAAAGGAAAACCTCTTCGTCGAATTATTGAACAAAAAGTCAATATTTCTCTAATTTTATGGGGACCACCAGGTACTGGAAAATCTAGTTTAGCCCAAATCATAGCTAAGCAATTTGATTATCCTTTAGCAAAATTTAATGCCTCAATCGACAATAAAGCTAAATTAGATCAATTTATCAAAACTTATCCTTATCAGCCCTTTGTTTTGCTTATTGACGAGATTCATCGAATGACTAAAAACCTACAAGATTTTCTTTTGCCATATTTGGAAAATGGTCATATTCTGCTTGTCGGTGCAACAACTGAAAATCCGATTATGTCAATAGTTCCAGCTGTACGTTCTCGTTGTCAGATTTTTGAATTTAAAGCATTAAGCGATCAAGATATTGAGATAGTTTTAAAACGTGCCGCAACAGAAGTTCTCAAATTGAAAGATGAACAGATTGAAACAGATGCATTGAAATTAATAGCTATTGCAGCAGATGGTGATCTACGTGTTGCGTTAAATATATTAGAAACAGTTCATGCAATTAATCCTGAAGAATTAACTGTTCAAGATGTTAAAAACTTTGCTAAAGGACAGAATTTTAGCTATGACAAAAAGGCAACTAAACATTACGACTATTTAGCTGCCTATTCAGACTCTATGGCTGGTTCAGATACAGATGCTGCACTTTATTATTTAGCAGTTTTATTGAAAAATGGAGACTTGCCATCTGTTGTCCGCCGGTTAAGAGAAATTCCATATACTTATATTGGTTTGGCCAATCCGCAACAGGTTACTCAAATAGTCACGACTGCTAATCAGGCGGAAAAGGTAGGGATGCCTAAAGCGAAGTATCCTTTGATATTTGCCACTATGTTGATGTGCATTTCACCAAAGTCTGGTTCTTTTGATGAAATTTGGGATAAGTTAGACAAAGACACTGAACATCCTAGTCAACACCCCATGCCTCGAGGGTTACGTGACATGCATTATAAGCATTCTGAAGAAATTACCGGTGGTGGTTTGATTAAAAGCCCATTTGCTGAACCACATCAGATTGCAAAGCAAAATTACATGCCTCAAGGTTTGGAAGGAAAAAGATATTACTATCCTAAAGATAACGCCAATGAAAAAAGACTAAGTGAGCAATATTTAAAATTGCATCGATATATCTATGGTGAAGATTATAAGAACTAATAATATTTAAAATTATGTAAACTAACTTTTGGTAAGCTTGTAAAAGCTAATTTCTTCAGCTAAAATAGCTTTAGTTAAATTATAGGAGTTGAAAGAAATGACAACTAACGAAAAAATCATTACTTTAGTGAAACCTGAATACTTGAAAAAAATTCCTGCTATTTTTCGTAAACATGCAACTAATAATACTTGTAAATTAATTGCTAAAGAATATCCTGATTTATATGCTGCTTTTGAAAAGAATCCTAGTGATGAACAAAAGCAAAAAATGACTAAACTTGTTAACGGCATTTTCGAGGAAAGAATGAAAAAACATAATATGCTTTAAAATAATAGAACTACAGACTTATGCAGATAGGTTCTGTAGTTTTTGGTTTGCTTAATTTTTCAATATTGATCATACTAAAAATGAAACTTTTAATTGCTGGTGCCGGCTTTATTGTACAAGATTGGCTTCAAATAACTAAGGATTTGTCAAAAGTGGAATTAACTGGAATTGCTGGTACAGAAAACGATTTAACTACTATGAAAGAATTAGCTAAACAATATAATATTCAAAATATTTATACTGATTATGCAACTGCTTTAAGGGAAACAAATGCTGATACAGTATATGTAGCCGTACCTAACTTCCTGCACTACTCATTTGTCGAACAAGCATTATTAGCTAATAAAAATGTGATTTGTGAAAAGCCATTCACTGTTAAATACGATGAATTTAAGAAATTAAAACAGTTGGCATTAGAAAAAGATCTAATTCTAGCTGAAGCAATTACCAATCAATATTTAACAAACTATCAAGGATTAAAAGATAAATTGCCTGATTTTAGGTCTAATTAGAATTGTGTCCATGAATTACTCACAATAATTCTCACCGTTACAAAGCTTTTAAAGAGGGAAAAATTTTACCAGTATTTGACCCTAAAAAGGGTGGTGGTGCTCTGATGGATCTGAACATTTATAATCTTCACTTTATAGTGGGACTTTTCGGGGTGCCAAAATCAGTTGAATATTTAGCCAATATTCAACGTGATGTTGATACATCTGGTATTTTGCTACTGGATTATGGTGATTTTATCAATTGCAGCAAAAGATTCAGGAGCACCTGTAACTTCAACTATCGAAGGAGAAAATGAAACAATTGTAGTTAATGGACCAGCTAATGTCATGGATTCATTTGATATTTACCATAACAGTGAAAAACTACAACATATTGATAAGAAAGTATATCCTCATCGAATGTTTGATGAGTTTAAAGAATTTAACCGGATGATAGAAAAACATGACATGTCCAAATGCAAAAAAATGCTCAACCATAGTGACGAAGTAATGCAAGTTTTACAAAAGGCCGTTGAAAGCGCTGGGCTTAAGCTGGAATAGGAGGAAAACATGAAATTCATATTCTAAATGGTGATAGAAGAGAAATTATTAATTTAGCTGTAAGTATTGAAGCTCGAAGTAACCACCCATTAGCAAAAGCAATTGCTAAATTAGCTGATGAAAAGATAGATCATATTACTACTAATACAATTAAAGGAAAAGGAATTTCTGCTAAAGGAAAAGGAATTTCTGCTACTTTAGAAAACGATAAATACTATTTAGGTAATTTAGCATTAATTGAAGAGCATACTTTTGTTAATGCAAAACTAACTAAAGTAGTTAATAAATTAAGCAATTTAGGTAACTCTATTGTCATTTTTTCTAACACTGATCAAAGTATGTTAGCAGTCTTTGGCATTAAGGACCGACTTCGACCAGAATCTAAAGCTGCATTGCTTAAATTAAAACAACTTGGGATTAAAAAACTAGTGATGCTCTTAGGCGATAATCAAGAAACAGCAAAACAAATTGCGGCAGAGTTGCCAATTGATGAAGTACATGGACAAATGTTACCTGCAGATAAAGCGCAATTTGTTAAAAACGAACAAGCAAATGGTCATCATATAGCTTTTATTGGTGACGGAGTCAATGATAGTCCTGCCCTAGCTAATGCTGACGTTGCTATTGCTATCGGTAGTGGTACCGATGTAGCAATTGACGTGGCAGATATTGTTTTGGTGAAAAATGACTTACGTAAAATTGACTATGCCTTAGCAATTTCTAAGCGAACTGTCTTGAACATGAATGAAAACATTGCAATTGCATTATTAACCGTACTGCTATTGTTCGTTGGATTGTTTGCGGGTTATGTTGAAATGGCTAGTGGCATGTTTATCCATGAATTTAGTATTTTAGTCGTTATCTTAAATGGGATGCGCTTAATTAAAAATTATTAAAAACTTGATGACCGTCAAGTTTCTAAGAAGAAAAAAGATTTAGAATTTAATATGTAATGATGAAAGGAAGATATTTATGCAAAAAGTAATGATGAAGTTAGGTGGCATGACTTGTCCATCTTGTTTAACCAAAATTGAAAAAGCTGTTGAAAACGTTAATGGCACTGATCAAATTAAGGTTTTGTTCAACGCTGGCAAATTAAAGTTTGTAATAGATTCAAACAAGACCAACACAGATGATGTGAAGAATGCTATCGAAAAAATGGGTTATGAAGTTATGGGCATTAAAGAAAAGGAGATTAATTAAATGAATTCAGAAGAAGCATACCAATCAGAACTAAAGCAAAGTGAAATAGACCATCACACTCCCACAGCCGGAGCAATGGTTATATCATTGCTAACTTATTAATTCACTCCTTAAAAATTAGCCAAGCTAAATTCTTTACCAAAGGTAATGCTAGTTTATTTTTATGTCAATATGCTCCTAAATGGATTGAATACGAACAAACAGAGTTCAACAAATTAAACCAAATTTTGGTAAATAATGGCGAAAGTATTCCTACAACCACCGACCAATTTAAAGAATATACTATGCTCGAAGAAAATGGAGCTACAAAATACGAAAAGGGTAACGATCAATTATTTACATTAGTAAAAGACTTTGATACGCAAATTCTTTTTATTACTAAGGCTATTACTCTAGCCCAAAATGAAAATTGGCCAGAATTAAGTGCGAACTTAGTAGAATTATTATCATGGATTAAAGAACAAATTCGCCAATCACAAAACTTTTTGAATCACGACTTGCGTGAAGGATTGTATACTGAAGAAGACGATGATGATGACGATTTTTAAATAAAGGAAGTCTTTAAATGGCAGAGTTATGTGTTCAGTTAGTCCCACTATTTAATGCATTGCCTATAGATGAGCAAATGCAAATAGAAGAGCTAGTTCATCACCAAAATTATCGAAAAAATGAGTTAGTCTTGGATCCCACTTCAAATAGTAATTTAATAATTCTTGCTCATGGTAGTGCTCGTCTTTATACCTTGAACAAAGAGGGACATGAGAATGTTATTCAAGTCTTGAAAACTGGAGATTATGCTGGTGAAAATTGGTTATTTGGTGAGGCTAATACCAATACCTACGTTGAAGCCACAGAAGATAGTGAAATTTGTTTACTGAATCGCAATGACTTTTTAGCTTTGATGAAAAAACAACCGGAATTAAGCATAAAGCTCCTAGAACAAAACATCATTAAAGTACGTGCCTTGCAGAAACAAATACAATTATTAAGTCTTCCTAAAGTAGAGGATAGACTACTTAATTATTTGCAGACTTATGCCAAAAAAGTAGGACATAAATCATTTATACTACCATTAAAAATGAAAGATTTAGCACTTTATTTAGGAACTACACCAGAAACTTTATCCCGTAAATTTATTTTACTCGAAAAACGAGGAGTCTTAAAAAGAAAATTGAGACAAATCCAACTATTATTTAAAAAATCAATTGACAATAAATAAGCATGAGTTTACACTAATAGTCAATGGAAGTTACTAAAAGTAAGAAAGGAGTACCAACATGTTGAATTTACAAGCTATATGTCATAACTGTGTATGTTGTCCAAAAGACAATACTTTTTTGCATACGCTAATTCAGCATGACGTACTTCGATATATTTATAGTTAACTTGGTTTTTTAATTTAGCTATTTTAAGGATCTACGAACTGAATTGGTTCGTGGATCCTTTTTTGTTTGGTCTTTGGGAGGGTAAGATCTTATGAATTGGTCAATCATACAACAAGCGTTGCCAGTATTTGTCCATGCATTTGGACTCACAATTTGGCTATCGCTAATTGGAATAATAGGTTCAATTATTGTTGGAATAATTGCTAGCCTAACGCAATATTTTAAAGTACCAGTACTCAGTCAAGTCATGACAGCATATGTTGAACTAGCACGAAACACACCACTTTTAATTCAATTATTTTTCCTGTACTACGCTTTTCCAGTTATCGGAATAAAAATGTCCGCAGAAGTTTGCGGCATTATCGGTTTAATTTTCTTAGGTGGAGCATACATGGCTGAGGGATTTACTGGTGGCTTTAATGGAATTTCTACGAGTCAAATTAATAGCGGAAAAGCATTGGGGATGAGTCGTTTTCAATTAGCTCGCTATGTTGTTTTTCCGCAAGGCTTTGCCTTAAGCATGCCTGCCTTAACAGCTAATATTATCTTTTTAATTAAAGAAACATCAATTTTCTCAGTAATTGCGATTCCTGAATTAACCAACACGGCCTTAGATTTAATTGGAATGTATTACCGTTCTAATGAATATTTATTAATGCTGGTTATTGCATACGCAATTATCTTGATCCCAGTAATTCTTTTATTAACTTGGCTTGAAAGGAGAGTTCGTTATGGTGCATTCGGGAATTAATGTTTTATTTGAAGGAAGTAACTTCGCCCGTTTAATGGCTGGTCTTTGGACCTCAATTTGGATCGCAGCTATTTCATTAATAATCGGTTTAGCAATTGGTATTATTTTCGGTATTCTGCGAACTTTATCTAATAAATTCATTCGTTTTATTTTGCGAGTTTATCTAGAATTCTTCCGAATAGTACCTACGATCGTTTTACTTTACCTGGTTTACTATATTTTGCCGCGAACTTTTCATGTTAATTGGCCAGCAACCTGGATGGCAGTTTTAGCATTTTCACTATGGGTAGCTGCCGAATTTAGCGATATTGTTCGCGGAGCAATTGAATCAGTTCCTAAGAGTCAACGAGAATCTGGTTTAGCACTAGGTTTAAGTAAAATCCAGCTGTTTAGATATGTTCTGCTTCCTCAGGCAATTAAACTTGAACTACCCGCTACGATTAATTTAGCAACGAGAGTAATTAAGACAACTTCACTTTTACTGGTTATCAGCATTATGGAAGTAATCAATGTTGCCCAGCAAATTATCGAAGCAAATAACCAACAATATCCAACTGGTGTTTTCTGGGTTTACGGTTTGATCTTTATTTTATATTTCGTTCTCGATTACCCATTATCAGCTTGGGCTAAGAAATTAACTAATGAAAGAAAATAGGTGACTATTATGACTGAAGAAATTTTAAAAGTTGAGCATTTAAATAAGTTTTATGATGAACGACAAGTTTTACATAACATTAATTTTTCACTGAAAAAGGGTGAAGTATTAACATTACTTGGACCATCTGGTTCTGGTAAAAGTACCTTACTTAGAACTTTGAATGGATTAGAAGATTATAAAAATGGATCAATCTATTTCCACGAGAAGAAGATTGATCCTAGTCCTAAAGAATGGCAAATCTTGCGACAAAAAATCGGTATGGTTTTCCAAAGTTACGATCTCTTTCCAAATCTAACCGTGATAGAAAACGTCTTACTTGCTCCAGTAAAGGTACAAAAACGTGATGAAAATGAAGTTAAAGAAGAAGCAATTAAATTACTAAAGCAAGTTGGATTAGAGCAATATCTAAATGCTTATCCTAGAGAATTATCAGGTGGTCAAAAACAACGAGTAGCCATAGTTCGTGCATTGGCAATGAAACCTGAAATCATGCTTTTGGATGAAATCACCGCATCCCTCGATCCCGAAATGGTACGCGGAATTGAGGAAATCGTTGAGCTCCTTTCTAAACGTGATCACATGACAATGATTATCGTTACTCACCAAATGAATTTTGCTTCCCGAATTGCAGATGAAGTACTCTTTTTGGAAGATGGCCATATTTTAGAAGATACACCAGGAAAAGAATTCTTTAATCATCCTCAAACGCAAAGAGCAAAAGATTTCCTAGACAGTATGGATTATTAAGGATAAAGCCAATGAAAAAGAAAAATATTTTTAATATTATTATGGGCATCGTTGCTCTGATAGTGGTAGTGAGTGCTGCTTATTTTGGCTTCACACAACCTAATTTAAATAGCGGTACTGCTGGCAGCCGTTGGAGCAATGAAAACGGTATTTCAGAAATTAAACGCCGTGGCTATATCAGAGTTGCAGTTTTTGGAGACTTACCACCATACGGTTGGGTAAATGACCAAGGCAAAAGAGTAGGGTATGATGTTTACTTAGCGCGTAGAATAGCTAAAGATTTAAACGTTAAAATTCGTTTTATTCAAGTAAATGCCAATAATCGTGTAGATACTTTGAATTCAAACAAAGCGGATATAGTTTTAGCTAACTTTACAGTAACGCCTGAACGTAAGGATGTAGTTGATTTTGCCAAGCCTTATATGAAGGTGTCAGTGGGTGTAATTTCGCCTAAAAACGCGCCAATCAAAAGTGCCCAAGAATTAAAGGGTAAAAAATTGATTGTCACTAAGGGTACGACAGCCGAAAACTATTTTGCTAAACAATCTGGTGTTAACTTATTAAAATTTGACTCTAAGACGCAGCAGTTCAACGCGCTAAAAAATGGCCGTGGTGCAGCCTTAGCTGATGATAATTCATATCTTTATGCTTGGGTTAAGAAAAATCCGAAGTATGTAGTCGGCATTAAAAGTATTGGGTCACGCCAGTATGTGTCTCCAGCTGTAAAGAAGGGCAATCGCTCATTATTAAAATGGACCAATCAAGAAATAACTAAGTTAACTCAGAAAGGCTTCTTTATAAAAGATTATCAAACAGAACTTGCACCATACTTTGGAAAGGATATTAAGCCAACCGACATTATTTTGAAATAAGTTAAAAGAGAACTTCGAAAACGAGGTTCTCTTTTTTAATACCATCATCAAAAAATAAATGATGTTTTATTTGTATTAAGGGATTGATAACAATGAGACTGAAAAAGAAGAACTTACACTTAAACCAAGAAATTGAACAACACTACAGCTTTAGAAAATTAGCATCGGGTGCGTTGGTTTCCGCAATTATTGGTGCGTTTTTCATAGGGATTAAAACTGAAACAGTTTCAGCTGCTGTAGACAATAATGCTACTCAAGTAACTGTTAAAGAAACAAGCTCTCAAACTTCAACAGATAATTTAGATGTAAATACTGACAGTCACAGTTCTGATAAGATATTAGATAATACTCTTACATACGATAATCAAATTATTAAAAAAGAAACAAATAATACAGAAGCAGAACAGGTTACACAAACTACTGACAAGGAAGAGACTACTACTCAACCAACACAAATTAGCCAAAATGATACTGCCAAGATTAATGTAGAAAAAGATCCTAAACAAGAAACGATCACTACTTTCAAAGGCATCATCAGTAGATGCAACTAAACAATTATTAGAATCAAAAACTGAGTCAACCGCTAAATCAGTAACTTTCGGAAATGGCGGTGCTACATTATCAATTAGTCGCAATACAATAGGTGCGACTGGTGATACCACAGCAATTGCTGTTGATTTCAACGTTTCTAATCCAAAAAAGGGCGATCAATATCAAATTGTAATTCCTAAAGGAACTTATGGTATTGGTACTGATGGACAAAATATTCAGTCTGGTGGTACAACTACGATCGCTAATGATGAAGATAAATGCATCATCACTAACACATTTACTGATGATAATGCCGGTACAATTCACCAACAATTTACTTTAAATCCAAGTAATAATTATGGCAGTCAGGATACACCAATGGAATTTATTGGTGATGTACTCAAGAAAATAACCATCACTAAAAAAGATGAAGCTGGAAATTCCGAAACTAAAGAATTGAACTTGACACAAGTTGTTAGTCCAGAAATGAATCCTACATTTAAGCGTACAAGTCCTATAGCTGATTCTGTACGAGCTTTGCCAAATACTGACTATACCTATGAACTTGACATTAATGAAACAGACGGCGTAGCCAAAGGTCTTGATTATTCTAGCAAAAAAGTTAATTCTACAGTGAACACTAATACCATTATTACAATTCCTGTACCTGATAGTTTTGTGTTGAACCAAGATAAAACTTACACGATTAATGATTTTGGCGATCAAACAACTATTACTCAAGCTGTTGGACCCGGTGGCACTATTGTTATTCATGTGCCAAAGCGTAGTGGTCGTCAACATTGGAACAATGGTAGTTTTGGTTATAGAATTGTAGGTCACTATGCTGTTGCTCAGTCAGTTGACGATACTGTAATCAAGGCAGATAAAACAATTCATATCGATCAAACTATCATAAAGGCAGACGGTTTCTTATTAGAGATTTAGATCAACCTTGGACTGAAACTTTACTAGGTAGTAAGCCAAACAATGAAGTACCAGAAATCACACTATCTGCGGATGTTTATGCGGACTCACATCAAATTCCACAAGATGTTGACCCTTCCAAGCTGGTTAACTTTTTTGGTTTTTAAAATACAACCAATCAAGATATTACTACTGCTAAAATTACGCTTACTTTTCCTGATGGTTTAAATATTAATCACTTAGATACTCCATACGATCCAGTTAATTTACCTGACACCATGCCTATACAATAACTTATACCGATGGTCAAACAAACTCTGAGACTATTCAAGCCGGTCAAAGTATTGAAGCCACGGATAATCAAAGTATTGCCAAGGTTGTCATTACACCTAACGTGATTTCTGCTGGTGCTATTTTTAACGGTGATAATCGAATTAAAGCCTACGGTACAGTTAATAAGACATTAAAGGCTGGCACACCAATCAAAGACGGTTACGAATTCGATTCCAAAATTGGTTTTGTTTATAGTGGCCTAATTAAAGGCATGAAAATAGTTGGGTATTTGCAAGTCCTTTATATGCTAGACAAAATTTAGCAGAGCCTAAAACTAGTGTGGGAACTTATTATGAACAACATAAACGCATGCCTGGTGATAACGATGCAGGATTTCTTTCAGTTTACAGTAATGCAGATAGAAATGCCACTTCTCATAGCGTGCTTGAACCAATTTTCTATTATGTTTTGCCAGAAGGTACTGTTTATAATGGTAATTTTGATCGTGGTTGGAAACAACCTGCGGAACAACAACCAAAGATTACTCACTTTACGGTTGATGACCAAGAAGTAGTGAAGCTTGATTACACTGGTACAGGCTATATCTTTGATACTACCGCTGTTCATAACAATGATGTTCATATTAATAACTTACCTTTGGCTGTCTCATAAATGGGCGATTTACATGTACAGTCCTCATATTAAGATGCTTGAGACACCAGCCAAAGATTATTCAGATTGGAAGAGCACTCAAACTGAAGGAAAATCTGACAATGTTTATGTCTTAGGTAATGGTAACTGGACCATTAGTACTGCTCAACAAGTCCACATTGCATCAGGTATTAAGGGACCAAGCGATGCATTTGCAGTTGATAATACTATTGCTGATGATAAAAATCCTGGGGCATTAGAATATGACTTGAGAATCGACAACAATTTGCAAAAAGTTAATAACGGAGTGGCGGTCATTAATATTAACGACGAGGCCGACAATAACTTCAATTTCACAATGACGGCTCCTGTTAATGTACCTAATGACATTAAAGTTTTATATTCTACATCATTACTTTCAATTTATGAATACAAAATATGTTAATCTTTCCCACGGTAATATCTTTT
>ERZ1643250.2580-NODE-2580-length-13435-cov-7.209716_pt1 | contig 13435 bp, 13 predicted proteins | sample MGYA00579262_ERZ1643250 | MGnify/ENA primary metagenome ERZ1643250 (study PRJEB29033, sample SAMEA4952265) | chicken gut metagenome | biome: Broiler Chicken; feature: Gastrointestinal Tract; material: Caecum | place: Ireland | collected 2018 | study: Broiler...
TAGAAGATTTAGGTTACCAAGTTATAGAAATAAACCCACTAATAATTGAAAAAATTATATAGTTATGTTAATAAAACTGCGATAAACATAGTCATAGTTTTATTTTTTTTTTACAAAATTTTATTTACTTCCAAACTTCGACAAATTTTGCGAGTATTATGTCGTATAATGTGAGCAATAGCATTGCCTTATGCTATGTAATATTGAAAGAAGGTAAAGTGGTAGTAGTGAAATAAATAGATTTTTAATTAAAAATTAGGTAGTATGTAGTATTTTTCTATTTAGGTAGACTTCTTTATTACTGGCTAATTTAATTTTGAAAAATTAAACATACAAAGAGTTTAGTAGTGTTTTTAACTTTATGTGTAATTAAAAGGCAATAGCATTCAAATTATGGAGGTTTGTTGCCTATGTACGAAGAAAGACACTACACTCCAAAATGGAAAAATAATGTATATAAAGAAAAGGTCAGATTCACCAAACAAGGTGAGTTTGACCTTTTTTTTGTTGTTTTTAAAGTAGGGACAGGCTGTCGTGATCCTCCTCTTATCAATTTGTTTTTAAAAAATTCAAATTGATAGGAGGAAAGAAAAATGGCAAATCGCCCAAAAAGAAGAAAAAGTAAGGATAACCCTTATACATTAAATTATTGTGAAGAAAGAAATGTTTATACCGTTTCATTTAAAGATGGTAAAGGTATATTGCAAAATATAGAAGTTAGTGAAGAAATATATAAAACTTTTGATAAGTTTGAACTTGATGATATTAAGGAATTGAATGAATATGATCGTCATATAGAACATTCTGAAATATATGAAAATAATTTAAACAATAGAGCAATGGACAAGCCTTTGAGTGTAGATGACGAAGTAGTCAGAAAGATATTAACTGAAGAATTAAAAAATGCTATTCAAGAATTACCAGAAACACAAAAGAGGCGATTAGAAAAATATTATTTTGGAAATATGACTTTTGAAGAAATTGCACAAGAAGAAAACTGTACGAAAATGGCAGTAAAGTTTAGTGTTGATATAGCAGTAGAAAAGATTTCTAAAAAATTAAAATTTTAGACTATACAAAATTTATTTAAGTGAGGAAACAGGTGAGAGGGTAAGTTATCCCTTTCACCTGTTCTCCTTTTCAGTGGGGGCAGGGCGTTCTTTGAAAATTTGATATTCATTTCATCAAATACGTTCCTGTTGTTATTCCGAGAGGATAAGCACGTTAATAAGTACGCCAAGACCTTTTATAGATATAAAAGCGAGCGAGAAATACTTGATTATAAAATTAGGTTGCTCCTAATATTGCCAAGACAGACAACAGGGTTAAAGATACTCCTGCCTAGCCACAGACTCACGCAATGGGGGCAGTCTTGAGCGATCCTCAAGAGGGTGGAATTCCCGTGAGATTGATTAGCAGTCAATCGTTTGATGATTTCCCGTAGGCTGAGGGGTTTCGAGGAGAAATATCAGTTATAAAAACAAAATAAAAATAAAGATAAATTAAGCCAGAGTATGCCAATACTTTGGCTTTTATACATAAAGGAGGAGAATGTATATGAAAAGAAAAAGATATAAAGTGAGAATTAAACTGATATTTGAAACTACAATGGATCATTCACAAGAAAGTATGGTTAAAGCCAAACAGGATGTAGATAGAGTATTGACTGATTATTTAAAAAATAAAAAGTTAAATATATTAAACTTATTTCAAGAGCCACCACGAATTATCTATAAAGTTGAAAAATATGACAGATGATATAAAAAAGGGAGATATTTATTATGCTTCTTTAAATCCAATAATAGGGAGTGAACAGAGTGGCAATAGACCGGTGGTAATTGTCCAAAATAATATTGGTAATAAATATAGTCCTACTGTGCTTATAGCACCTATTACAAGTAAAGTTAATTCAAAGCCTAATTTACCTACACACGTTATTATTAAGAAAAATGGAAAGATAACTCACGATTCGATTATTTTAATTGAACAAATAAGAGTAATTGATAAGCAAAGATTACAAGAATATCTTTGTAAAATAGAGCCAGAAAAAATTGACGAGATAAATAAGGCAATGATAGAGGCTTTTGATATAACTAATAAATATAAATGAAAGGGAACAGATATGTTAAAAAAAAGAAAAGACTTTATAGTCAGTGTGATATGCAATGGTGGAGTTGATGATATACAAGTTAAAGCAAGTAATTGCAAGGAAGCAATGCAGATGGTTGAAGATGTGTTGCTTAAATGCGATATTTTTGGTTTTAAATCAAGTGATGAGTTTGATTTAAAAGTTAGAAAGATGAGAAAGAGGAGATATATATAATGAATAAATATGATATTAAGTCATTAGAACGAAAATTGGAAAAATGTAAGAGTATGTCATTAGATGATGTAAGTCTTAATGACGTTGATGAAATAACAGATATTAAAATAGATAAGAGAAAATCAAGTAATGAAAGAATACTTGATTTTTTAAATAAAGTAAAAAATCCTTATATTTTTAAAGTTAAAGGTAAATTAGTAAGGATAAGGTTCTCTGATACAGAAAAAACTGCTGATGATTGTTTGACTAACGTACTAAAAAATTTATATAGATAGTCAAGTCTGCAAAACTAAAATTTCCACCTTCGTAAAAAAAACAAATTTAAATTATGATTTATTCATAATTTGAAAGGAGGAGGTGAAAATGGCAGGTCGTGGAAATAAAAAACAGAGTAGAAAAAGTGATGAAAATAAGAAATGGCTACTAGGTGTATATGGAAGAAGATCATTTGATGATGGAGAAAATAGTGAATCTTATACTATTAAAAATCAAAAGGCATTAATAGAATCTTTTATAGAAAATCTGCCCAATGTAGAAATTGAAGATTATTATATTGATGATGGATATACTGGTACTAATTTTGAAAGACCGGGATTTAAAAGAATGCTACAAGATGTATTAAACGGTAAAATAAATGGAATTATTGTAAAAGACTTATCAAGGTTAGGGAGAAATCATAAAGAGGTTGGAAAATATATTGAAGAAATATTTCCGATATATGATATAAGAATTATCTCTGTAAATGATAATGTTGATTCGTATTTAGACCCAGAATCAATAAGTAGTTTGATAGTACCAGTAAAAAATCTTATGAATGAAAATTATTCAAGGGATTTGTCAAAAAAGGTTTCTAGTGCTTATGAAATTATGGCAAAGAGTGGACAATTTGTTGCAGGAACTCCACCTTATGGATATATGTTAGACCCAGAAGATAAACATCATTTAATACCAGATCACAACGAAGTAGATGTAGTAAAAAAAATATTTGATATGGCTTTATCAGGGAGTGGTCGACCAACGATCTGCCAGTATCTTAATGATAATGGAATTTTGTGCAGAAAAGAATTACAAAGGAGGAAAAAAAGAAAACTTACATTAGAACCTTTTGAAATAAAGTCACAATATTTATGGAGTACATCTACAATTGGTAGAATGCTTCATAATGAAGTGTATATCGGAAATCTAGTACAATTAAAAACTACAAGGGCTACTTTTGGATGTAAAAAAATTATTTCTAAAAATGAAGATGAATGTGTTCGCTCTGAAAACACTCACGAGGGAATAATACCCAAAGAAGATTTTTATAAAGTTCAAACCATAATAAAGCAAAATGATAAAAAGAAAACACATAATACACCAATAAACTACTCAATATTTAGGGGAATACTGAAATGTGCCGATTGTGGTAGAGCAATGACCAAACAAGAAGATTTTAGAGGCAAACGACAACTTTCAAACTATTTTTGTATGAGTTATTTGCAAGTAAGTAAATCTTGTTCATCACATAAGATAAAAACAAGTGATTTAGAAACTGCAGTATTAGAGGCAATTCAAGTACAAGTGAAATTAGTAATTGAATTAGAAAAAAGTTTGTCTAAACTGTATTTTAAGAATAATCAGAGTTCTATCGAAAATGAATATAAAAATAATGTAAAAATTTCAGAAATAAAAATATCTAATTTAAAAGAGCAAAAGAGAAAATATTATGAGGAATGGAAATTTGATAAATTAGAAAGAAGTGAATTTATTAAATTATCTGAAGAAATCGAATCTAAAATTGTCAAGTTAAATGAGGACATAGAATTATATACATCAACATATAGAGAAAACATAAAGAAAATCAGAAAAAATGATTATTGGATAGGTCATTATAAGAGAAATAGAAGAATTAAAAATCTTTCAAAAGAAGTCTTAAATGAACTAATAGAAGTTATCTATGTTAGAAAAGATGGTAGCCTAGACATTAAATTCAAATATCAAGATGAATATTTAGGATTAATAAATTATTTAGAAGAGGAGGAAGCAAAAATCAATGAAGAAATGGAAAATAGGGATTTATCGCAGGCGTTCATTTGATGAAAGAAATGAAGAAGAATCAAATAGTGTTGCTAATCAGAAAAGGCTTATAGATGATTATTTACTTGACAAAAATGATATAATTGTATATAAAGACTACGTTGATGATGGATATACGGGAACAGATTTTAATAGACCGGGATATAAAAGAATGCTTAATGATATTAAAAATAGAAAAATAAATGGTGTAGTAGTAAAAGATTTATCAAGGTTGGGAAGAAATTATATAGAAGTCGGAAATTTTATTGATGAAATAGTACCACAATACAGTTTGAGATTTATTTCAGTAAATGATAATGTCGATTCTATTAAAAATCCTAATATAATGCAGTCATTAGAAATACCATTTAAAAATCTTCTAAATGAAAGTTATTCTAAAGATTCATCAAAGAAAATGAGAACTGCATTAAAAGCCAGTAAAAAGTCAGGTAATTTTATTGGTAAAATTGCTCCTTATGGATATTTGAAAGATCCAGATGATTCACATAAACTCATTATAGATAAAGACGCTGCAAAGGTAGTAAAAAGAATATTTGATTTAGCTTTAAAAGGTAGAAGCAAACAAGAAATAGTAGATGAATTAACTAACAATAATATATTGACACCAAGTGTTTATTTAAAAGAAAAGTATAATATAAAAGTTAGTAGAATTAGTCGTAAATGGAATACTAAAATGTTAGATACCATATTGCAAAATAAAACATATATTGGCTCACTTGTTCAATGTAAGAGAACGAGAATAAGTCATAAAACACACAATATGGTAAGAGTTGCCGAAGATGAATGGGTTGTTTCAAAAGAAAGGCATAATGCTATTATTAAAGAAGAAATATTTAATCAAGTACAAGATATTTTATATAATAGAAATGTTAGGGTAAATAAAGAAGGAAAATTTTATAAATATACTGGCTTTTTAAAATGTTCAGAATGTGGTGCTAATCTATATAGGAAAACTAAAATAAAAAACAATAAAGAAAAAGTATATTATTACTGTAGCACTTATTATAATACCAGACAATGTAATAAACATTATATACAAGAAAAAGAACTGGATGAAGTTGTTTTAGACATTTTAAATCAACATATAGAATTGGTATGTGATATTAGTAATAAGATTGAAGATGTTATTTCAGTTTCAAGAGTAGAGTATAATGCTAAATTAAAAGAAATTAGAATAAGCGAAATAGAAAAAGAATTAGAAAAATATCAAGTATTACTAAACGAATTGGTAAAAGACTACCGATGTGACTTCATATCACAAGAAGATTATGATGATTTTAAACAAAAATATTTATATGAAATAAATAAATTAAATATGGAGAAAGAAAATTTAGAAATCAGTAAAATTAATTCCTATAATTTGGATTGGATAAATAACTTTAAAAAAACAGGAAAAATAAAAACGATAGACAGAAATATTGTAGATAGTTTTATTAAAGATATATTTGTTAATAATGAAAAAGGTGTAGATATAATATTTAGGTATAAAGACGAATATGAAAATGCAGAAAGGTATCTAAAAAGTAAAAACAATGTGGTATAATATATAAGGAAAAACACTTGATTTAATTAAAAATTTAGTGCGAAAGGAGTAGAATTTTTATGAAGAACAATGAAATACAAGGGGGGTTGCATAAAAGTGTAATCAACTGGTATCCAGGACATATGGCGAAAGCTAAAAGGTTAATGCAAAAAGAACAAAAAAATGTAGATATTGTTTATGAACTTATTGATAGTAGAATTCCTAAATCTTCTAAGATAAGTAATATTTATGATATTATTGGGAATACTCCTAAAATTCTTATTATGACGAAAAAAGATATGACTGATGAAGAGATGGCTTTAAGATGGGTTAAGTATTATGAAAATTTGGGATCTAGAGTAATACTTGCTGATTTAAATAGTGATGAGGATATACTAAGTATTGTTAAGCTTACTCATGAACTTGCCGAAGAAATACAAACAAAAAGAGAAGAAAAAGGACTCTTAAAGAAAGATATTCGTGTTTTAGTCATGGGCATACCTAATGTAGGAAAATCTACGCTCATTAATAAGATGGTGGGAAGAAAGGTTGCGGAAGTAGGAAATAGGCCTGGTGTTACAAAAGGACTTGTTTGGCTTAATACTCCTCATGGTATTACTTTACTTGATACTCCAGGTATTTTATGGCCTAGATTAGAGCCAAGAGAAGTAGCTTTAAATTTAGCTTCATTTAGTGCAATAAAAACAGAAGTAGTAGATGAAAATGAGATAGCAGTTCATATATTAAATAAGTTAAATAAATATTATCCAGATAAATTAAGAGAAAGATATGGAATTGTTCCTAATCCAGTAGAATTAGATATTTTGGCAGCTTATGATACTATTGCTAGAAGTATGGGAGCTATTCGTGGAGGAGAAGTAGATTATGAGAAAGTAAGTAATCGAATTATTAATGATATTAAGTCTGGATATATTAAAGGAGTTGTTTTTGATCATGAGTTCTAATTTGCTTAAGTATGAGAAAGAATTATATAAGAATCATATCTCATTAATTGCTGGTGTAGATGAAGCAGGTCGTGGGCCTTTAGTTGGACCCGTTGTTGCTGCTGCAGTTATTCTTCCCAAAAACTATGAATTAGAAGGGCTTAATGATTCAAAACAGTTATCAGAGAAGAAGCGCGAATATTTTTATCAGGTGTTGCAAGAAGAAGCGGTAAGTATTGGTGTAGGTATTGTTAGTGCTAAGGAAATTGATGAAATTAATATACTCGAAGCTAGTAGAAAAGCGATGTATATAGCTTTAGATAACTTAAGTATAAAGCCAGAATATATTTTAAGTGATGCAATGAGTCTTAATGATATTGATATTCCTTCTAGACCAATTATTCATGGGGATGCTCTATCTTTATCTATTGCGGCGGCCTCAGTTATTGCTAAAGTTACAAGAGATCATATTATGTATGAGTTAGATAGGGAGCATCCTGAATATAATTTTAAAAAAAATAAGGGTTATCCTACCAAAGAACACTTGGAATTAATGAAAAAATATGGTATATTTGATGAGTATCGAATGAGCTATAAGCCAGTTAAATTAGTATTGGAGGGATTGGATGAGAAAGATGCTCAGAAAGTTGTGGAGTAATCGAATATTTCAAAATTATTTTTTGTTTTTATTGTTATTTATTTTGTTAGAGGTTTTATTTCGAGTTATTGATGGAATGCCAGTATTTAGTGTAGAAGGCATTAGAATATTTTTAGGTCTTAATATTATCTCTTTATTTTTGGGCTATATTTTGTCGTTTTTACCAAGAATAGTGAATAAAATTATTGTGTTGTTGTTAGTTTTAATTGCTAGTATATATGGAATTGCTGAGCTTGGTTTTCATAATTTTTTAGGCGTGTATGCATCTGTTGGAACTAATACTCAACTTGGAGCAGTTACTAGTTATATAGGAGAATTTTTAAGTAGTTTTAAATGGACTTTTTATCTTCTTATTATTCCTTTTGTTTTACTTTTTATTTATTATCTATTTATTGATAAAAAAGTTACTTTAGGACTACCTAAAAGGAAAATTAGTAAACTTTCTGTATTTTTAAAAATAGTTCCTGTATTTATTTTAGCGGTTTTATGTATATTTTATTATGGTACTCTAAAAGTATCATTTATGCAAGATAAGTTACAGTCTAGTACAGCTTATGAATTATTTATGAAGCCTACTAATGCTAGTTTAGTTATTCGGGATTTTGGTTATATTAGTTTTGGCCTTTTGGATATTAAAGAGTATTTCTTTCCTGGTAAGGTTACTCATACTTTAGAAATAGATCCAGATGAACTTAAAAATCAAATTGAAATAAGCTTACAGACTAATATTGATAATCATACATGGTTAGGGATTATTGATGAAGAAAGTGATGAAGAGTTAAATAGTTTAAATCAATATTTTATTAGTCGTGAAGCTAGTACTACTAATGAATATACAGGAGATTTTGAAGGAAAAAATCTTATTGTGATTATGGTAGAAAGTGGTAGTGATATTTTACTTAATGAAGAATATTATCCAAATATTCAGAGATTACTTCAAAATGGATATAATTTTACGAATAATTATTCACCTAGAAATATTTGTAGTACAGGAAATAATGAAATGAGTGCCATGATTAGTTTGTATTCTATTAATAATAATTGTACTGCTAATGTATATTCTTCTAATACATACTTTGAAAGTATTTTTAATTTGTTTAATGGGGCAGGTTATACAACAAATAGTTTTCATGATTATTATGATTGGTATTATGATAGAACTACAATTCATGAGAATATGGGAAGTGGAGCTTTTTATGATGCGGAAGATTTAGGGATTGACTTTAGTTATCAATATGGAGTTTGGCCTAGTGATGAAGAGTTAATGGAAAAATACTTAGAAGTGATAGATAGTGAAGTCCATGATGAGCCATTTATGAGTTTTCTTACGACTGTTACTTCGCATCAACCTTATAGTAGTTCTAGCGAATATGGAGATATGTATATGAATTTATTTCCTAGTGATTATCCCGATGATTTAAAAAGATATATGTCAAAACTTAAAGTTGTAGATGATGCCATTGGTATTTTATTAGATGGGCTAGAGGAAAGAGGTATACTTGATGATACAGTGATAGTTTTATTTGGAGATCATTATCCATATGCGATAGATACTGATACTCTAAATTTAGAGATGCCTTATGATGCAGGAAGTGATGCTAATGCAGACCAAGTCCCTTTAATCATTTATAATAGCGAGATAGAGGCAAAGGAATTTGATTCGTATACTAGTTATGTAGATCTAGTGCCTACAATTGCTAATTTATTTAATTTAAGTTTTGATTCAAGGCTTTATATGGGTAGTGATGTTTTAAGTGACGATGTACAAGATTTAGTTATTTTTATGGATGGTTCATGGAAAAATGATGTTGCTTATTATAATGCAAGTGCAAATTCGATAACTTATTATACAGAAAGTATGTATAGCGATGAAGAAATACTTGCAATTAATACTGAAGTGAGGTTAAAATTAGAGATGAGTAGTTTAGCTATTAGGCGAAATTACTTCAGCTATTTAGAGAATAAATTAAATAGCTATACCACTTCCGAATAAAAGAAAGGAAATATTATGAGTGAATTAGTTATAGTTGAATCACCAGCTAAAAGTAAAACAATAGAAAAATATTTAGGTAGTAATTATCAAGTTGTTTCTAGTAAGGGACATATTAGAGATTTAGCTACAACGGGAAAATATGGTTTAGGAATTGATATTGAAAATGGTTTTATTCCTAATTATGTTGCGATTAAAGGAAAGGGAAAAGATATTGCTAATTTAAAAAAATTAGCTAAAGCTAGTGATAAAGTAATTCTTGCTACTGACCCTGACCGTGAAGGGGAAGCTATTTCTTGGCATTTGTATGATGAATTAGGACTTACTCCTGAGAAATCAGAAAGAGTAGTTTTTAATGAAATTACGAAAGATGTAGTAGTGGATGCCATCAATCATCCAAGAGCAATAGACATGGATCTAGTTAAGAGTCAAGAGACAAGAAGAATGCTTGATCGAATTATTGGTTTTAGATTATCTAAATTAATGCAGAGAAAAACTGGGGGAAAAAGTGCTGGTAGAGTTCAAAGTGTTGCTCTAAAACTTATTGTTGATCGAGAAAGAGAAATACTTGCTTTTGTTCCTGAGGAATATTGGACTATTGAAGCTGATTTTAATACTTTTAAAGCTAGTTTAGAAAAATATAAAGATAAAAAGATTGAAGTTAAAACTGAAGCAGAAGCTGATGAAATTTTAAGTAAGCTTTCTAAGACTTTTCATATTGCTAGTGTAGAAGAAAAAGAAAAACTTAAAAAACCTAAAGATCCTTTTAGAACTTCTACGTTACAGCAGATGGCAGCAAACCGCTTAAATTTTTCTTCAAGTAAAACTATGCAAATAGCACAAAAGTTATATGAAGGTATGAATATTGGTAGTGAAACAGTTGGTTTAATTACTTATATGCGTACGGATTCTACTAGACTTTCTGATGTGTTTGTAGGGGATACAAAAAGTTATATTAAGAAAGAATATGGTAGTGAATATGTTGGTAGCGTGAAAGCTTCAAAAGAGCCTAAGGGAGCACAAGATGCTCATGAAGCAATAAGGCCGACAAGTATTATGCGTACTCCAGAATCTATTAAAGAGTATTTAAGTCCAAATGAATATAAATTATATAGATTAATTTATATACGTACTCTTGCTTATTTAATGAGTAGTGCTAAAACTTTAGCTACAACTGTAAATTTAGAAAATAATGATTATTTATTTAAAGCTACTGGTAGTGTTTTAAAATTTGATGGTTATTTAAAAGTTTATAGTGAATATGAGGATAATGAAGATGTAATTTTACCTGATTTTAAAAATTATCCTAATGGAGAAATAGATGCTTCCAAAATAGAAAAATTCCAACACTTTACTAAACCTGCTCCAAGATATACAGAAGCAAGTCTTATTAAAGAAATGGAGAGTTTAGGTATTGGTAGACCTAGTACTTATGCCACTATTTTAAAAACAATTCAAGATAGAGATTATGTTAGACTTGAAGATAAAAAGTTTTATCCAACGGAAATTGGTTTTGAAACAACAGATAAATTACAGGAATTTTTTAGTAATATTGTCAATGTAGAATATACAGCGAATATGGAAACAGAATTAGATGAGATAGCAGATCATAAATTAAATAATATAGAAGTATTACAGAAATTTTATGATGAATTTGCTCCATTAGTAGATAAAGCTTTTAAAGAAATGGAGAAAAAAGAACCAGAGAAAACTGGAGAAGTATGCCCTGAATGTGGTAGTGAATTAGTTGTTCGTAAAGGTAAGTATGGAGAGTTTGTGGCATGTAGCAATTATCCGACTTGTAAATATGTGAAAAAGGAAGAAAAAGAAATAAAAGTTTTAGCTAAGTGTCCTAAGTGTGGACATGATATTATTGAGAGAAAAACTAAAAAAGGTAAAATATTTTATGGATGTAGTAATTTTCCTAAATGTAAATATGCAACATGGTATGAACCTACAGGAGAGGCATGTCCTAATTGCAATAACTTACTTGTTACTAAAAATAAAAAAGTATTATGTGAAGAATGTGGTTATGTAAAATAATCACATTTTTTAATTATAAAATAATTGATAATTACTCATTTTTATTGTATACTAGAAATATATCATAGATAGTATCATAGATGTTTTATTTTAAATATATATGAGCCTATTTGTGTATTGATAAGTTTTGACATGTTTTGTCGAACATGATGAAAAACATTTTTAATTGATGTAAAATAGTTTGGAGTAAAGGTGAGATTATGAAAAGAATGGGAATTGTTTTAGTAGGGATAGTATTAGTAATTGGTTGTATCTTTTTGTTTAATCAAAAGGATACAAAAGAAATACTAATAACAGAAGAACAAGAATTAGATAACACTTCATTAGTGTTTATGTTACAAGATGAAGAAGGAAACTATAATAAAAGTGATACATTACCAAGTACAGGATACACTTTTAATACAAGTAAAAGTATATGTTCAAATAATGCAACACCAACATGGGAAGATAACAGATTATATTTAAATAATCTAACTAAAAATGGAACAAGTTGTTATTTATATTTTGATAAGAAACCAATGGCAATGAATACAATATTAGCAAATAAAACAATAGATGATAGTAGAAATGGAGCAATCACAGGAACACTTACCACAAATACCACAGGAACAGTATATAGTGTAGCAGATGACTGGGGAACAAGTTATGTGTATGCAGGAGCACCAACAGATAATTGGGTGTCATTTGCAGGATTCTACTGGAGAATCATTCGAATCAATGGAGATGGAAGCATTCGAATGATATATGCAGGAACTAGTATGACGACAACCGGAACAGATGACCAAATAGGGACCAGTGCTTACAATAGTTTGCCTAATGATAATGCATATGTAGGATATATGTACGGAAGTACAGGACAAAGTAGTTATAGTGCAACCCATGCAAATAACAATAATAGTACAATCAAAGGAATACTAGATACATGGTATGAAAATAATCTACTAGATGATTATGCACAATATATCAGTACAGAAGCAGGATTCTGTAATGATAGAAGCTTAAACACCACAAACGAAACATGGTGGGGTAGTGATACAAAACTAGGCTATGGAACAAATGCCACAGCATATGGTTCATTTGGTAGGTTACTATTAAATGGAAACTACAGAACTAGTCAAAACCCAAGTTTAATATGTAGCCAAACAAATGACCTGTTCACGGTAAGTGGAAGTAGTAAAGGAAATAATGCATTAGATTATCCAATAGGGCTTATTACAGCTGATGAAGTAGTATTAGCAGGAGGATTTGGAGGAAGTAGCAATAATAGTTACTACCTCCATACAGGAGAATATTACTGGACAATGTCTCCGTATAGCGTTTATATGGGTGGTTTTGCTTACGTGTTCATTGTGTCTTCGGATGGCAGCTTCGGCAACTACAACGTGGATCTCGCGAATGGTGTGCGCCCAGTAATTAATCTGAAGGCTGATGTAACAATAACTGGAGAAGGAACAAGTGATGACCCATATGTAGTGGAAGGAGCAATGTAGTATGAAAGATAAGAATAAGAAATTAATCATAGTAGTAGCATCACTCCTTCTAGTGGTGGGAGTATCTCTAGCATACTTTACTGCATCAGTATTGTTTGGTGGTAATGGTGCAAGTGCAAGTGGTACTACAGCTACCCTTGAAGATTCGGTATTAAGTGTAGAAGGTACACTCGAATTTAATGATACAAATATATATCCAGGACATAAGAATGTATCTAGTATAAAAGCAACAGCTACAGGTGATGGTGTTTTAATTCCTTATAATGTAATATGGGAAGGAGAAAATACTTTAAATACACCACTAAACTATACCGTATATAAAACAACAAATGAGATAGATGTGAGTGCAAGTTGTGAAGCTAAAAATGGAGTAGTAGATGGAGCAAGAT
>ERZ1643250.2581-NODE-2581-length-13434-cov-11.874580_pt1 | contig 13434 bp, 14 predicted proteins | sample MGYA00579262_ERZ1643250 | MGnify/ENA primary metagenome ERZ1643250 (study PRJEB29033, sample SAMEA4952265) | chicken gut metagenome | biome: Broiler Chicken; feature: Gastrointestinal Tract; material: Caecum | place: Ireland | collected 2018 | study: Broiler...
TACAGGCGCTCCAACAAAAAGGGCATAGAGCACATCGAACTAAATTGATGCGCGTTGTCCGTTTTTAAATTTTCTATGGCTAAAAAATTTAATTCACATCTGGTAAAATTTGCTGCCGGGTTGCGTAAAAATATGACAAAGGCAGAACGCCATTTGTGGTATGACTTTCTGCATAATTATCCGGTCAAATTCTTGCGTCAGAAAATAATCGGTAATTATGTGGTCGATTTCTATTGTTCAAAGGTAAAACTTGTGATAGAGATTGACGGCTCGCAGCACTACTCGGATAAAGGTGAAATAAAGGATGCTGAGCGAACAGAATTTTTAAAAACGTACGGCCTTGATGTTATTCGGATACTTAATTCTGATATTAACAATAATTTTAATGGAGTATGCGAATACATTGATAATATTGTAAAGGCAAATATCCGCAAAGAATAATGCACAGCAGAATTAATATGGTAAGAATAAACCCTTCAGTCTTGCTGTCGCAAGCCAGCGTCTCGCGCGACTTAAGGACAATGCCGCGCTCGGTCACCGTTTGCACCTTGCACTATGTGCTCGCTCATCTCGCTACGGCACGCAAGGTGGATATCCACCTTGCTATGAAATGCCTTGCTCGTCCTTAAAACGGGGGGCCTGCAAATGCGGACAAGCCTCCCCTTGGTAAGGGGAGGAAGTAAAGGAAGGGTTTGTGTTCAAAAGAAATTTTATCTATATGTTTCTGCGCGGCGTAGTAGGCTTAACATCATCTATGCGCTTACTTACGGCAGGTTAGGAGGGTTTTCGCCCGCCGAAGATCGCCGCTGCGCCGCACAGCAGCAAAAGTGCGGAGCCAACGGCGATATAATATACGGGATAGTAGGTGAAGTAGCTGAAAAACAGCAGCGCCGCGCCCGACCAGAATGAGGGCAGACACAGCTTGCGCGCAAAGCGCGAGCGTACCAGTGTCAAAAATTTTTTGCGTTTTTTGCCCTCCCACAGATATTTTCCGGGCAGTTTTTCTGCAACCTTTATCAGTTCATACACATCGTCTGCGCATAAAAGCGCAATGCCCGCCGCGGCCGCAAAGTCGGCGCACTTTGCCGTGGCGGAGGCGCAGGCAAAGTACTTTTTCTTTGCGCCGTCAAACCTCAGGAGCGGCAGCAGGTCGTCGATATCGGCGGCCTCCAGTTTAAAATCCGTAAAGTAAACGGCGTTTTCGCTCTCGATAAACTGTCCGTTTTCGCGTGCGCCTTCGATACATTCCGCGAGCAGTTTGCGCGCGCCACCGTCCCCCAAAATTGCAAGGTGTACAGCAAGCTTTTCGGCCTCGGCCCTGCACGCGGAGACGTCCGTGCTCTTTTTCTGCCTGGCCCTTATGTAGCAAAAGGCCCCCGCTCCGGCGGCCAGCCCCGCCACGATTCCCGCGGCCAGTCCGGCGGCGGTGGATATATAATATCTTACCAGAGTAAAAAACAACAAAAATACGCACACGGCCGCCAGGAGTGCGTCTGAAATTGCAGGTATATACTTTCTCATACTTCAATTTTTGCCCCGTCGGCCGCAATTTAAACTTTTTTTGCTTTACTTTTATAAAATATGAAGATAATACTTTTCGGAGGGGCGTTCAACCCCGTTCACAACGAGCACGTTGCCATGTTAAAGGCGGCTATCTCCGCGATAGGCGCGGATAAAGTTATTATAATGCCCACGGCAGTCTCCCCCCACAAGACGGGCCAGATGACGGCCTCGCCTGCGGCAAGGCTGGAGATGTGCAGACTCGCCTTTTCAGATCTCGGCGAAGTCTCCGACTTCGAGGTAAACAAGGGCGGCGCCAGCTATTCGTATATCACCTGCGAATATCTGCGCCACAAGTATCCCGACGACGAGATCTATTTCTTTATGGGCGCGGACATGTTCGCATGCTTTGCCGACTGGGTATATCCCGAACGCATTTTAAAGAACGTAAAGGTCGCAACGTGCGAGCGCGAGGGCAGCGCCGGGGTGGCGCAGTCACAGCAGAAATTTAAACAGCAGTTCGGCGAAGAGGCGCTCGTCGTAAGTTATACGGGCGCGGCGGTTTCGTCCACGCGCGTGCGCACGGCCGCGGCAATTGGCGCAGATATCTCAGCCTATGTGCCTGCAGAGATAGACAGATATATAAAAAAGAGCGGACTGTACCTTGTGCCGGAGCTTGCGAAGGCGCAGAAATTGCTTACGGACAAGCGTGCGGCTCATACCCTTCGCGTGGCGTTCATGGCGGCAGAAAACTGCCGCAGGCTGAAGATACCCGAAAAGAAGGCGGTGACGGCCGCCGCTCTGCACGACGCGGCAAAGTATCTAAAGCTCTCCGATAAGCGCCTCAGGGGATTTGTTCCGCCCGAGGACGTGCCTGAAAACGTCATGCACCAGTATACGGGCGCATACCTCGCTGAGCACGAGTTCGGCGTAACCGACGAGGATATTTTGAACGCCATACGCTATCATACGAGCGGCAGGGCAGGCATGTCGCCGCTTGAAAAGCTGATATTCCTCTCGGATATGCTCGAGGAAGGCAGGGATTTCGTGGGCGTGGATGCGCTGCGCGAAATTTTCAGCCGAGATATCGACGAGTGTTTAGAGGCAGCGCTCAAAGAACAGCTCGATTACCTTATTGAGGAAAAGCGGCATATCTATCCGCTCACACAGGCGGCATACGACTATATCTGCGAATACAGGAAAAATAAAAATAAAGGAAATGTTGAATGACAAGTAAAGAAAAAACTCTCACAATTTGTAAAATACTCTCCGATAAAAAGGGGGAAAATATTGTGTATATAGACGTCGCCGACAAGAGCTCCCTGTGCGATTATTTCGTAATAACCGGCGGTCGTTCGTCCACGGCGGTCAAGGCGCTGTGTGAAAATCTTGAAGAAAAGATGGAGAAGGAATACGGCCTTTCGCCCGAGCGAAAAGACGGCGGCAGGGAGGGACGCTGGAACGTTCTTGACTACGGCGACGTGATAGTGCACGTTTTCAACGACGAAATGCGCGACTTCTATCGCCTTGAACGCCTGTGGGAGGACGGAAAGAATCTCACCTCGTATAAAGACTGATATTTGATGTAACGAAAAAGATGGAAACTGAACCGAAGCTGCGTTGTTTTTTCGCTGCTTTGGAAAATATAAGCGAGGAGCCGCGCGGCTCCTCGCTTATATTTTCGACTATGCAGTCATTGCATGGCCGACTTAAAAAAGTTCATCATATGCGCGTTGCATTTTCTTGCAAGATCGCTGTCCGGGTCGGCGATATTATAAACATGCCTGGCCTTCGGGTCGGTCTCAAAATACAGCTCGCAGTCCTTTTTAAGCGCCCTTAAATCTCTGTACAGCATGTCTGTCTGGTAGCTGTACATCTCGTCCCCCGCGCTCGATATGAGAAGAACGGGCGGCAGGGGCGTGTTTTCTGTGATAAAGGCAGTGGGGGTGCAGGTAGAGTTGTAAAGCTCGCGCCCGTAATTTTGTTTGCCGTAAACCGTTCTCGCCAGCTCGGGCACGGATATCAGCCGCGAAATGACCGGGTTGTTTTTAAGTTTGCCCGCCATGTTCACATAGCACACGCTGTGTATCAGCGCCATCGCCTTGAAATTTATGTTCACAGGCGAAACTCCGAACATTTCCCGCAGCTTCGCGCTCCTGTTTACGTTGTATGCAAGCAAAGCAAGCTGTCCGCCCGCGCTGTCGCCGGAGAGAAAGACGTTTTCAAAGCTTAACCCCAGCGCCGTCGCATTGTTTTTTATGTAGTGCAGATAGGCAAATATGTCCTGTATCTGTTCTATTATCGAACAGCTGTCCACATTGCGGTAAGACAGCGAGCTTACATCAAACCCGCCCTCGGCAAGACGGCAGCAGAACAGCCCGTTGGTGTCTTTGTCGCCCGCTATCCAGCCGCCGCCGTGAATGTCAACAATCAGCGGCGCCGCGCCGCCCGTGCGGCCGTTTTTGTAAATATTAAAGCGGTGCATCTCGTTCCCGCTGTCAAGGTAGGGCAGCGTGCTTATCTTCACGTCGCCGGGGAGGCGGTGGCTTGCTATCCTCGCGGCGTTCTGCTCCTCGATATCCTTCTTTATATTCAGATATATCTTTTTAAAAATAAAGTGAAACATCTCTTATATTATATTTCAATTCGCGCTTAAGGTCAAGCGTCCTCGCTCGCTGAGTTTTTTAATGCTTTCCCGCTGTGCGCACGTTCTGTCTGCCGTGAATAATTATAAAAAAGTGGTTTTGGAAATTTTCCAAAACCACTTTATTTTGTTATTTTATTGAGTTAAAACACAATGTCTTGTGTTTATTACTTGCTCATTCCTTCCTGAACGGCAACTGCAACGGCTACCGTTGCGCCTACCATGGGGTTGTTGCCCATGCCGATGAGACCCATCATTTCAACGTGCGCGGGAACGGAGGAGGAACCTGCGAACTGCGCGTCGGAGTGCATTCTGCCCATCGTGTCGGTCATGCCGTAGCTTGCGGGGCCTGCCGCCATGTTGTCGGGGTGCAGCGTCCTGCCCGTGCCGCCGCCGGAGGCAACGGAGAAGTATTTTCTGCCGTTTTCGATGCACCATTTTTTGTAGGTGCCTGCAACGGGGTGCTGGAAGCGGGTGGGGTTGGTGCTGTTGCCCGTAATAGATACGGAAACGTTCTCAAGCTGCATTATGGCAACGCCTTCGGGAACGGAGTCCGCGCCGTAGCACTTTACCTTTGCGCGGCTGCCCTCGGAGAATGCAACGCTGTCGGTAACCTTAACGGTTTCGGTGTAGGGGTCAAACTGCGTCCTTACATAGGTGAAGCCGTTTATCCTGGAGATAATATATGCGGCGTCCTTGCCCAGGCCGTTTAATATTACGCGCAGGGGCTTTACGCGCACCTTATTTGCGTTTTCCGCGATCTTTATCGCGCCCTCTGCTGCCGCGAACGATTCGTGGCCTGCAAGGAAGCAGAAGCAGTCGGTGTCTTCGTGCAGAAGCATCGCGCCGAGGTTGCCGTGGCCGAGACCTACTTTCCTGTTCTCAGCAACCGAGCCAGGTATGCAGAAGCTCTGAAGGCCTATGCCTATGGCTGCCGCCGCGTCGGCCGCCTTTACGCAGCCCTTCTTGATTGCTATCGCAGCGCCCACGGTGTACGCCCAAACGGCGTTTTCAAAGCAGATGGGCTGGGTGCCGCGCACGATCTTGTCGCAGTCGACGCCCTTGGAAAGGCAGATGTCTTTGCATTCCTCTATGCTGTTTATGTCGTACTCTTTCAAAGTGGCAAGGATCTTTGCTTCCCTTCTCTCATATCCTTCAAAAAGTGCCATTGTTAGTCAACCTCCTTGTCCGTTCTGGGGTCGATATGCTTAACGGCGCCCTGCTCCTTGGTGTATCTGCCGTAGGTGCCGATAGATTTCTCATATGCTTCGTTGGGGGTAAGACCCTTCTTTATGAAGTCGGTCATCTTGCCGAGCGAAACGAACTTGTAGCCGCAAACTTCGTTGTTCTTATCGAGCGCTATCGAAAGCACGTAGCCCTCTGCCATCTCAAGGTATCTGACGCCCTTGAGCTTGGTGCCGTACATGGTGCCCACCTGCGAGCGGAGCCCCTTGCCCAGGTCCTCAAGGCCCGCGCCTATAACGAGGCCGTCATCGGAGAAGGCAGACTGCGTCCTGCCGTAAACTATCTGCAGGAACAGTTCGCGCATGGCGGTGTTTATCGCGTCGCAAACGAGGTCGGTGTTCAGCGCTTCAAGTATGGTCTTGCCGGGAAGTATTTCTGCGGCCATGGCGGCGGAATGGGTCATGCCCGAGCAGCCGATGGTTTCAACGAGCGCCTCCTGAATAACGCCGTCTTTAACGTTGAGCGTAAGTTTGCAGGCGCCCTGCTGGGGAGCGCACCAGCCCACGCCGTGGGTAAGACCTTTGATATCCTTGATTTCCTTTGCCTGGATCCACTGCCCTTCTTCGGGAATGGGGGCGGGGCCGTGTTCGAATCTGCCCGAAACGCCCTTGGCAACACAAATCATATTTTCAACGTCTTTTGAATATTGCATTTTGTGTTCCTCCGTTTAAAAATTCGCCGCGGCGCCAAAACCTTACGAAATTTCCGCCGCTTGTTTTCCGTAAGCGATTATACCACAAAAAAACGCGATAATCAATATTTTAAGAGCGATAAAATGTGCACATTGTGTAAAAAATTTTTAAAAAGTGCGGTGCGCGCCTTTAGTTTACAGGCGCGCACCGCTCAGCATGTTTTTTTAAATTTAATTAATTGGCGCATAGCCCGTCTGCTCTATCAGGTACTGCCCCTGCGGGGAGAGTATCCAGTCTATAAATTCTGCGATCACGCCTTCGGGCTCACCGTTTGTCACGGCGTAGACCTCCGCTATAAACGGGTAGCCGCCGCTTCGTATATTTTCGTCGGTGGGCGCATATCCGTCTATGGAGAGCAGCTTTGTGTCCGGGTTGGGGTACATGGTCTGCGCAAAGTAGCGGTAGGAATACCCCAGCGCGGGCTGCACGCCGCCGTGCCAGACTGAAACCTGCTGCATAAGGCTGTTGCTGCCGTCTATCGCCCAGCTTGGCAGCGGCTGCGGCGCAAGCACGGGTAAGTCTTTCATTACTATGTTGTTCAGCCCCGCCTCGCTGCCCGAAACTTCAGGGCGGCGGAAGGCTATTATCTGCCCGCCTTCCTCCCAGCCGAGCGTGCGCCACATGGCCGTCTTGCCCGTGTATATGTTGTATATCTGCTGCGAAGTAAGGTTTTCTATCGGGTTGCTTGCGCCCACTATGAACACAAACGCCTCCTTTGCAATTTGCGTCAAAACGAGCTCCACGCCAGCCTCTTCTGCCGCCGCGCGCTGGCTTGCCGAGGGCGCAGCGCAGAACACTATGTCGGCCTCGCCCGAGATTATGTCCTCATACGCAACTTTCGTGTTGTTGCAGCGCACCACGTCGGGCGAATAGTCGCTCTCCTCATACACGGCCTGCGCAAACGCCGCATACACGGGGTACAGCGCGATCGCCCCGTCGAGCACGGGCAGGTCGCCCTCCAAATGCAGGGTGGCCTCCTCGTTTAAACTCGCCGCCAGCGTACCTTCCTTGAACGGCTCGTACACGCTTATGTCGGGGCTGTCGCCCTCGGTGCTGTATCCGTAGTCTATCCACCAGTTTCCGCGCAGGGCGTTGGGGTATAATATGGCTGTCAGCGCAACAAACACGGCTAAAACTATGGCAAAAGGCGCGCTTCTTTTGCTGTATTTCATCCATATCAGCGCCGTGCAGCCGCCCGCAAACAGTATGGCAAAGGCTATGGGCAGCGCGCCGATAACGTTGTCTACCTGCAACCATTGAGTAAAGTAGTCAAATTCGTTCAAAACTACGGCGGCAACGGCAAACGCCGCCGCGGTGCCCAAAATTCGCGCGCATAATATAAGGGCATGCTTCAATTTAACGCTCATATCCGCCCTCACATAAACGTGATAACTATCACACCCTGGCTGAGCAGCACGATCAATATTATAACGGCAAGCGGAGGGAGTGCTACGTCGATTATCGCCACAACAAACCCGCCCGTGCTGCAGTTCTTTCTTTCCTGCGTAAGCGCTACACTTCCGGCGACAATGCCGAATACCGGGCAGAAGATCGAAGTCAATAACATTATGAAGCTAAATAACGGTGAAAAAGAAATTTCGATGCCCAGCAAAAACAGCGGCACGCACATTGCCTCGGCAATGATACCCCAGTATGGCCAAAAACTGCGCAGACGCATACGTTTTTTCATTTTTTCGCGCGCAATAAAAAACAGCAGAATAATTGTCGGCACAAGCAGTATCAGCGCAAGCATGAGCGTGTCTGCGCTTCTGGTAAATATTGATATAACGCCGAAAAATGCGGCGAGCGCCGCGCATACGATAATTGCTATTGCCTTGCCGCCAAGTCTGCGTTTTTTGTTCTCTTCGGGCGGGGCCTCCGTCCTCTCGTCCATGTCGTTTTTCATAGTTTTGCCCTTTTTTTATTTCATTATAAACCTGCACACGCCCAAATCAAAGCGCACGCGTTTTACAAAAGGGGTAAAAGTATGTTACATTATACCCCAAACGCCCTCGATTTAGCGGTATTTAAAAAAAATGAGTACGGCATGCAGATAAAAACTACAAAAAAAGCGCCCTGCGCAAAAAACTTTGTGTTTACATATCGCAATTATGTATTATAATTATATTGTATTATAATGTCGCACGCGTTTAAAGGAGGTTGTAAACTGATATGCTCTGCCAGCGCTGTAAAAAGAATCAGGCCACGGTAAGCTGTGTCGAAGAGATAAACGGCAAAAAGATCGGCTACAATCTCTGCCGCGAGTGCTACACCGAGATGTTCGGTTCGTTCAGTTCGGCTGTAAACAACGATATCCTCGCGGGGCTATTCGGCCAGCCTGCAAAAAGGCACGCCCGTATCTGTCCCGTCTGCGGTACGGTCTATTCGGATTTCGAGCGCACAGGGCTTTTAGGCTGTGCCTCGTGTTACGACGTGTTCAAAGAGGAGCTCATGCCCTATATCGAACGCATACAGGGCAGGGTGGTGCATGTGGGCAAGGTCGGCCAGGACGCCCGCGAACAGGACCTCACGCGCAAACTTTCCCGCCTGCAGGAGGAGCTTGAACTCGCCGTGCGCGAAAGACGGTATGCCGATGCTCAGCGCATAAATCTTAAAATTTCCGAAGTGCGCAAGCGCATGACTGAAAGCGGGGAGGCGGGACAATGAGCCAGATAAACGACGGGACTTTGGTATCCACCCGCATACGCCTTGCGCGCAATTTAGAGGGCTATCCTTTCCCTTCGCATTTAAAGGACGAAAAACAGGCCAAAGAGATAATCAGGTTGGTTTCTTCCGGCCTCAACCGTCTTGACGACTTCAAACTCTATTACATGGACGGCATATCCGATTGGGAGGCCAACTTTTTAAAGGAGAATCACCTCATAAGTCCCGCCCTCATAGAGCGAAAGCGCTACGGCGCGGCGCTCATCAACGAGGATCACAGCGTGTCTGTAATGATAAACGAGGAGGACCACTTGCGCGAGCAGTGCATAATAAAGGGCCTTCAGCTCGGCAGGGCGTACGATAAGATATCTGAGATAGACAGTAAAATAGGCCGATCGATAAAGTTTGCCTACGATGAGCAACTCGGATATCTGACGGCCTGCCCCACAAATCTGGGTACGGGTCTGCGCGCCTCGGTGATGCTTTTTCTGCCTGCCCTTACAATTAACGGCAGCATGCGCGAGGTGGTGCGCTCCATCTCACGCCTGGGCCTCACCGTGCGCGGAATGTACGGCGAGGGCAGCGAGGCTGAGGGCTATATGTACCAGGTCAGCAACGAGGTGACTTTAGGCGTCTCCGAAGAGGAGATACTCTCTCAGGTGGATGAGGTAGCGTGCAAAGTGCGCTCACTTGAAAATGCGGAGAGGGACAGGCTCAAGCGCGGACAGTCACGCCTTGCCGTAAAGGATAAGTGCATGCGCGCATACGGCGTAATAACGAACTGCGTCGTGCTCTCCTCGGGCGAACTTGCGTCGCTTGCTTCCGACGTGAAGCTGGGCGCCTGTCTTGGTTATATTCCAATCTCCGACGTGTCTGCCGTCGACGATCTGATAGTTGCCATGCAGCCCTATAACATAAACCGCGCGGCGGGAAGAACGCTTTCGGCGGGTGAGCGCGACGTTTACCGCGCCGAATACGTGTCGTCGCGCATAAAAAAGCTTGCCGGCGTTAAATAGGCGTTTAACTGGCGCGCTGGCCGCGTCTGCATGATGTAAAATAATTTTGCGCGCTCGGCGCGCTGGTTGCGATATATGCGCCCGCCGTGCGGCGCGCATAAAAGGAGGAAAAAATATGGAAGACTACGGCAAATTCACATCCAATCTTCTTGAAGTGATAGATAAGGCCGAAAGTGCCGCCGCATTATACGGCAGCAGTTATATAGGCAGCGAGCACATAGTGTTCGCCATGCTCAACACGCCCGAATGTACGGCGTGCAAGGTTATGAATATGTGCGGAGTGGAGGAACCCGCGTTCCGCGCGTATTTCGCACACTCGATAGACCACAACTCCAACATAAAGGGCTTCACCCCCCGCACGAAGCATATGCTCATGCAGTCGATAGAGATAGCCGTGCGCATGGGCGGCGAAGAGGCGCTTGCCGGCACCGAGCATATGCTCTACGCCGTAATGAGCGAACCTTCCTGCCTCGCGGTGAAAATTTTTGAAGCCCTCGGCATAAACGTTACCCGCCTTGCGGCCAAGCTCGAAGTTGTCCTGCAGGAGGGCCTCGGCGACGAGGAGAGCACAGACGACGGCATAGGCTCTTTTACCACCTTTTTCAGGGTGATAAACAATGCAGAGAAGCCCCGCGCCTCACAGCGCGGCCAGGGCAAGAGCGATGCTTTGGGGGGCGAGATAGAAAAATACGGTACAAACCTCACGCAGAAGGCGCGCGAGGGCAAGATCGATCCCGTCATCGGCCGCAAAAAGGAGATAGACAAGATAATTCAGGTACTCTCGCGCCGCACCAAAAATAATCCCGTGCTCATAGGCGAGCCGGGCGTCGGCAAATCTGCGGTGGTGGAGGGCCTCGCCCAGGCGATAGTAAACAACCAGGTGCCCGACCTTTTGAAGAATAAAATAGTGTTCTCCCTCGACCTTGCAAGCATGGTAGCCGGCTCCAAATACCGCGGCGACTTCGAGGAGAGGCTCAAAAACGCCATAAACGAGATAAAGACCAACGGCAACGTGATCTTGTTCATAGATGAAATCCATCAGCTTGTGGGGGCAGGTTCCACCAGCGACGGCAACATGGATGCGGCCAATATCTTAAAGCCCATGCTTGCCCGCGGCGAACTTCAGACGATAGGTGCGACTACGCTCGAGGAGTACCGCAAGTATATTGAAAAGGACGCGGCTTTGGAACGCCGCTTCACCCCGGTTCAGGTGGACGAACCTTCTGTTGAAGACACGGTTGAGATACTTCGCGGTCTGCGCGACAAGTATGAGGCCCACCACAAGGTAGTCATAACCGATGAGGCGATAATTGCCGCCGCAACGCTCTCTGACAGGTATATAACCGACAGATATCTGCCCGATAAGGCTATCGACCTTATCGACGAGGCCGCATCCCGCGCCCGCCTCAACAGTTACAACACCCCCGCCGCCGTAAAGGAGCTGGAGGATAAGTTAAAGAGGCTCACGCAGGAAAAGACAAAGGCCGCAAAGGATGAAAATTATTCGCAGGCGCAGAAGCTGGTAGAGGAGATAAACGCCGTCCAGCAGGAGATAAACGCCGCAAAGAAAGACTGGAAGGGCGGCGCCAATACCAACGCCGCAAGCATAGGCTCGGATGAGATAGCCGATATCGTCAGCGGCTGGACGGGCGTGCCCGTCACCAAGCTCACCGAGCAGGAGAGCGAAAAGCTGCTGCATCTGGAGGAGAATCTGCACAAGCGCATAATCGGCCAGGACGAGGCCGTCTCCGCCGTCGCCCGCGCCATCCGCAGGGCAAGGGCGGGGCTGAATGAGCCTAACAAGCCGATAGGCTCCTTCATATTTGTCGGCCCCACGGGCGTGGGCAAGACCGACCTTGCCAAGGCGCTCGCAGAGTGCATGTTCGGCGACGAAAAGCTGATGGTAAGGCTGGATATGTCGGAGTTCATGGAAAAGCACACCGTCTCCAAGCTCATCGGCGCGCCCCCGGGATATGTCGGGTACGACGACAACAACGGCGGCCAGCTCACCGAAAAAATAAGGCGCAAGCCCTATTCCGTCGTGCTCTTCGACGAGATCGAAAAGGCTCACCCCGACGTGTTCAATATCCTCCTGCAGATCCTCGACGACGGCAGGCTTACCGACAGCAAGGGTAGGGTGATAAACTTCAAAAATACCATAATAATCATGACGTCCAACGTCGGTGCCAGCCAGATCAAAAAGATGTCCAACTTCGGCTTCCGCTCGGAGGAGGACGACGGCTACGTCGACATGCGCGAAAATATCATGGACGCGCTGCGCGAGCAGTTCAAGCCCGAATTTTTAAACAGGTTGGACGACATAATAATCTTCCGCAAACTCACCAAGGAAGAGCAGGGCAAGATCTGCGAAAAGATAATCGAGGGCCTTGCAAACAAACTCAAAGTAAAAAATATTTCGCTCAGAATAACTCCCGCCGCCATGGATAAACTTCTGGAGGAGGGATATTCCGAGGAGTACGGCGCAAGGCCGATGAAGAGGGTCGTGCAGAAGCGCATAGAGGATAAGCTCTCCGACGAGATCCTCGCGGGTCACGTCCGCCCCGGTGAGTGCGTCACCGTCGATCTGGGCGGCGAGGGCGAGTTTGCCTTCAGCGCCCAAAACAAGGCTGTGGAATAAAATATCGACAAATGCAATATTTGCCCGCAAGATTTAATAAAGGGAGCGGCGCGGAAGTAAAACTTCCGCGCCGCTCCCTTTCGTTCGCCCGCCGTTTAAAATATTAATTTAGATAGCCTATAGTAGGGATACTAAGTACAACATCATATCCAGGGTCACGAACATATTGACTTGTATAGTATCTCCAGCCTACAGGATATCCTTCAGGCCTAAGTTTAGACCATTCAAAAATGCCGTCCCTTGTTTGATGCATAAACGTGCTTATAGCAGAAAATGCAGTTGCATCTGCTGAACCTGCAACCAAAGTAAGTTTTGCGGTAAAAGTTAGATTAGTCAGGTCTTCCTTTGGAAGAGGATAACGAAACGCAAAATAGCGTTCTATTGAATTAAAATATAAATTGCCATCCGTTTTGCTACCATTGTATTCAATTTCTATCTTTTCGCCGTCGGAAGCGCGAGTATAAGATAATTTTGCTGGAAATATTAAATCGCCGTTAAAATCATCAGAAGATTCATGTTTTACTAAGAAATTGGTATCCCATTGTAATGCTAAGATATCGTAATAACGTTCTTTTGGTGTATTTTTATATTCAACAGTAAAGTAAATTTCGGCTGTTGTTCGATCTTCACTCGCCTGCACTTCCACAGTAAACCGCACATCGTCGCTTTCAATTCCGTTTTCGATATTTTCAGCCCCAGCCATATACTCAATTACTTTTTCATAAGAATATTCGCCGCTGTTTCTTACGGTAAAAATTATGACTATGATTGAAATGATTAAAATTATTGCTATCAGAATAGATAAAGTAATAATTAGAAGCTTTTTTTTATTGTTTCTATTTTTTTCCATAACAATGCTCCTGCAATATTTTAAACTTACGATTTTGTCAAAGTTATCTTGTGACATGGTTGCGATCTCATACTAGTCAAAGCCCATGGCTTCAAGTTGTTCATATTGCGCTTCGGTCATAGGTATGGAATTTTCATTAACATAATATGTATCAAGACTTATCCCTGTACTAGATCCGAATGTTG
>ERZ1643250.2583-NODE-2583-length-13419-cov-10.351018_pt1 | contig 13419 bp, 15 predicted proteins | sample MGYA00579262_ERZ1643250 | MGnify/ENA primary metagenome ERZ1643250 (study PRJEB29033, sample SAMEA4952265) | chicken gut metagenome | biome: Broiler Chicken; feature: Gastrointestinal Tract; material: Caecum | place: Ireland | collected 2018 | study: Broiler...
TGTCTCATATACTTATTCTCGAACTCTACCCACTCGGTCGCAGCGTAGGCATTCTTTCTTGCCTCTTTTAAGTCTTTTCCCTTTGCCGTAACGCCGAGCACACGTCCGCCGTTTGTCACGATCTGTCCGTTCTCGAATTTTGTTCCGGCATGGAAGCAGTAATAGCCGTCATGCTTCTTGAACTCGTCAAGGCCTTTGATCGGGAAGCCTTTGTCATACTTCACCGGATAGCCGTCGGATGCAAGTACTACGCAGACCGCCGCGTTATCCTCGAACTGAAGGTCGATCTGATCCAGTGTACCGTCGATACATGCCTCGACTACATCGATGATATCATTCTTCATACGGGGCAGTACGACCTGTGCTTCCGGATCACCGAAGCGGGCATTGTACTCCAGTACTTTCGGTCCGTCCGCAGTCAGCATCAGACCAAAGAATATTACCCCCTTGAACGGGCGTCCTTCTGCTGCCATGGCATCAACCGTCGGCTGATAGATATATTTCTCACAGAACTCTTCCACTTCTTTTGTGTAGAACGGGCTCGGGGAGAATGTGCCCATTCCGCCTGTATTCAGACCGGTATCGCCGTCTCCCGCACGCTTATGGTCCTGGGCGCTTGTCATCGTCTTGATCGTCTTGCCGTCCACGAATGAGAGAACAGATACCTCACGTCCGGTCATGAACTCTTCAATAACCATCTCATTTCCCGCCGTGCCGAACTTCTTGTCCAGCATGATCGTCCTGACACCCTCTTTTGCCTCTTCCAGATTCTGGCAGATGAGCACGCCTTTTCCGAGTGCAAGGCCGTCCGCTTTCAGAACGATCGGGAACTTTGCTGTCTCAAGATATTCCAGTGCCTTATCCGGATCTGTAAAGTTCTCATAAGCCGCTGTCGGAATATTGTATTTCTTCATCAGATCTTTGGAAAATGCTTTTGATCCCTCAAGGATCGCCGCATTCTTCTTCGGACCGAATGTGCGGATTCCCGCCTCTTCCATAACGTCCACGAGACCGCCTACCAACGGGTCGTCCATACCTACGATACACAAGTCAATATCATTTTCCTTTGCAAATGCCGCCAGTTTATCAAACTCCATGGCGCCGATCTCCACGCACTCGGCATACTCCGCGATACCCGCATTGCCCGGTGCGCAATAGATCTTGTCCGCTTTCGGGCTCTTTGCCACGCTTGCCGCAATGGCGTGTTCTCTTCCGCCGCTTCCCACGATCAATATTTTCATCTGTAAACCTCCTCACCCGGTCTTATCTGTATTGATATTGTCCGTTGTCCTGTATTTCATCCATCCGCCGATGCCTCTGTTACGGCAGAATCGTTGTTTTATGGTCATCCACCCGAACTTTTCCATTTGCGATCAGGTCGATCGCTTTCGGAAGGATCTTCCATTCTGCCTGTTCCATCACTCTGCGCTGAAGCACCTCAGGAGTGTCTCCCTGCTGTACTTCCACCGCTTTCTGCAGGATGATCGGTCCCGTATCGGTTCCCTCATCCACAAAATGCACAGTAGCTCCAACTACCTTTACGCCCCTGGCGAGAGCCGCCTCGTGAACCTTTAAGCCGTAGTAGCCTTTCCCGCAGAATGACGGGATAAGAGACGGATGGATATTGATCATCCTATTCTCATATTTTTTGATCATCTCCGGCGGGATCACCACAAGAAAACCTGCCAGCACAACAAGATCCGGCTCATAGCTGTCCACAGCCTCCAGCAGCTTTTCGTTGAAAATATCCCGTGTCTCAAAATCTTTTGGAGATACACATACGGACGGAATATCGTTTTCTTCCGCGCGCTTCAGTGCATATGCATTTTTATTGTTGCTGATCACTCCCACGATCTGTGTGTTCGTGATCGTACCGTCTTTTACGCTGTCGATGATCGCCTGCAGGTTTGTGCCGCCTCCGGATACCATCACGACAACGCGCAGCGGCTTATCTGCCGCTGCACCTGTCCTCTCTAGCATAATTCTACTCCTTTGTCTCCTGCCTCAATGCGTCCCACTACATACGGCGCATCTCCGGCAGCGCGGATCGCCTCCATGGCGCGGTCTGCATCCGCCTCATCCACTGCAACGATCATGCCGAGTCCCATATTGAATGTATTGTACATCATCTGCTCCGCGATATCTCCATCTACAGAGAGCATATTGAAGATCGGCGGGATCGGATAGCTGTCTTTCTGGATCACTGCCTTCGTGCCCTCTTTCAGCATACGGGGAACATTCTCATAGAAGCCGCCTCCCGTGATATGGCTGCACGCTTTGACTGTCACGCCGGCATCCTTGATACTTTTCAGTGCTTTTACATAAATCCTTGTAGGAACAAGGAGTGCTTCTCCCAGTGTAGAGCCAAGGCTGTCATAATATGTATCCAGCGCCTCGCGCTTCATGCTGAACACCTGTCTCACAAGAGAATACCCATTGCTGTGAATGCCGCTTGACGCCATACCGATGAGCACATCTCCTGCCTTCAGATTTTCTCCCGTGATCATATCTTTCTTATCACATACACCTACGGCAAAACCTGCAAGGTCATACTCTTCCGGAGCCATCAGTCCGGGATGTTCTGCCGTCTCGCCGCCGATCAGCGCGGCACCGGCCTGAAGGCATCCTTCTGCTACGCCCTTGACAATATCCGCGATCTTCTCCGGCTCATTCTTTCCACAGGCAATATAATCCAGAAAGAAGAGCGGTTCTCCGCCTGCACAGGCAATATCATTGACACACATTGCCACTGCATCGATTCCGATGGTGTCATGCTTGTCCAGGATCATCGCAAGTTTTACTTTTGTCCCGCATCCGTCTGTACCGGACAGAAGCACCGGCTCTTCCATTTCTTTTATCTTCGCAAGGGAAAACGCGCCGGAAAAGCCTCCGAGGCCTCCGAGCACCTCAGGACGCATTGTCTTTTTCACATGCTCTTTCATCAATTCTACTGATCTGTAACCGGCTTCGATATCTACGCCTGCTTTCTTATAATCCATTCTCTGATCTCCTGTTAATTATTTAAATATTTTTCATATCCGATCTCATGCAGTTTGTCTGCCTTTGCCTGAACACCGGCCTTCATCTCTTCAGAATAATCTTTCAGTTTCTGAAGGATCTCCGGATCTGATACAGCAAGGATCTTCGCTGCAAGGATTGCTGCATTCATTCCACCGTCGATGGCAACTGTCGCTACCGGGATTCCCGGCGGCATCTGTACGATAGAGTAAAGTGCATCCATACCATCCAGGTTCTTGCCGGACATCGGCACGCCGATCACCGGCATCGGGAAGAGCGCTGCACACATTCCCGGAAGATGAGCTGCCATTCCTGCTCCCGCGATGATTGCCTTTACACCTCTTCCCTCGGCTCCTTTCGCCCAGTCGAAGAATGTATCCGGCATCCTGTGTGCGGAAATGATCGTCATCTCATAGTCAATTCCCAGTTTTTCAAGCATTGACGCAGCCTTGCTCATGACCTTCAGGTCTGAGTCGCTGCCCATTACGATTGCTACTTTTGGCATCATAACTCCTCCTTATAAGTGAACTATTACTTCTCCAACGGCTCGTTTAAAACTTCCGTCCCCGGCAGAACGAATCTTCCGTCTTTTATTAGTATAATGTGTTTCCCATCTTTTGTCACTACACATATTTCTTCTAACTCTTCATAAGGTATGGTTATATCTGTATGACAGTTAAAGTAGGCTTTTGACACATCCTCTTTCCGATTCAGCGAAACCGAATTATCTTTTGCCACAATCTCTTTGCCATTGGGATTATAGACACGGATATCCTCGCTCCATGAATAGCAGGTATCGCCTACTGCAAAATGGGGGCCCGTCTTCTCTGCGATGAGGATCGGCATCTTGTCCTCGATACCGTATTTCTTTCCTGTTACATAGGCTGTTGTATTCGTGCCGATGGCAAACTCCCCAAGCGGCAGCGACTGATGGCCTTTCAATACATTGTCTTCAATATATCTGCGCCCCTCTTCAGGATCATCAAAATTTCCGCAGCGGTAGTCCGTGATCTTTCCGTCCTCAAATGCCAGCTCCAGATCCGTATACTGCAGTCCTTCCAGATATACACGGCTCACATGGAGAACGCCCGATGTTCCCTCAAGTACAGGAGAGGTAAACACCTCGCCCACCGGAATATTTACATCCGCCACACAGTTTTCGAAAATTGTTTCTTTCTCATCGTCATTGAGATGATACAGTTTCACTTTGAGATCTGTCCTATTCTCTCCCCGGCCTTTCACATGAACATATTCCCCCTGGTCAAGTGCATCGATCATTGTCTGCTGTACTTTCTCGTAGAGCTTTGCATCCAGTGTATTGATGCGGATCACTTCATCAAAGATTTCCGGATATTTCTCTCCGATCTCAGGCACCGGATACGCCACGATGGTAAAGCTGCGTTCTTCCCCTTTGATATATTCATTTGTCAGCTGCCCGGACCGGCTGTCGCAGCTGACCGCCAGCTTCTTCTGTTCTTCATTGTAGGACGGAGCTTCCGGTACCGACTTCGGTGAAAACGGCTTCTCCCCGAATGTCTCCATGACCGCCGGACCGGCAAACTTCGCTGCCAATTCCTTGTGCTGCTCATACACTGTGCGGGACACTTCCAGACGCCGCTCGATATACCGCTTATCCATAAAAAGCGCCTGATCCTGCCGGTGGTCATATTCATACTGCCAGTTCGGCACTGCGCCGTAATATCCGATCTTGTGGTGCTCCCGTTTTGTGATGATACCGGAAGCGGCCCGGTAAATGACTGGCTTAAGTCCCATCCTGCGGAAGTTCTCTATGGCAATGCGGATCACTTTTTCAAATCCGAGACTGTAGCGGATATTCACCACAGATTTTTTCGACAGATCCTTTCCTGTATTGATAAAACCGATACGGTACCCTTCCGTATACACATCCGCCATCTTCCGGAGCGTCTCTTCCGGCAGCGTACGCAGATGGCGGGCTGTCCCCAGCTCATTTTCCGTGATATACTCACCGAAGCAGTAAAGATATCTGTCGTTGTCAAGATCTGCATTTTCAATGATATCGGCGGCGAATGAATATGCCGGATCGATCTGCTCCATGATCCGGTCTGCCAGGAATACATCACAGTAGTCGCTTGCATACCAGTAAATTATATCACGGATTTCTTTTGTGTCCGGAACCGTATCACTTTCAAAGCTGTTATAAACTTCAATAAACAGCTCAAACAGAATCGTCAGATAATCTGCCCTGTTTTCAAATGAATAGGGAATTCCCGAACGCATTTCTGCATAAAGCATGCTCAGCAGCCGTCCCATTTCCAGCCCGAACTTCTCTGCTGCATAAGCCGGATTTGCATAGCTGCTGCCATAATGTTCTTCCAGAACGTCACTGTAAAGAATCTCGTTGAGGCTCTTCATCTCTTCAACACTGTATCGGTTCCACTCGCCGCTTTCTACTTTTCGTCTTACATTTTCAAGCTCCAGTAAAAAAATAGCCACATCCTGGAAATAAGGCAGATACTGCTCCGGCACTGTCTCCTCGGAGACGATCCCGCGCAGCCTGCCGACCGCCAGGACATGGCGCTCTTCATACTGTTCGTTCTTCTCTTTCTGTATTTCTCTTATATCCATCTGATAAGACCTCCTTTTATCAGCTCAAACCGCCTATGAATATTGCAAGAAAAAGGATTACTGACACAAAACCGGCCGGCAGCCCGATCTTACACGTCAGATAATTGCGTTCACGCTCACGGAACCCCCGGATTGCAAGACGGACTCCGTTAATGGACAGGACCAGAGACAGGACAGCCAGTCCTCCGATGATCCCGTGTGCATTTCCTCTTGCCATAAATGCATAGAAAATACAGCCTGCCAGGATAAGCAGCCCTCCGATACTGTTTATGCAGGAAACAATTCCCATCCGGGAATGCTTGAAATTTGCCTGCCCGTATTTTCTTGCCCCTCTCTTTTTTCTTTCCTTATCTCTATGACGCTCTTCAGCGCTTTTTCCGATTCCGAACATGATGCTTTCTCCTTATCTGATTGCATATTGCAAATAGAATATATCCCAGCACACCTCCGATGGTATTGAGCAGGATATCATCCACGTCAAAACTCCCCACTCTTGTAAAAAGCTGTACGATCTCCACACACAGGCTCAGTCCCATACTGCAGAACAGGGTCTTAAAAAAACCTCTCGATCTGCTTGCCATGGAAATGAAAAAGCCATACGGGACAAAGATAAGTATATTGCCAAACAGATTGGCAAACACAGTAAATGTACCCAGCTGCTCCCTGTATGTGATAAAACGCCTGATTTCCTTGAAAAGTTCCAGATTGTACCTGTAATCCTCTGCGATCTCTGTTCTGCCATACCATTCTGCAACGAACAGAAAATAGATCAAAAATCCGACATATAATAAAAACAGGACTTTTCCAAACGCCCTGATAACACTCGTTTTTTTTATACCCAAGATAATTCCCCTGACACTTTGAAAAGGGGACCGGCCTGCTGCCGCCCCCTTATACTGTCTGTTCCCGATTAAAACGTAATCTCTTTTTTATGTTTCAGCAGATTAGCGCCGCTCACAATGGAAAGGACACCTGCCGTGATCCCGACTACCAGGATAATGATCCCGACCGCAATGTTTCCCGCACCGCTGTTCTTCATTGTCACATATGCCTTTTCCATATTCCGAGCCTCCTTATTTTACACCATATGTTTCATAGTATGTGTCGATTGCTGCCTTTAATGTATCATCAATGACAACTTTCCCGTTATATTCTTTATTATACAGGCACTCTACCACTTCTTCCATCGTTACGATCGCCGCCGTATCAAATCCGTAAAGATCTTTCACCTCATCAAGAGCGCACTTTTCTCCGCCTTTTCCAACTTCCATCCTGTTCAGTGATACGATGAGTCCGACGATCGTCACATCAGCCGCGCCTCTTACTTTCGGGACGGTCTCCTCCATAGATTTTCCGGAAGTGGTCACATCCTCGATCATGATCACGCGGTCACCGTCTTTTAACTTGCTGCCAAGGAAACTCCCCTTGTCTGCTCCATGATCTTTCTCTTCTTTGCGGTCCGAACAATAACGTACTTCCTTTCCGTACAGTTCACTGTATGCAATAGCTGTCACGACACTGAGCGGGATACCTTTATATGCCGGTCCAAAGAGAACGTCAAAATCATCGCCGTATTTGTCGTGGATTGCTTTTGCGTAGTATTCGCCGAGTTTTTTTAACTGGGAGCCTGTCACATATGCTCCCGCATTCATGAAGAACGGAGATTTTCGCCCGCTCTTTAACGTAAATTCACCAAATTTGAGCACGTCACTGTCTACCATAAAATGTATAAATTCCTGCTTATACTGTTCCATATCACAACCTCCTGTATAAATAAATACACCTCTGTATTCTGCTGTACAGGGCGTAGCACTCTCTGATTCTTTACAATTTTAACACAAGTCATTCGTATTTTCAATTAAGAAAGGTACCTGCATCTGCAATCGAACAATTCTATACGTTGAGCGGCAGCATAATCTTCACACCGAACCCTCCATACCCGCTTCTCCCGATCTCTGCCTTTCCTCCATGTGACTCTGCGATCTGCTTTACGATCAAAAGACCCAGCCCGTGGCGCTGCTCTCTTGTATTCGTATCACATACCATGTAATGCGGCGCATGATTCAGCTTTTCGATTTCTTCTTCAGAAGCGCCCGTCCCGTCATCCTCCACTGAGATCACACAGTATCCATTTATTTCCTCCACTGCCACATGAACAGTACATCCGTCCTCATTATGATTCATACTGTTCTGGATCAAATTCGAAACCGCCCGCTTTATGAGTTCTTTATCCGCACAAATCCTGCAGACGATAAGCTCCTCGTCCGTCTCCCACTCAATGGGATATCTTCCGTCCACATCCATATTTATAAAATCCACAGCAATCTGCCGGACAAGGGCGACTGCATTGATCTCTTCCCTGACAATCGGCTGCATATTGTACTCCATCTTTGACGCCAGGTTCAGGTCATTGATGAGGTTCTTCATCCTGCGGCTCTGTCGGACGATCGCGGAGGCTTTCTTTCGATCCTCTTCCCGCAGATATTCGGAAGTCCCGAGCTGTGCTGCATATCCCATTACCATGGACAACGGTGTGCGGATATCGTGGGATACACCTGCGATCCAGTTGGCACGGGCAGCGTCTTTCTTTCTGAGCTGATATTTCTGCGACTGAAGCATTTCCGAAGTCTTATTCAGATGAAATGCCAGCTCTGAGAGTATTCCTTTCTCTTTTATGCTGACCGGTTCCCCTTCCGGCAGCTTCCGGATGCCCTCCACGATCGGACGCACCGAGCGCAGCAGACCGGAATTCGCCCCGATATAAATGAGCAGCACCAGTAAAACATTCCCCCCCAATACCATCAGCACCGTCATCGGAGCGCTCTCGATCATCTGGTAATCCCAGCTCGGATACATATGCTTCCAGAAACTCTTCTGCGGATATCCGAGTATCATCAGCCCCTCTTCTCCCGTTCCGGTAAATGCAGGGCAGTCGTCGATATATCCCCGGGTGAGCGATGCGATCTCCGATGCAGTATATTCGAGCGGCACTGTATCCGGCAGATTATCCGAGTGCCACAGCGCCTTTAGCGTAGTGTTATCTATATAGACTGCCCAGATATTTTTGCTTTCAAGTTTTTCCTGCATCTCCTCCGGCAGAGTATATCCTTCTTCTGTCACTGCCATGGCTTCCGCCGCATCCTGTGCGGCTGTCCATGGACTTCCGTTCGCGGAATGTCCCATAGTATAGGCAATCAGAAATCCCATATTGAGCACCAGAAAGAGAAAAATACTCAGAAGCAGGATCAGGACAAATCTTCGGATCAATTTAGGAATGCTTTTCATTGTCTGTCATTTCCTTTCTATCATCAGCTTATATCCCAGCCCCTTGACTGTCACCAGCGAGACCGGCTTCGATGGATTTCAATCTGCAGTTGATCTCCATGCTGAATCTCCTGCTGATCACAGCCGGAGCCTGCATCCTGTATCACATCGAATATGCGGATAACGGGCTTCAGAAAATGCAGTCGCTCCCTGTCCGGGAGTCAGGACTTTTTATCGGAAAATGTGGGATTCTCCTGCCGTTTGTGCTTATGATGTTCCTCTTCGAGGCTGCTTCTCTGTGTTTCTGCGGATGGCACTGGCTGGACGCCGGAAAAGAAGAACTCATCGAAATGCTGCAAACTCTCGGATTTACGCTGCTCCTCACGCTTCCGGCAGCTGTAATCGCTCTGGTGATTGCTTCGGCATGCCGGAACATGTGGACTACGCTCGGAATTGGAATTTTGTGTATCTTTACGGCGACCATGCTCCCCACGGATAATTTTATCATCTCCCTGTTTCCGTACGTCCTGCCATTTCAGATACTGCCGGGCATGGAGACAGCGCGGGTGATCCATTATTGTATTGCCGCCGTGTGCGAGACTGCCGCGGCATGCGCCGCAGAGTTTATTTACTTAAAAGTCAGGAGGTTATTTGCATGAATATTTTTACATTAACAGCAGTTGAATTTAAGAAAATAAAGCGTTCAAAGATCCTGCTGATCCTGATCGCCGCCACGGTCATCCTGTGGTTACCGAACATCCTGAACGCGGATCTGAACTTCGATATGAGTGATATAGGTATCTCGCCGGAAAACAGTTTCTTCATCCAGGGATTCATAGGTATGGCGTGGTTTATCTATCCGGCAGTCATGGTCGTCACCACCGTCATTCTCGTCCAGACAGAACGGACGAATCACGGCATCCTCAAGATGCTCGCCCTTCCGGTCAGCACGCCGCTTTTGTGCCTTGCCAAATTCATTGTCCTGGCAGTGACCGCAGCAGCATTTATCCTGTTTATGACTGCCGGATATTATATCGCCGCAGCTGCCGCAGGAGCGCTGAATGATTACAGCTTCATCCTTGCGCCGGACTATGTACTTCCTTTTGCCGGAAAGCTGTATCTTGCTTCTCTTCCTATGCTGACTGTGTTCTGGCTGATCGCTGTATGCATATCCACTCCCATATTTTCCGTGGGCGTGGGACTTGTCTCGATCGTGCCAAGCGTACTCATTAACAATACAAAAGCCTGGTTTCTCTATCCGATGGGATACCCGTTCTATCTTATAATGACAGAATATGGCGAGGTCGCTGAGAATATCGGGGAAAGCCAAATGGAGCTGATTCCTTGGATTCCGGTGGCTACCGTCATCACACTGACTTGTTTACTGATTTCCTGCCTGTATTTCGGGCGGGCTGAAAGGAGATAATAAAATATTCACACCTGCTGTCATATACAACAGCAGGTGTGAAAAATAATTTGATGAAGATCTGCCTTGTGATCACCTTGATGTACGCCGTCGGCGCTGTGGCGATCATCGGGATGTCACTGGTGTAAGTTATTCGCCTACAATGCACACGCGGATCAGGTTTGTCCGGCCCGGGATACCGAGAGGAATTCCGCCCGTAAATACGATCTTGTCTCCCTCTTCCACGATACCATGTGCCTGTGCAGCTTCGATGGCACGCAGGCAGAGGATTTCCGAGCTGTACTCTTCTCTGATCTGCAGAGGCAGGATGCCCCAGGACAGATTCAACTGTCTGCAGACTCTTTCCGAACTGGAGCAGCCTGCGATCAGGCATTCCGGGCGGTACTTTGAGATCATCCGCGCCGTATTTCCAGTCTTACTTACTGCAAGGATCGCATTTGCTTTCAGATCGATGGCAGTCATACATGTCGCATGAGAGATCGCATTTGTAATATCCGGATCTTCACTTCTTGCCCTGCTGCGGAAGATTGCGTTGTAATCAATATTCCGTTCCATATGCACAGCAATCTTGACCATCATCTTAAGGGCTTCCACCGGATACTTGCCGGCAGCTGTCTCTCCGGAAAGCATGATCGCGCTCGTTCCCTGAGCGATCGCATTTGCCACGTCTGTCGTCTCCGCACGGGTCGGGCGGGGATGGATCATCATGGAGTCAAGCATCTGTGTAGCAGTGATGACAACCTTTCCCGCTTCATAGACTTTCTGGATGATCCTCTGCTGGATGATCGGCACGTGTTCCAGCGGTATCTCCACACCCATGTCGCCTCTGGCGATCATGATGCCGTCTGCCTCCTCGATGATCGCGTCAATATTATCCACGCCCTGCTGATTTTCAATCTTGGCGATGATGTGGATCTCCTGACCGCCGTTATCGTTGAGAAGCTGTCTCATCTCCCGGATATCGTCGGCCGTTCTTGTAAATGAAGCAGCCACAAAATCAAAATCTTCCTGTATTCCAAACAGAAGGTCGTCTCTGTCTTTCGGGCTGATAAACGGCATCTTCAGCTCCACGCCCGGCACATTGACTCCCTTGTGATCCGAAATATCTCCGCCGTTCTTTACGATACAGACAATATCCTTGTCCACAATATTTACCACTTCCATGCCGACCAGGCCGTCGTCGATCAGGATAGAATCACCAGGCTTCACGTCCTTATAGAGATCTTTGTAACTGATCGTCACCTGCTCCTGTGTTCCTTCGACTTCGTCGTTTACAAGGGTAAACTCCTGTCCCTCTTCCAGTGTGATCTTCTTATCCTTGAAACATCCGATACGCACTTCCGGTCCTTTCGTATCGAGAAGCGCTGCGATAGGCTTGTCAAACTGTTTGCGCAGTGTTTTCAGTTTCTCCAGGCGCACCTTCTGCTCCTCATGGGTGCCGTGTGAAAAATTGAAACGCGCCACATTCATCCCCTCCCTGATGAGGGCTTCCAGAATCCCCTCTCTGTCAGTGGCCGGTCCAAGTGTACAAATGATCTTTGTCTTTCTCATAATATTTCCTTTCCGGATGACTCCTTGCTTTGATAAAACTGCACAGTTCTTTAACCGAATGAACCGCTAAAGTTATTATAACATCATCGCGCATTCAATATCCAGAGAGAAATCCTAAGATGACCATATTCTTTACACATATATAACACTGTTATTGCCGGGCTGCCGCCTCATTTACGCATCTGAGTGCATTTAAGCTCCTCGGATAGCCGATATAGGGCAGGCACTGTGAAATGATCTTGATCAGGAACGCCTTATCATTTCCCACTTTCATATTGCCCGCTGCGTGGGATGTAAGCTGTGGCTCGCATCCGCCCTGTGCTGCGAGGAAGCAGAATGTGATCATTTCTCTCTGTCCGTAATCCAGACCCTTGCGGGTATAATAGTCTCCAAAGCAGTTACCGGACAGCCAGCGGTTGATGTGCCGGCTCTCCTCAGGTCCTGATGTAGCAAATCCTTTCATGCCGTCTCCGAAAATATCCACCTGAGCCTGCTCGCCCTTTTCCACACGATCCTCAATCGTAGTAGTTGCCTGTCCTTCCAGCGGCAGTGCGATGCCTTTTTCCGTCAGGACTTCATTGACTGCGTCAAAGAACGGGCGCACTCTCCCGATCCCGAGATAAGCACATGCCTGATAGACGATCTCTTTTACCTCTACCGGTGTCACCCCAAGATTCAGGGCTCCCGGAAGCACTTCCCTGAATTCGTCAATCCCCTGACATCCAAGTAATGCAGCCAGAATTGCCATCATCCTTGTACGGTCGTCAAGGTCATCCTGATTTACCACCTCATCACATGAAAAGTTTGCAAAAAACTCTGCAAATTCCGGGTCTGTAGATGCAAGTTTAAATTCACCGTCCGGATATAATCTGTTGAAATATTTTTCTGCTGCTTCTGTCATGATTGTCACTTCCTTTCATAGCATGCTATTTTAATTTTTCATATTCTTCGCCGGAAACCGCCTCAATCCACTCATTGGATGCTCCCTCTGCAGGCACCTCTACTGCAAGATGCTGGAACCAACTGTCCTTTGCTGCTCCATGCCAGTGTTTTACTTCCGGCGGAATATTCACAACATCGCCTGCATGCAGCTCCTGTGCAGGTTTTCCCCACTCCTGATACCAGCCACCTCCGCCAAGATCCTGTTTCATTTTTTCTGTATCCATTGATAATTCCTCCATTTCCATAAAATACCGGGAATTTTCTTCCTAAAATAATATTAGTCCTCGGATACGCAAAAGTCTAATACTTTGTTTGAATGTACTGTCATGCCCCCACCGCATAATTTTTTATTATTTTTGCATTCTATCTATAATCAAAAGGGTTTTTACTATATTTTCTTCCATCGTATCGATATATTCCGCCATCTGTACGACCTGCTTTTTCTCCTGCTCCATTCCGTTTTGCTCCAGCAGGCGGAACAGTTCCTTTAAGTTTTCCTGCTCTTTCAACGGAACTTTCAATGTGTTTTTATTTTCCGTATATATCATCTCCCATCAAAAAAAGATCGTCAGTTTTCCCCAACGATCTAAATCATTATCCGCTGATCCGCT
>ERZ1643250.2584-NODE-2584-length-13418-cov-6.270448_pt1 | contig 13418 bp, 12 predicted proteins | sample MGYA00579262_ERZ1643250 | MGnify/ENA primary metagenome ERZ1643250 (study PRJEB29033, sample SAMEA4952265) | chicken gut metagenome | biome: Broiler Chicken; feature: Gastrointestinal Tract; material: Caecum | place: Ireland | collected 2018 | study: Broiler...
ATTTTAATTGCCAAAAACTGCCGTGCGCGCTATAATATATGCGTATGGCAGTTTTCATTTCCCGCTCTGCGGAGGATACGAAAAATTTTGCAAGGGACTACGCGCGCGCTTTAAAGGGCGGCGACGTGGTGCTTTTAAACGGCGACATGGGCGCGGGCAAAACGGTGTTTGCCAAGGGCGTGGCGCAGGGTCTGGGCATAGACGACGAGGTATTGAGCCCTACATATGCCTACATGAACGACTACGGCGGGAAATTATATCACTACGATTGTTACCGCTTTTCGTCGGGCGCGCAGGCAGAGGCGCTCGGGCTGTGCGACTATTTTTACGGCGACGGCGTGTGCCTTATCGAGTGGGCGGAGAACATAAAGGACGTTCTGCCCGAAAACTGCAAAACCGTTACTATAAATAAAATAAGCGAGAACGAACGCGAAATAATTTATTGAATTTTTAATTTGGTTTTTGCGTTGGTTGCGGCATATATGCTGCTGAATTCAAGTTTAAAGGTATTTGATGGACGAAGAAAAAACAGCAAAATTCAATAAATTTCTTGCCGTGGACACGGCTTCGTCCCATCTCACCGCCCTTGCGGTGAACGGGGACAAGGTCGTCCGCCGCTACATTGAAAACTGCGCGCTGAAACACTCGGTGCTCCTCATGGACGAGGTCGGCGCCGCTATGGACGGGGCTTTTCTTTCGCCCTCGGACTGCGATTTTTTCTGCGCTGTGACGGGCCCGGGCTCGTTTACGGGCATACGCATAGGAATTTCTGCGGCGAAGGGGTTTGCCCTCGCGACGGGCAAGCCGCTCATGCCGCTCACGTCGTTCGAGCTCGTTGCATATAATGTAAACAGCGACGATTTTTACGCCGTGGTCGACGCGGCGCACGGTCATCTCTACGCCTGCCGTTTCAGCCTCGGCAGGGCCGGCGAACCCGTGTACGTTTCAAAGGAAGAACTTATAAAAACGGGGCTGCCGCTGTACGGCTTTCAGCCGCTCGGCCTGCCCTCTTACACACAGCTTTGCGCGGGCGACTGCCTTATGGGGGCGGTCGTAAAAAAGCTTGAAAGCGATGCTCCGTTCGGCGAAATGCACGCGCTGTATGCGCGCAAGTCGCAGGCGGAGGAGGGCAGAAAGTGAACCTGCGGCGGTGGAAATATGAGGATATATTGCGCATATCCGAGCTTGAAAAGGAGTGCTTCCCCCAGGAGCCGTGGAGCTACCGCATGCTTGCCGACAGTTTTGAAAACGAAAAGTTTATCGGCGTTTTATGCGACGACGGCGGGGAGATTGCGGGCTACGGCGGGCTGACGCTCGGCTATGATACCGCTGATATCGACAATATCGCCGTTGCCGAAAGCTACCGTGGAGGCGGGATAGGCGGAGCCATGCTCGAATGGCTGGTTGCCGCCGCGGCCGAGCGCGGCATGACGCGCGTGTTTCTGGAAGTGCGCGTTTCAAACTCACGCGCCATGGCGCTCTATTTAAAGCACAATTTCAAGGGCGTTTACGCGCGCACGCGCTACTATACCGACGGCGAGGACTGCCTCGTGATGGCGAGAGATATTTAAAAGTTATAAGTTGCCTGCGGCAACGCGGGCAGTGATGAGCGCCTTCGGCGCGTTATGGGTTGCGCCTTGCGCAACGTTGCGGCGTGGGCGCCGCGTGGGGGTAATTGCTATTTTTATCGACGGACGGCACGTCGCCGTATACAGCGGCGGCTCGGGCGGGGACGTTTTGTTTCTGCACGGATATCTTTCGTGCAAAGAGAGCTTTTACTACAATATAAAAGAATTTGAAAAAACTTACCGCGTAACCGCTCCCGATTTTCCCGGCTTCGGCGCCTCGGCGCCGCTCGGAGAAGCATGGTCGGTGGGCGATTACTGCAACTGGCTTAAAAAGTTTATTGCCGAAAGCGGGCTTTCGCGCCCGCATATTATCGCGCATTCCTTCGGCGCGCGGGTGGCGATAATGCTCGCCGCAACCTGTCCCGATTGCGTTGGCGACCTCGTGATAACGGGCGGTGCGGGCATAGTAAAACTGCGCACGCGCGCGTACAAAAGAAAGGTGGCGGCATACAGGCTTGTAAAGAGGTTTGCGCCCGCGTTTGCCGAAAGGCACTTCGGCAGCGCGGAATACCGTTCGCTCTCCCCGCTCATGCGCGAGAGCTACAAAAAGATTGTAAACGAGGACCTTATTGGTTTTGCCAAAAAGATACGGGCGCGCACTCTGCTTGTATACGGGAAGGACGATGCCGTAACTCCCGCAGGCGAGGAGGGGCGCGCGTTCTGCGGCGCGATAGAGGGTTCGGCTCTTGAAATAATAGACGGCGGGCACTTCTGCTTTGCCGATAATCATAGAATATTTAACGAAAAGGTTGCCGCTTTTTTATCGGAGAGCGGCAGGGAGAGGTAATGGGTATATTCGTATCTGTCGGAAAAACGGTTGAATGCGTGCTGATTGCGCTGTGTTTCGGCGCATTTTTAACCATGTCTTCGGCAAAGCTTCTGGGCGCGCTGCAGGGCTGCAACTACCGCAGCGGCAAGCTTTTCCGCTGGGCGGCAAAGCGCAACAATATGTCGTTCGAGCGGCTCGCGCTCCTCGGCATGCTCTGCGTCCTCTCCTCGGCGATAGTTTCTCTCTGCTTCTCGTTTGCGGGCGAGTGGGCGGCGGTGGTGGGACTCGTGCCCTACGCCGTGTTCTTCGGGCTGTATATATATTCCGACGGAAAAATCGCGCTCCGCGTTCCCGCCGTGCGCACCAAACGGTTCAAGCGGCTGGAAGCCGTTCTCTTCGTCGTATGCGCGGTGATATCGTATATAATAATCACCCTTTTAAACTTTGCCGACGAGGTATGGGGCGCGCCCCTCTTTTCGGTACTGCGCTATTGCCCGCTCGCAATTCTGCCCCTTCTGCTCATTCCAATGATTTGCCTTGCGAACGAGATTGCGAAGATTTACGAAGTGCCGCACAACAGAACGTATATAAAAAAGGCGACTGAAAAGATTGCCTCTTCCGATATAACGGTGATAGGCATCACGGGCAGCTACGGCAAAACGAGCACGAAAAACATTCTCTCCGCGATGCTCGGCAAAAAGTTCAGGGTGCTCACCACGCCGCGCTCGCACAATACTCCGATAGGCATAGCCCTCGCGGTGAACGCCAACGACCTCAAAAATTTCGATATATTCATAGCCGAAATGGGCGCGCGCAATGTCGGCGACATCGCTGAACTTTGCGAGATATGCCCGCCCGACTATTCTCTCATAACGGGCATATGCGCCCAGCACCTCGAAACTTTTGAAAGCCTCGATAATATAATAAAGGCAAAGGGCGAAATTCTTTCGGCGACGCGCAAAAAGGCGTACCTTGCCGCCGACTGCGCCGAATATTTCAAAGACAGCCCCTGCGAGTGCGAGACGTGCTCGTGCATATCCGAAGTGGAGGCTGGCGCCGACGGCACGTCGTTCACGCTCACCCTCGGCGGTGAGAGCGTTCGGGTAAAAACCAGGCTTCTGGGCGCGCACTGCGCGTATAACATAGGCCTTGCGGCGGGCCTCGCCTTTGAACTCGGCGTAAGCCTCAAAGATATCGCCTCGGCGGCGGAGGAACTCGAATTTGTCGAACACAGGTTGCAGCTCACGACCTCGAACGGCATAAACATCCTCGACGACGGCTACAACGCAAACGTAAAGGGCGCGCGCGCCGCGCTCTCCGTGCTGCGTGCGTTCGGCGGTAGAAAAATTATAGTAACTCCCGGCATCGTCGAGCTCGGAATTCTGGAGGAGAAGGAAAACAGGGAATTCGGCGAACTTCTTGCGGGGCTCGACTTTGTAATTCTCGTCGGCGATACGCTCGTCACGCCCGTAAAGGAGGGCTATCTCTCGGCGGGCGGCGACCCCGAAAAGCTCGCCGTGCGCGAAACGCTCAAAGACGCGCAGACCGAACTCAAAAAGATTCTCGCGCAGGGGGATACCGTTCTGTTTCTGAACGATTTGCCCGACATATATTAATTTTACGCAGTGAAAAACGGCGCGCGGGCGCACATGGTAATGCGCCCGCGCGCTTCAAAAATAAACACGTAGGGCGGCAAATATGCCGCAATAAACTCACCAAAGCAAAAAAAGCGGAGGTGATTTTTTTATGCTTTTGGGAAATGTCGCCGTGGTGTTCGGCGGGCAGTCGAACGAGAGCGAAATTTCTGTCATCACGGGCACAATGACGGCAAACGTTTTAAAGAGCGGCGGCGCGCGCGTCATTCCCGTGTACATATCGGCGGGCGGCGCCTTTTACTGCGGCGAAGAGCTTGCGGATATAAACGTGTTCAAACGCGGCGAGGAACTTAAAAGTCCGCGCTGCATCGTGGAGGGCGGCGGACTCCATATTTTCGGGAAAAGGGGCAAAATTAAAAAATTCATGCCCATATATGCCGCAATAAACTGCTGTCACGGCGGCATAGGCGAGGGCGGCGGCATAGGCGGTCTGTTCGCTTCGGCGGGCATTCCCATGGCCGGCGGCGACATATTCGGCGGCTCGGCGTTCATGGATAAGTACTACACAAAAATTTTGTTAAAAGGGCTGGGCGTGAAAACGCTGCCCTATTTTGTGGCGGAGAGCGTTTCCGACGTCCCCGCCGCGGAAAAGGTTACGGGGCTTCCCGCGATAGTAAAGCCCGCGCGGCTGGGTTCCAGCATAGGCGTGGCGCGCGCCCGGAGTTCGGGCGAGTATTCCTTTGCCGTGGAGAGCGCGCTGTGCTACGATAAGCGTGCGCTGTGCGAACCGTATATTGCCGACCGCCGCGAAATCAACTGCGCGGCTTATTATGCCGACGGGAAAGTCGTCGTCTCAGAGTGTGAGGAGGCTTTCTCCTCGGGCGGACTGCTCACCTTCGACGATAAGTACTCGGGCGGCGGAAGGTCGGTTATCCCCGCTGATATTCCCGAACAAACGGCGGCGGAGATAAAAGAAATCACGCGCTCTGTTTATTCCTCGCTCGGCATGCGCGGCATATCGCGGTTCGACTATATCCTCTCGGGCGGCGAAATTTTCCTCAGCGAGGTGAACACCGTGCCCGGTTCTATGGCGTGGTACCTGTTTGCGCCGTCGTTTAAGGCGTTTTATCCCGTTTTAAAGGCCGTTATCGAGCAGTCCGTCCTCGATTTCAGGGCGGAGAAGGGCAAACTGCTGCTGAAAACCGGAATACTCGCCTCCGTTCCTCAGTTCGGCGGAAAGCTGAAATAAATTTAATTGACCCGCATATATACCCGTTTTATTCGGGGTATTACCGTTAAACCGTGTGCGTGCGCGGACGAAAGTCGTCCGCGCACGCACACCATATGCCCGCCCATTTATTTGACAAACGCCCCGTTTTTTATATATAATTTAAAGGAACGGTAATTAATTTACAGGAACAGAAATTTTTCAGGAGGCACTGCATATGTCGGACAAGATAAGAATGACGACGCCGCTCGTCGAGATGGACGGCGACGAGATGACGCGCATTCTCTGGAAGTGGATAAAGGAGATACTCATAGAGCCGTACGTCGACTTAAAGACGGAGTATTACGACCTCGGTTTGCCCGAGAGGGACAAAACCGACGATAAAGTTACCGAGGACGCAGCGTACGCCGCCAAAAAATACGGCGTTGCCGTAAAGTGCGCCACCATAACTCCCAACGCGCAGCGCGTGGAGGAATACAAGCTCAAACAGATGTGGAAGAGCCCCAACGGCACCATAAGGCGCATACTCGACGGCACCGTGTTCCGCGCTCCCATAATCGTAAAGGGCATAACTCCATACGTGCCCGGCTGGAAACAGCCCATCGTGCTCGCACGTCACGCCTACGGCGACATATACAACTCCGTGGAGGCGCGCGTTTCGGCGGGGCAGAGCGCATACATCACCATATGCGACAAAGACGGCAACGAGGTTTCGCGCCGGCTTATCAAGCAGTTTTCGGGCGACGGAATAGTGCAGGGCGTGCACAACCTCGACAAGTCGATACAAAGTTTTGCCGTAAGCTGTTTCAACTACGCTTTGGAGAACAAAATTCCCCTCTGGTTCGGCGCAAAGGATACCATATCCAAAACTTACGACCACCGCTTTAAGGATATCTTCAACGAGATATACGAGCGCGACTATAAAGAAAAGTTTGAAGAGGCCGGCATATACTTCATGTACACGCTGATAGACGACATCGTCGCGCGCATAGTGCGCAGCGAGGGAGGCGTTTTGTGGGCGTGCAAGAATTACGACGGCGACGTTATGAGCGACATGGTTGCAACCGCCTACGGCTCGCTCGGAATGATGAGCTCTGTGCTCGTATCCCCCGAGGGCAACTACGAATACGAGGCGGCGCACGGCACCGTAACCCGCCATTACTACAAATATCTCAAAGGGGAGGAGACCTCCACGAACTCCGTTGCGACGATATGGGCGTGGACGGGCGCCCTTTGCAAGCGCGGCGAGCTCGACGGCATCCCCGAGCTCTGCGAGTTTGCAAAAAAGGTCGAAAGGGCTGTGATTGAAACGATTGAGTCGGGCGAAATGACGGGCGATTTGATTCCGCTCTTTAAGCGCGACGGCATAACGCCCAAAAAGCTCGAAAGCCGCGAGTTTTTGCAGGCCGTCGCTTCGAGAATTTAAAAAGGAGCGGCAATATGCCGCAACTATTCATCAAATATTATAACTGAACGGCGCGCGCCGAAACTTTCGGCGCGCGCCGTTTTATACTGTTTGGTATTAGTTATAAGCATCGTTTTAAAAAATTTTATAATATCAGTTGCAGGCTCTGCCGCCGCCGTGTTAAAATAAACGGGAGGTGAACTATGGCTTCTTACGATTTATCGGGCAAAAACAAGTATTATACGCTGTACGAAGGTATCCGCGAGGATATTCTGCGCGGCGCCTGGCGCGCGGGCGAAAAACTCCCCGCAAAGCGCACGCTTGCGGCGGAGCTCGGCGTGAGCGTGGTAACCGTGCAGACGGCATACGACCAACTGCTCGCCGAGGGATATATCAGCTCGAAAGAGCGCAGCGGCTACTATGTTTGTCCGCTCGATATAACGGGGCGCACAGGCAAAAGCGCCCCTTTATCCGCAGACCTTTCCGCGGAGGATAAAGGCGGAGCTGGTACGGGCGTCGGCTCGGTGATTGCCGATTTTGCAAAGGGCAGCGCGCCTGCGGAGTTGTTTCCGTTTTCAAGCTGGGCAAAGCTCATGCGCGCGGTGCTCTCCGACTGCGGGGAGCACCTTCTGGAGCGCGTGCCTTGCGACGGCGATACCGAGCTTAAATGCGCCATATCCGCCTACCTTTGCCGCGCGCGCGGCATTTTTGTCGAGCCTGAAAGGATAGTGATAGGCGCGGGCGCCGAACAGCTCTACGGCACAATCGTTCAGCTTATAGGGCGGGATAAGCTCTATGCCGTAGAAAATCCCGGCTACCGCAAGATAAGCGAAACGTACATGCTCAACGGCGCCCGCTGTGCATTTGTGGATGTGAACGCCGACGGAATGGACGTGGAGGGGGCGATATCTCTCGGCGCCGACGTTTTTCACGTTTCGCCCGCGCACCAGTTTCCGACGGGCGCCGTCATGCCCGCCTCGGCGCGCGCCAGGCTCATCGCCGCGGCAAAGGCGAGCGGCGCCTATATAGTAGAGGACGACTACGACAGCGAGTTCCGCCTCGTCGGCAAGCCGTTGCAGAATATGTATGCCCTCGATTCCGACAGGGTTATATACCTCAACACTTTTTCAAAGACGCTCGCCCCCTCGATGAGAATGGGTTATATGGTGCTGCCGCCCGCACTCTATAAAAGGTACGTTGAAATGTTCGGCAGAAATTCGTGCTGCGTGCCGCTGTTCGAACAAAAAACGCTCGCGCGGATGATATCGGGCGGCGCGTTCGAGCGGCATATAAACAGATTGAAAAACTATTACCGCGGCGTGCATGAAATTCTGCTTGAAAAGCTCGCCTCCCTCAGCTGCCCTAACGAGCTGCGCGACAGCGCCAGCGGACTTCATTTTACCGTAAAATTCCCCTCGGCGCCCTTCGACGGCTCTATAAAGGAGAGGGCAATGGAACTCGGCATAAGAATAAAGTGCCTTTCGGACTATCTCCTCGCCCCGCGCACGGGGTGCGAAAAAACGGCCGTGGTCAACTTTTCGGGCACCACGCGCGAGGTTGCGCTCGCCATTGCGCCCGCCTGACTTTAAGCGGCGCGCTTATTGTTTGAAGGCGCGCTTATTGTTAAAAAAAATAAAGAGGCAGCCGCGCGGCTACCTCTACGGTTTCTCGGACGAATTTTTACATTCGTTTTTAACTTAAATCAGTAAAATTCTGTTGTCGGCTGAAATCAGTGAGCGCAGCCGAGAGCCACATAGGAGAGGGGTTCCACGCCGTAGTCGCTCTTGTTGTCTTCGCTTTCGATTTCATTAAGCATTTCATAAATACTCATAATTAAAACCTCCTTCAATAAGAGTTCTGCGTTTTTAAAAGGTAATAAAGTTCTTTGCCGCCCGTGCGGCGCCCGGCCCTGTTTTTTATCTTGCGCAGCCGAGTGCTACGTAAGAGAGGGGTTCAACCCCGTAGTTGCTTCTGTTCTCTTCGCTTTCGATATCGTTAAGCATTTCGTATATACTCATAATAAAACCTCCTTTTCAAGGTCTTTGTATTCAATAATTTTTTTGTGTTCGTACGTTTTGTTCGGCCTCACGCCGCGCGCGGCTCTTATACTCTGCCGTAGGTGAGGGCGAGATAGACAAGGGGAAGATAGGCCATTTTGTTGTTTTCGGCTTCTTCTCTTTTTGCCTGCTGTATGAGTTCGTTGAATATCATGGCGTTTACCTCCTTCTTATTCGTTGTTTCCATCAGGTTCTCCCCTGATTTCGCTTACAGTATAGCATTGCTGTTTTTGTTAGTCAATAACATTTTAAAAAAATATTAAAATTTTAAATTTGTTAATTGCTAACATTATTTTATGATAGTACCGATAAAAAATGTTAATTCAGAATTTTAAATTTAAAATTCTGTGAAAAATTTACACTATTTTTTAAAGTTAACATTTCTTTCACTTCTCTTATAAACGCCTTTTACAACTTAAAACAGATTGTTTGTAAAAAATATTTTTTTATCGGTTTGCCTTCCCTTTTTAATGGCGCGCCCGAAAAGCGTTTCATTGCCGTTTTACAATCATCGGGCAACGCCTCATTTAAAACGCTTCCTTGACGTGACGGCATAATTGCGCTATAATAGTAGTAACCGCGCGCGTAGGCGCGCTACTTGAATGAGGAGAAAATTTACACATGGCAAAAAAATTAGCTGCGGTTGCCGGGATGAAGCGCGCCGCTCTGGTTGCGGCGGGCAAGGTTAAGGCCGACGTCGTTTTGAAGAACGCGAGCTATCTCGACGTGTTTTCGGCTGAGCTGCGCACGGGCGACATAGCCATATGCGGAAGGCAGATTGCCGGCATAGGCGAATATGAGGGGGAAACTGAATACGATTTTACGGGAAAAGTGGTAACGCCGGGGCTTATCGACGCCCACGTGCACATAGAGAGCACGCAGCTCTCGCCCGAGGAATTTGCCTCGCTTGCAGTGCCGCGCGGCACGACTCTGGTTATTGCCGACCCGCACGAGATTGTTAACGTATGCTCGCTCGAAGGGGCGGAATACATAAGGCGCGCGGCGGGGCGCACCCCGCTCGAAGTAAAGCTCATGCTGCCCTCGTGCGTGCCTGCAACGCCGTTCGAAACGAGCGGCGCAAATCTGAATTCCGCCGATACCGCCCGCGCGCTCACGGGCACGAGGTTTTTCGGCCTGGGAGAGATGATGAACTATCCCGCCGTTGCGGCGGGCGACGAAGAGGTGCTTGCAAAGCTCCTCGCTGCAAAACACGCGGATAAGATTATCGACGGTCACGCGCCGACGATGAGCGGCAAGGCGCTCAACGCCTACTGCGTTTCGGGTGCGCGCACCGACCACGAATGCGCAACCGCCGCCGAGGCGGAGGAGAAGGTTATGCGCGGAATGTACGTGCTCCTGCGCGAAGGCTCTGCCTCGCACGACCTTGCAAATCTCGTCCCTGCGGTAAACGACAAAAATTTCCGCCGTTTTGCGCTGTGCACCGACGACCGTCACGCCGACGATTTGGCGCGCGAGGGACACATGGACCACGTTCTGCGCACAGCCGTAAAGGCGGGCATTAGGGGCGAGCTTGCCGTCGTTATGTGCACGCTCAACGCCGCCGAGTGCTACGGCATTAAAGAGAAGGGCGCCGTTGCGCCCGGTTACGACGCCGATTTGGCGGTATTCGACGACCTCGAACACTTCAACTGCGCGGCGGTGTTCAAACGCGGAAAGTGCGTGGCCGAAAACGGCAAAAAACTGTTCTCCGACCGCGGCAGCGTACCCGTCGCCGTAAAAAACACGGTGAGGGTGGCTCCCGTCACGCCCGATAAGTTCACTATAAAATTAAAGGGCAGCCGCGCGCGTGTGATAGGGCTCAGGCGCAACACGCTCGTAACGCAGAAACTCGTCGAAGAGGTGGAGAGCCGCGACGGCGACGTCTGCCTCGAAGGAAGCGACCTTCTCCGCCTTGCCGTCGTCGAGCGCCACTTTGCCAGCGGCAGAATGGGGCTGGGACTTGTAAAGGGTTACGGCTTGAAGGGCGGCGCGGCGGCGACGACCGTTTCGCACGACAGTCACAACATAATAGTTATAGGCGACAATAAAGAGGACATGGCGGCGGCCGTGGAGGAGCTCAAAAACATAGGCGGCGGCATGACGCTTGTGCGCGGAGGCAAGGCGCAGTCTGTCCCGCTCGACATTGCGGGGCTCATGAGTTCGGCTCCCGCGGCAAAGCACGTGGAGCTTTCTGCAAAGCTTTATGAGGCCGCGCGTGAGGCGGGCGTGTATGAGGGGATAGAACCGTTTATGACGCTCTCTTTCCTCGCCCTCGCCGTGATTCCCGAACTCCGCCTCACCGACAGGGGTCTCTTCGACGTGAACGACTTCTGCATAACCTCGCTCGATGCGGAGTGATTCTGTAAATTTGTCCCGATTCGAACGGGCAGGCAAGGTTTTATAATGCTCTGTTTAAGTTTGGCGATGAATCGTCGGATTGTGTGAAGCTCTATAAATAATAAAAAAGCGCCGCCGCGGAGCCAAAGCCGCGGCGGCGCTTTTGCCGTTTGCCGTAAATCTTGCGGCGGGTAAAAGATTGCGTAAAATTATTAAAAAGCCGTAAGGCCGCCGTTGCCGGCGACCTTACGGGGAGAAAAAAAGGATTTTATTCGGGTAAGGGTTTTGCCTCCCTCGCCCACGCATCGATAATAGTATAGCGCGAGGTTGCAATAAATTCAGCACAAAGTTGTAAAAAAATAGTAAAATTTTTAAATTTTCAAAAAAATTTTTGCGCTCTTTCGCGCAGCTTTCCGTAAAGACGGATAAAATTATGTTCTGGTATTATTAAATTATCTCAATCTGGTTATTACATTAATATCAGATTACCGCTATAATAGCCGGTGTAACAAAAAAGAGAAGATGCAAGGAGCTTTGTTCATTATGGATAAAAAAATTCTCACCATTCAGGATTTATCGTGCGTCGGGCAGTGTTCGCTCACCGTCGCGCTGCCCATACTCTCGGCATACGGGTTTGAAACGTGCGTGCTGCCTACGGCGGTGCTCTCCAACCACACTATGTTCAAACAGTGGAGCTACCTCGATTTGACGCCCGAGGTAGACAATATCTATTCAAATTGGAAGGCAAACGGCTTTAAGTTCGACGCCTTCCTTCTCGGTTACCTCGGCAAAGCCACGCTCATGGACGCGGCGGAACGCGCCTTCGACGAGTTCTCGGCCGACGGCAGGCTGATTGTAATTGACCCCGTGTTTGCCGATAACGGCAAGCTGTACGGCGGGTTCGACATGGAGTACGTAAAGTGCATGGCGCACCTTATCCGCAGGGCGGATATAATTCTGCCCAACCTCACCGAAGCGTGCTTTTTGACGGGCATCGAATATAAAACGGAGTACGACGAAAAGTATGTGGAAAAGGTGCTGGCCGCGCTTTCAAAACTCACGGGCGCCGCTTTGGTTGTCACCGGCGTCGAGCTTGAAGGTAAGATTGGCGAGGCGATAAAGCAGGGCGATAAGACTTCCTACGTGATGGGCGAAAAACTGCCCGTAAGCAAGCACGGCACGGGCGATATTTTCGCATCTGTGTTCACGGCCGAATATCTCGGCGGCAAGTCGCTCGGGGAAGCTGCGGACAGGGCGTCGGTATTCGTTCAGGATTGCCTGCGCGCAACGCCGGATGAACACTTCTACGGCGTCGTGTTCGAAAAGATTTTATCCGCTCAGCGCAGATAATCGTTCAGCGCAGATAATCGTTTTGAATATAAAACTTTTCGTTTGATAACATTAAAAAGAAGCGGCGGCAACCAACGGTTGCCGCCGCTTCTTTTTATCTAATACAAAGTTTTATTGTAATAAATCGTATATTATGAATATATTTCTTTACATTCTTCTTTAAACGTTGCAAGAAAGAGCTCCGCCGCCCGTGAAAATACTGCATACTTTTTCCATATAAGGTCGGCATGTGTAAATACGGGCGGATTTAGCGGCTTAAAGCAGAGAGAGCCGCTTCCTGCAACTATTCCCTCAAGCCCGAACGTTATGCCTGCGCCCTCTTCGGCAAGCTGCGAGCCTACGTATAAAAGATTATACGTTGCGGCAATCTCCTGTTCTTCGCGCGGAACTCCCAGCCATTCGCCAATCGTCCCTTTTGCCGCCGACTGCTCGGAGGTGATGATTTTTTTGCCTCTCACGTCGTCGGGAGTGACAAAGGGCTTTCCGGCGAGTTCGTCGTCCGTTCTTACGAGCGCTCCCCAGCGGTCGCAGTGCGGCAGTTTTACCGACTGGTAGAGGGAGAGGTCGGGCGCGTCGAGCACGAGTCCGAAGTCCAAAAGGCCCTTGTCGAGTTTTTCGAGCACGGCGGCTCCGTCCCCGCTGAAAAAGCGGAATTTTACGTTCGGGTGCACCCTCTGCACCTTAATCGCGGCGCGTATAACAATTTTCATCGCGCGCGTTTCGCCGCCGCCTATGCACACCTCTCCGCTTACGTCTTGCGCGGGCGCGCTCACCTCCGAAACGGTCTTTTCATACAGTTCGAGCATCTCTTCCGCACGCTTTTTTAAAAGTTTTCCACGCTCGGTAAGCGTTATCCTGCGCTTTCCTCTCTCAAACAACGCCCCGCCGACCTCGCGCTCCAGATTTTGCATCTGCCTCGAAAGGCTCGGCTGCGTTATATACAGCGCCTCCGCCGCACCCGAAATGCTGCCCGCCTGTGCAACCGCCAAAAAATATTTAAGTTCTCTCAGTTCCATAATTTTCTCCGTAAAATCGGCGCGCCCCGACAG
>ERZ1643250.2585-NODE-2585-length-13416-cov-8.650775_pt1 | contig 13416 bp, 5 predicted proteins | sample MGYA00579262_ERZ1643250 | MGnify/ENA primary metagenome ERZ1643250 (study PRJEB29033, sample SAMEA4952265) | chicken gut metagenome | biome: Broiler Chicken; feature: Gastrointestinal Tract; material: Caecum | place: Ireland | collected 2018 | study: Broiler...
ATTTTATCCTCACCTTCACCACCTGCTTCTTTCCGCTTCCATCGGTCGCCATGGCCGTAATCTTCACCGTCTTACCTTTTCCGGCTTTCTTCGTCTTCACCTTACCGGAAGCGGATACCGTGGCGTATTTTGTGTTGCTGCTTGTCCACTGAAGCTTCTTGTTGGCCCCTTTTGTCGCTGTGACTTTCGCTTTCAGCTTTAATGCTTTTCCGGCTTTGACTGTTCTTTTCTTTGCTCCTGAGATAGCGACTTTCTTTACCACGCCCTTCATGGATTTCAGTTTGAAGACTGCTTTCGCTCCACTGCCGTCGGCCGCCATTGCTGTGATAATGACAGACTTGCCGGCAGATTTCTTCTTGAAGGTAACAACACCATTTTGATTGACGGTGGCAACTTTTGGATTGCTGGAAGTCCAGACAACATTTTGATTGGAAGCGTTTGACGGAGTAAATGTGACAGTCAGCTGAATTTTTTTGCCTGCGGCTATCTTGTTGGAGAGGCCAGCAAGCACTAAATCCCCAGTTTTTACAAACTCAAATTCCTGTTCTGAACCGCCAGAATCTGAAACAGAATTTTTCTTCTTTTGCACCACTATTTTTTTAGGAATAATTTCCCCGAAAGAAAGTTTCATTCCACAATCTTTACAATATGTATCTCCGCTATATCCTTCTTTTTCTTCCGTTGCTTCCACCTTATTCCGTATTTCAACATTTTTATGTCCTGTTGCAGGGATTATTGTTTGTTCCGAAAGCATTGTTCCACAAACCTCACAAATAGCCCCCTCAGTCAAACCGTCTTTCGTACACTTAGCTGTTGTCCCTGGTAATATCAGTGGCGTATGCGGTATTTTATCTGTCTCCATCTGACCCTGGTCATAATATACTGAACAATTAAATTCAACACTGATATAATAGATAATACGCCCTTTCTCCGTACACGTTGCTTCTTGTTCTATTTCAGATTTCATTTTCGCTTCTATCATCTGTGTATCACCGCAGGTGTCACAGGTAAAAATTGCCTCTTTTCTTTCTACATCAAAAACAGGTTCTCCATATGTATGCCCCGTGGCCGGAATAATTGTATCTATATAATAATTGCCGCATCGTGAACAAGTATGAGTCGTATAACCATCTTTGCTGCAAGCTGGTTTTGTCACTATGTCCTGATAATCATGTCCTAGAGCTTCCAGCGTAATAATCTTTGTATCCATGGCTTTTATGCCATCATTAAATGCCCCGGAAGCTGTGTATACTATTTCCCCGTTCTCTGTGCAGGAAGCGTCTTTTCTTTTCTCGATAATTGAAAGAGCTGCTGTAATTTTATGAGCAGAATTATAACGACAAATCCTTTCTGCCGTACATTTTCCATCTTCCCATAAATATGTAATGGAATCAGACCAGTTATGGGCATCGGCATTGACAGGAATAGTCTTTGTATAAGTTTGTCCGCACTGGGAACAGGTAAAAAGTTTCTCTCCCTCTTGTATACAGTTTGCTTCTTCTAAAATCACTCCCGAATTATAGGCATGCTCAACATTTACCACTACTGTTATTGTCGCTTCTTTATAATTTTGTTCTGCCTTTGCTTTTATGGTAATTATCGTTTTGCCGAATCCGGTTGCCGTAATCACTCCGTCTTCGCTCACTTTTGCTATATCTTCATTATCAGAAGAGAATATTACAGTGCCCTGCGCAGATATGTTTATTTTTTCTGTATCGCCTTCTTTTATGGTATCAGATGACAGATATGCAGAAAGTTTCTGCTCCGCCTTATTGATAGTAAACTGTTTTGTACACTGTCCTGTGTAAGAGTCTTTTCCTGTCGCCGTCACTGTTGCCGTTCCAGCATTCACATTATCACTAAACGTAAGAGTATAATCAACATTTTCTGTCAATGTATCGGTACCCATCATAATAGTAATATCCGGTGTTTTCGCCTTCCCGTCATAGCTACACTCTTCTTTTCCCAAGGTCATTTCTGCATTGATGAGTGTTCCCTTTATACCTTCTAATATCCAAATGGAAAAATCCTGCGCATCTGTCTCATTTTCTTCCCACATTCCAAAATTGCTTCCATCCGCCGCTGATTGCGAACCGCCAATCAAATCTAACATATTACTGCCACAAGCTGCTCTGAATTTATAGTGTCCGGAATTACCATAAATAAACCACTTTTGCGCCGAATTGTTACTCCAGTTATTCATCTCAACATTTGTTCCATTTGCTGTTTCAAAGTTATGAACTTCCATACATCTCCCATCTTTGCAAGAGGTTATTTTATAACTTCCGTCACTTTGCCTTTCAAAATACCAAATTTGATCTGCTTGATAGCTCGTATTACATGCGCTCACGTTGCCAGAATCATTGGTGGCATGCAACCACGTTGCCGTATTAATTATATATGCGTAAAAGTTTGTTCCCAAATTATTACTGCATCTGAATGTTTTCTTTGTCCCGTCTTTCCAGATATTAAACTTATTATTTAAAGCTGTCACCTGGACTTGATATGTCCCAGCAGGGATGCTTGCCACATAACTTGTTCCTTGTACATTCCAATATGTATATAGCACATTTTCTCCTGCTTCATCAAAAATACGCACATCATATCCTGTATTGTTATCACAGTTGTTCCAAGTAATTTTAATATTATTTCCCGCATCATCCCCATAGGAAGCAACCTCTGCATTTGCAACACCCAATTCTGGTTTTTCCAATACCCAAATGGAAAAATCCTGTGCATCTGTTCCATTTTTCTCCCACATTTCAAGATTGGTTCCATCTGTCGCTGACTGAGAACCTCCTGTCAAATCAAGAACGTTGTTACCACAGGCTGCTCTGAATTTATATTGTCCAGAGTTGCCATAAATGAACCATCTTTGTGCCGAGTTATCACTCCAGTTATTCATCTCTACATTGGTCCCATTTGCTGTTTCAAAATTATGGACTTCCATACATCTGCCGTCCTTGCAGGATGTTATTTTATAACTTCCATCATTTTGCCGTTCAAAATACCAGATTTGATTTGATTCATAACTCGTGTTACGTGCACTCACATTACCAGAATCATCATTGGTAGCATGTAGCCATGTTGCTGTATTAATGATATATGCATAAAAGTTCGTTCCCACATCAACCGGTGACTCCACAGATATTGATGACTCATCAAAATCTGGCCTGATAACTCCCCAAAATTTATTATAGGTATGTGTTACTTGCTTGCACGCACTTCCTGACGGCCAATTCTGATCCATTGATACAAAAGAATTTTCATTGGCGGAAAGAACAATCGCGACATGTCCAGTACCAGAAGAATTCAAATCTGCTCCCCACACAGCAATATCACCAGGTTCAGGAATAAACCCAGAAGTTTTCTGTATTCTTGTCCATCCTTCTGGAAGAGCGTTGCTCACATATTCATTTGCATTTCCTTTTGCATAGCCGGCCTGCCCAAAATAATCATAATAGTATTTAATTAGATCAACACACTGCGCCCCATATGCATGATCATAGTCCAAAGACTTACCTTCTTGCGCATATACCCAATTCACGGCATCCTGACGACTTCCCACACTCGCACTCACATCTTTTGAATACAGTACAGAAATCATCAAAATAAATACTGCTCCTGCCAAAATAAGCATCCAATTCTTTTTTCTCTCCATATGTTCCCCTTCTTCCTTTTCCATCATTCACCAGAACATGACATCTTAATCTATGACATTTTATGGCTAACGCCCGCCCACATTCATTCTCTACTTTTTTGATTCAAAATCACTTAATTTTGATTTTCACTGTCTTTGTCTTGCCGCTTCCATCAGTCGCTCTGGCTGTAATCTTTACTATTTTTCCTTTTCCGGCTTTCTTTGCTTTCACTTTTCCGGATGAAGATACAGTGGCATATTTCGTATTACTGCTGCTCCATTTTATTCGCGTATTTGCTCCTTGGGTTGCTTTTACCTTGGCTCTCAATTTACAGCTCTTTCCCGCCTTTACTTTCTTCTTACCTTTTATAATAATTTTCTTCACTTTTCCACGCATAGATTTCAATTTGATTGACGCTTTTGCACCACTGCCGTCGGAAGCCGTTGCTGTAATAATAACAGATTTTCCTCCGGAATTCTTTTTAAATGTAACCACACCTTTTTGATTCACTTTTGCCACCTTTGAATTACTGGAAGACCAGGTAATCCCCTTATTCGTAGCATTAGATGGGGAAATCGATGCTTTAATCCGAACCTTGTTGCCTGCAGCAATTTTTTTCGAAGAACAGGATAATTGGATTTTTGATACTTTTACTTTTTTGGGTTTCATATATACATTGACAAAATATTCTTTTCCTACGACATCATCTGCAATAAAAAATCCTCCATTGTCTTCAACTATAATATAATATTTTCTTCCTTTTACTACCTGGATTTCAAGGGACTTAATAATATTTGCATCATTTTGTCTGACTTCTATACCGTCAACCTCTTTATATTCTCCTTCTATATAATTATATACATTGATATACCAGCCATCTCTGTCATCTTTATATGTATGTTGAAAATCCAAACATAATGTTCCTGATGCAGGAGCAACAAAATGATAGTAATCTTTATCATTCCCATCGTTAAGATTTCCACTATAATTTTTATTTAGACTGATATTGGTTGCAGAGTAATAATCGTCATTCGGCTCTTTTTCATAAATGTCTGATAAATCAAACGCCGTTTGTATTGTGTAGGATTCACCTACTACAGCTCGACCACTCACCTTCAAATAGTAAACACCATTTTTTACTGCTCCTACAAACGGCAAACTGATATTCTCATTATCTTCTACACGTATATCCCAACTGCTCATCTCATTATATTGTCCATTTACATATTGATAGATATTTATATTCCATTTTTTATCAATATCTTTATACCGATGTTGAAAATTCAGACTAATTTTTCCATCTTCTGGTGCAATTATTTTATAATAATCCGTGTCATCTCCATTATTAATTATTCCTGTATACTTATTATTTAACACAATATCATTCGCTGAATAATAGTCATCATTCTGTTCTTTCTCATAAAACTCAGATGATGTAAAAGAAGTTTGAATAGTATATTCTTCTCCATCCATATTTCTCTTATCACGAATTTTCAAAAAATAGGTCTCACTTTTTATTGCTCCGATAAATGGCAACGTAATTGATTCGTTGTCCTCAAGACTAATCTCTTGATTACTCAATTCAACATATGGTTTCGTGCCCGTATCCTGATAAATACTGATTTCCCAACTGCTATTAGAATCCTGATATTTATGTTGAAAGGTCAGTTCTAATTTCCCGTTTGCCGAGGCAGTAATTCTATAATAGTCTTCATCTCCGTCGGCAACATTTCCTTTTATAATATTTCCCGGAGTAATAATATCTGCTCTCTCATATGAATCATTATTCTCTGTCTCATATTGTATTGCTGCATTTACCTGCGCTTTAAATCCGACAAATACGCCTAAAATACCTATTATCATCATACATTTTATTAAATATTTCATAGTCTTTCTCCTTTTTATGTCGTTTCTACTATTTTTTATCCAGTTTTTTTCTTTCACTCAAAATGTTTTCTTTCCAAAACAAACATGCACAACTATTTTATCTTCACCTTCACTACCTGCTTCTTTCCGCTTCCATCGGTCGCCATGGCTGTAATCTTCACCGTCTTACCTTTCCCTGCTTTCTTCGTTTTCACCTTACCGGAAGCGGATACTGTGGCGTATTTTGTATTGCTGCTTGTCCACTGAAGCTTCTTGTTGGCACCTTTCGTCGCTGTGACTTTCGCTTTCAGCTTTAATGCCTTTCCGGCTTTTACTGTTCGTTTCTTTGCTCCTGAGATAGCGACTTTCTTTACTACACCTTTCACGGATTTCAGCTTGAAGACCGCTTTTGTACCGCTGCCGTCGGCCGCTGTTGCAGTGATGACGACTGATTTACCAGCGGATTTCTTCTTAAATGTAACGACACCGTTTTGATTGACAGTGGCAACCTTCGGATTGCTGGAAGTCCAGATAACATTTTTGTTAGAAACATTTGACGGAGTGAATGTAACGGTCAACTGAACCTTTTTGCCTGCGGCGATCTTATTGGAGAGGCCGGAGAGGCTGATTTTTGAAGTTTTGATTGTCGCAGAAGCTGCACCCACAGATGAGATTCCTTTATTTACAGATGAGGATTTCTCCGTTGGAGCGGCTGATTGTGTTGTATTATTTTCTGTTCCTGGTGTTTCTTCTGGCTTTGTGGATGGTTTATCCCCTTCTTCCGGAAGTTCAGTAATGACTGTAAATGGAATATCATTATCTTTTGCATATTGTTCTGCGGCAGAGCCTGTAAATCCACAAAGTGTAAAGTTTTCCATCTTATGTCTGTCAACCGCATTTCCCATAACTGGTTCGTCCCAATATCCAAAAGCTTCTATCCCAATCGTTTTTACACTGTCCGGCACAGTCACTTCCAACAAACTGGTGCAACCGCAGAAAGATAATACACCGATGCTTTTGACACTGCTTGGAATCGTGATTGTATTCAGGCTTTTACAATTATAAAATGTATATTCATCTATTTTTGTAATACTGGTTGGAAGGATAATTTTTGTCAACTTGCCGCACTCATAGAATCCCGGAATCTGGGTAACCCCATCCGGAACATTGACTGTACCTGTCTTTCCTTCTGGACACAAATATAAGATGGTTCCCTCTTTGTCATAAACGATGCCGTCTTTTGATGAGAAAGAAGTATTGGCACTATCCACATCTATGTTTTGCAGATTAACACATCCAGAAAAAGCACTTCCTTCTATTTCTTTATGACTTCCTATATTTTTTACCTTCTCCGGCAGTTTAACATAAGTTAACCCCATACAATTCTCAAAAGCTCCGCCAGAAATTTCTTCTAAGCTGTCCGGAAATGTAACCTCTGATAAGCTACTACATCCACCAAACGTTAAATAACCTATTGATTTTAAATTTTCAGGCAATGTAACCTTTTTTAAATTGCTGCAATTTCTAAATACAAAACTCCCAATCTTTGTTATTTTATCGGGAATTGTAATACTTTCCAGCTTACTACATCCTGAAAATGCAGAATCTCCAATTTCTGTCACCGTATTCGGTATACTGATCTCTCCACTTTTGGCTCTCGGACAAAGAATAATATTCGTTTTATCTTTATCATATAAAATACCATCGACAGAAGACCATATCGTATTTCCCGTATCTACATGAATATCAGATAAATTATTCATTCCGTCAAAAACCGATGTTTCATCACCAAAGGTATCATCAAACACCAGGTAATAATTGTTTCCATCAAATCCAGTACAGTCGTAGAACGCACCAATTGTCTGCACACTCTTTGGAATCTCAATTGTTTTTACATTGCTACAGTAATAGAATGCGTAATTTGATATTGTCGTTACCGTGGAAGGTATTGTAATATTTTCTGTTTTATTATCTGCCGGACAGTAGACTAATGTTTCTTTTTTCTTATCATACAAAATTCCATTTTCCGAACAATAGACTTGATTATCTGCGGACACTTCTATGGTTTGCACCGCTCCTCCAAAAGCATTGGCATTAATATTTCCTGTTATTGTAGCAGGAATCACTACTTTAACTACATCATCACAATCTGAAAATGCCCAGGATGCAATACTAGTCACAGTATGTTCATCTACAGTATCTGGTATATTCAATACTGTTTCCGAGCCGAAATATCCTGTTATTCTTGCCATATATTCAGAGTATGTTGAATCATATACCATCTCATACTCCCAATCTCCCGACATCTCCGCCTCCACTTTCGTTCCGGCTGCCAGTATCATCACCGGCACTGCCAGCATCCATAAAAACATTATCATCCATTTTTTCATCCTCTTCTTCCCCTTTCTGCTTCATAAATGCATCAATTTTTGAATTAATCTTCGTCGTTTCTCTCCGGTGCCTGCCGGGCGCCGTTCCTGTATCATACTCATGCAGACAGCCGGAAGTTCAGAGACAGGCCGCATACTATATATGCGTCCCATGTCTGTCCTATGTCATATGCCATGTGGTATATGTTATGTCCCATAGCCCGTAAAACAAAAGATCTCCCCACCGGGTCCGGGCAGAAGGAATCAACGGATTCTATCTGCCGGGCATCGATGGGGAGATGCGGTTGCATAATCACACAGGGGACAGCCTGCGCTGTCTGTTTTTGTCGGTTTGTATGCAGTTTTGCAGGCAGATATTTTGCGTCGTCCTGCTGTCTGAAACTTCATTTTCTGTCTGCGATTCAGTTGAATATTTGAGACAGGATTTACTGTAATTATACCTTTACCTGAAATTATGCACAATTTGTGACAGAAAGTGTGACAAAACTTTATTTCATTTTTGCATTATAATATCATTTCAAAATATAAAAATATCCGAATATCACCACAAAATAGTAATATTCGGATACTACCCGCACTTTCTCTTATTCATAGGAGATATATATGATACCCGGGTTCCTAAAGTCAGAAATCTCCCTGCAAGCAGGCCTTTTGTCCTGGCATCATACGATTTTATTTTTCCACAAATATCTTACTCTGCTGTGCCCACTGTTCCACGGTCTCAACAGGTACATTTGCGGAGACTGCGATAATGTCAGGTGCAACACCATTTTTTAATAAATTTAAAGCCATTTCTTTCTTACCTGCCCTGATCCCTTCTTTTATGCCCTTCCGTCTCTGATACTCTTTCGCCGCATTCCAGTCGGCGTCCACATACTTCTCTGCAAACCACATTGTCTGTCCCTTCCCGAAACTGTGCGAAACGTTAATTTGTTCTTATGTTTCACCTATACGGTTTTAAAATTTCTCCCTGTATTCCGCCAGGATTTCTTTCATGCGCCCGGTTGTGGCTGCGGTGTCATACAGCCAGCCATTTTCCTGGGCGAAGCCAACGAATTCCCGGAAGCTCTGGCGGACGCCCCGCTCGTTGATGCTGAAGTACTGGCTCAACTGGTTATCCTGGTGATACTGGAAGACTACGTTTTCATTGACGTAGATTAAAAGATTCGGATCCAGGGAAAGATTTTCCGGACTGACCATGACATAGTCCATGTATCCGTTTTCCGCCATGGCAATCATGGCTTCCAGCATGCGCAGACGGCTGGCCGGAGAAATCGGAGTGTACCAGTCGTCCGGATACTCGTCGGAACGTCCTGTTTCCATGAAGCGGCGCAGCCCGCTTTCCTCAAAAATATTGATGGGTGCCTTTTTGTCGGATGCCTGCAGGAAGGTTCCTCTGTTTTTGGCAAAGACGTCCATAAGGCACTGGTTCCCCTCTTCACCCAGACACAGGATTTCCCTGAGGATGCTTTCATCCAGGGAATAGGTGACGCAGGGAATGGAACCGATGCAGATTTCCGCCACGGCCAGGTCGGTCATGAAGTTCTGAAGGAAGCTCATCCATTCTGTGACATCATCCCTGAAACAAGGGGTCAGAAGGCTGGTACGCTGTTTCATCTGCTGATATTGCCGGCGGCAGAAATTGACGCTTTCCGTATTACAAAAGACAAGAGCTTCGTCCATTTTGTAGTTACAGATCATGGCGGTGTCCTCTGCCAGTATGAGGATTGGCAGAAGACTCATGGAATTGATGTGGGCGTCTTTTTTATCATAATAGAACAGGCTCTGGTAGCGTAGGCTGCCAAAGAGCATCGGAAGAAGATTGTATACAGTTTTGATGTTTTGGTTTCCCTCCGTGGTCTCTTCGTCCAGACAGATAATCTGCTCTACTTCCACGTTTTGTCCGGTGCAGGCAGACAAGATGATTCTGGAAAGGTTGCCCGCCTCCGGCTGAGCGATCAGCTGCAGCTTCCATGGCTGCCCGGTGCGGGACTGTTTTTTCAGAATATACCGCAGGGCATTTTCCACTTCCAGCGCTCCCATACAGACATAACTTTCTTTTATTTCAGCACCGCCGTCCCAGCCAGCATTGTCATTCCAGTCATTGCCGCCGCTCTCTCTTTGTGCCACCGGGTGCATCCGGAAGTTTGTCAGACCCTTTAACATATCCCGGATCATCAAAAATCCCTCGTATCTTTTTTCTCCGTAACGGCTTCTGTTATAACATTCGATCAGGTTCTCCTGCTTTGCCGGCGAAAGCATCAGGCAACGGGAAATGTGATTGACTTCTTCCAGGTTTTTTGGCAGCCGTTCTCCGGACAGATACTTCTGCAGAAGGGTGCGGTTGATTTCTGTCTCAATAGACAATTTTCTGACTGACATTCCATTTTCTTTGATATATTTTCTGAGGCTATCTCCATACGATGACATTGTTTTTCTCTCCCCTCACATTTTTTATTACCACATTTTTTCATGAATATATTTTTATTAATACATTTTTTACAATATAACACATTTTTTTGACATTTTCATATATTTCGCCATACATATCTGAAAAAAATTCAAAAACATCTTTTTCAGACAAAACATGCACTGGAAACAAAAATGCATCGGACAAATACTATCCCGGATAAAGAAAAGTGCCGGACAAAAATATGCCGGCGCACACAAAAAACCGGAACAGCAGCTGGATATCCAGCGGCCATTCCGGTTCTCAAGCATTTGCCGACAGCCGGTTCCGTGTGTATCTTTCCGGAAATGGGAACAGATCTTTGCTGGTCTGTCTGCCGGCCATACTGGTATTTTAAGTTATCGTGTTTTCTGACTGCGAGGGTACCGGACAGTCATTTTCTTTTTCACTTCAGGTGTTAGTTTTCGCTTCAGATGTTGTTCTTTCACTCCAGGCGTTAGTTTTCGCTTTGGGTGTTATCTCCCGGATGTTATCGTATTCGCACGCTCTTCACTTTGGAGAATGCGGAATCCACATCGGCGTTGGAAGCGTTCTTTGCCACAGCTTTCACCTTATAATAGTAGGTTTTGCCTGCGGTAAGTCCTTTGTCCTTGAAGGTAAGCTTCTTGGTGGTTCCGACGCAGAGATATTTACCTTTCTTCTTGGTGGAACGGTAAATCTTATACTCGGAAGCTCCGCTTACTTTTTTCTTGATCTTGATGACTGCTGTCTTTTTAGCGCCGGCTTTTACGGACTTAATGACTGCCTTGCCGGTTTTCGCTGTGGAAGCGAAGTTCACGGAACCGACGGTCTTGCAGCCCAGTGTCCGCTGATTGTATTCCTTAAAGGATGGCAGAGTCACTGCGGATGCTTTTGTGGTTCCCGGTACAAAGGACGGCGTCGGAGGAACTGTCTCTGTGTCCGCATCAGCCGCATAGGCGATGACATAATACTGGTAGGATACGCCGTCTTCCGGTCCGTCCTGGATGGCGTCTTCTGACTCTGTAAAATATGATGTCTTAAAGGCTGTCGGTTTTCCATTGGCATCCCACGCCGACTCATAATAACCGCCAGGATACATGTCATAGGTATAGTCAATCATGGAGGTACCGGTAAACTGATCGCGGGCATACTGATAGTTTCTATAATAATAGGTCTTTGACGTATCCAGCTTATGATCAATGACTGCGTTTTCCGTGCCAACCGCCGCGTTGACTGCTGCCACATTGACCGCCACCGGAGCCTGAGCGCCCACATATTCAGTGACCATCTCTCCATAATTATTGGCATAGCCGCCCAGATCTTTATCCTTGACCAGAGAGCCGGCTCTCACACGATATACCTGGTAGTAGGCTGCGCCGGATACCGGAGACCAGGATACCTGCACGCCGTTTCCAACATTTCTTGCGGACACGGAGCCGACCAGACCCAGACTCTTCTTGGTTTCAACGGTACGAGGCTGGCTGACTGTATTGCCCTTGTAGGCACAGATTCTGTACTCGGTGGAAGTATCATAAGTACCGTCGCCTCTTTTCACCATTTCTGCCTTGAATGTATATTTAGTGGCGTTCTTGCCCAGACGTCCGATCTCCACCCAGTCTGACTTGTCGTCATTGCGGGTTCCGTCGGCGTTATAGACTTCCACGTATTTCTTGATGATATATCCGTCAACACCGTATACTTTCCGCCATTCTGCCGTCTCATCGCCGTAGGCATTGTTATAGGTGCTGGTGAAAGTCGGCATACCAAAAGCCAGATCTACGCATGCATTTTCCTCTATGATGATATCAGAATCATCTTTTACCTTTTTGTCCTTCGGCAGAATTGCCCGGACAATATATGTATACTTTTCATTGGCCTGAGCTTTTTTATCGGTAAATTTCTTCTTCTTTTTGCCAAGAGTCTTCAAAAGAGTGTAGGAACCATAAGAATTTCCTCTTCCTTCTGAAATCTCTGTGGTGTCGGAACCGCCGTTGGAACGGTAAATCTCATAACCGGAGGCTCCCTTTACCTTTTTCCAGGACAGCTTCACTTTTTTGTTTTTCTTGATTTCTGCCTTGAGTTTCATGGAAGCGCCCTTGGTGATCCGCTTCAAAGTTGTGTCCTTGCCGTATACGATGGCGCCGGTATCCGGGTCTTTATAATACGGCCGTACTTTGTAAGTGTACCAGGTGTTGGCGTCAAGGCCGGTATCTTTGTAGACATCTCCTGCTACGGTGGCTATCTTCTTAAACTTTTTGCCCACCTTGCGGTAAATCTGATAACCGGTCGCTCTGTTCTCGCTCATATCCAGAGTGATGGACTTTTTCTTGATGCTGGTAGAAACATAGGCTTCCATGGTCACATCGATGGAGATGGCATTGGACGCCGGACTGAAATAATCCGCTCTCTGCGGCACAGCACTGATGGTTCCTGCATAATAGGCATCCCATGCGGCATCATAGCCTTTCTCGTCGAACAGATACGCTACCACCGTCTTGCGGCCCGGCTTTAAGTCGCCGTTACCGATGGTGTACTCGGTATCTTTGGCGCTGGCACTTCCTTCATCGTTGTGATAACCGTAGAAACTCTCCTTGCCGTTGTCGGAATCCTTCGCCCAGCGGCCAGTCTCGCTTTTCTTAGGATCGTTGTTCCCGTATACGTTAAAGCACAGCGTCTGCCCCGGCTGTAAATCCGCATACCGGAACGTCCACGATGTCACGCTCTGACTGCTGCCGGTCTGCTCTTTCAGAGAAATGTTCGGCGCTGCCACGGCCGCGTCTGCCTGGAAATGTATTCCCGCCGCCATAGCAAAGGCAATCGCGCCAAGAGTGAGTCCCTTTGCATATTTTTTCATAAATCCTCCTCCTTTACACATAAAAATAATCTTTATGGTGTACCCTCCCGCTGCCAATTGTGAGATTTGACAGTAAATGTCACTATCGACAGCTAATTTTCTATACTATATCATATTTTTTCCATAATTTCATTAATTACTTTACGTTTGTAGTACATTTTCGTAAAATCTTATACAGACAAAAAAGACCCGGCAAATGCCGGGTCCCTGCGGGATTCTTAGTATTCGCTTTTC
>ERZ1643250.2589-NODE-2589-length-13397-cov-5.466197_pt1 | contig 13397 bp, 8 predicted proteins | sample MGYA00579262_ERZ1643250 | MGnify/ENA primary metagenome ERZ1643250 (study PRJEB29033, sample SAMEA4952265) | chicken gut metagenome | biome: Broiler Chicken; feature: Gastrointestinal Tract; material: Caecum | place: Ireland | collected 2018 | study: Broiler...
CTTCGGACAAAAAGTCCAAAGCGCCGTTGCTTTATGGGAAGAAGTATACACCAAATCTGTAAATTGTCAATCCCTTTTTTAAAAAAGAATTTTGAAAATTTGGGGATTTACAAATGAAAGAATTTAGTTTATAGTATTTCCATGGTTTTTTGAAGCCGATTACAATTAGAATATGTTTCCTGTAGAAGACAATGGCGTCTGAACACGAAACCGGTCATCTGATATTTTCTGTATTTCTACCAATACTAAGAAAACAGAGAGCAGATTTGACGGGAGGGTTGTTCAGGCGCTTTTCGTTTTGCAGCAGGGCTTCATAAATAGAAAAACTGGTTTGAGGAGGAAGCAGGAATGTCTGTAAAATATGTATTTGTTACGGGCGGAGTTGTTTCCGGACTTGGAAAGGGAATTACAGCCGCTTCTCTGGGAAGACTTTTAAAGGCCAGAGGATATCAGGTGACCATGCAGAAATTTGACCCTTACATTAATATTGATCCGGGAACAATGAATCCGACGCAGCACGGAGAAGTATTTGTAACAGAAGACGGGACAGAAACGGATTTGGATCTGGGCCACTATGAACGGTTTATTGATGAAAATCTGGATGAAAATTCCAATGTTACAACCGGAAAAATTTACTGGTCGGTGCTTCAGAAAGAGCGGCACGGAGATTTCGGAGGAGGAACGGTACAGGTGATTCCTCACATTACCAATGAAATAAAGAGCCGCTTTTATAAAGAAAAGAGCCCCCGGGAAGAGCGAATCGCAATTATTGAGGTGGGCGGAACCGTGGGGGATATTGAAAGTCAGCCCTTTTTAGAGGCTATCCGGCAGTTCCAGAGAGAGAAAGGAAAAGAGAATGTAATTCTGATTCATGTAACTTTAATTCCTTATCTGAAAGCTTCCGGAGAAATGAAAACGAAACCTACCCAGGCCAGCGTAAAAGAGCTGCAGGGAATGGGAATCTGGCCCGATATTTTAGTCTGCCGGTCGGAACAGGAAGTTCCCGGGGAGCTGAAAGATAAGATTTCCATGTTTTGTAATGTTCCCAGCAATCATGTTCTCCAGAACCTGGACGTAGAATATTTATATGAAGCTCCGCTGGCTATGGAAGAGGAGCATCTGGCTCAGGTGGTTTTAGAATGTCTCCATCTGGACTGTCCGGTTCCGGATTTAACGGAATGGAAAGAAATGGTGGAAGCCTTAAAACATCCGAAAACAGAAATTACCATTGCTCTGGTAGGAAAATATATACAGCTTCACGACGCCTACATCAGTGTGGTAGAGGCTTTGAAGCACGGAGGAATTGCCCAGAGATGCAGTGTGAATATTAAATGGGTGGATTCAGAGCTTTTAAATGAAGACAACATGGAAAACATACTGGGAGATGCCGACGGGATTCTGGTTCCCGGAGGATTCGGAGAGAGGGGAACGGAAGGAATGATTCTTGCCGGCTCTTATGCGAGAGAACATGGAGTTCCTTATCTGGGAATCTGTCTGGGAATGCAGATGGCTATGGTAGGATTTGCCAGAGAGGTATTGGGCTACCGGGATGCCCACAGTGTGGAATTTGATCCAAAGACCAGTCACCCGGTGATTGCTTTAATGCCGGATCAGAGTCAGGTAGAAGACATTGGAGGGACCCTTCGTCTGGGAGCTTACCCCTGTATTTTGCAGGAGGGGACAAAAGCCTTTTCCCTGTACCAAAAAACAGAGATTTCCGAACGGCATCGTCACCGTTATGAAGTAAATAATGAATACCGGGCGGATTATGAACGTCACGGTGTGATTTTCTCCGGTCTTTCCCCTGACGGAAGGATTGTGGAGATGATGGAATTAAAAGAACACCCCTTCTTTGTGGGCGTGCAGGGACATCCGGAATTAAAATCCAGACCCAACCGGGCACATCCGCTGTTTCGGGGATTTATAGCAGCAGCACAAAAGAAAAAAGAGGAGGAGGAAAAGGATGAGAGAGAAAAGTTTGTATCGGCCGGAGTTTGAACATGATAATTGCGGAATCGGAGCAGTTGTCAATATAAAAGGAAAAAAGAGTCATACCACCGTGGAGAATGCTTTAAAGATTGTTGAGAATCTGGAGCACCGGGCAGGAAAAGACGCAGAAGGAAAGACAGGAGACGGCGTGGGTATCCTCGTCCAGATCTCCCATAAATTTTTTCAGAAGGTTTGTAAAAAAGAAAATATCGCCATTGGAGGAGAGAGAGAATATGCAGTTGCCATGCTGTTTTTCCCTCAGAATGAGCTGAAACGCAACCAGGCGAAAAAGATGTTCGAAATCATCGTGGAAAAAGAAGGACTGAAATTCCTGGGATGGCGTCAGGTGCCCATTCACCCGGAGGTACTGGGACATAAGGCAAAAGAATGTATGCCCAATATTATGCAGGCTTTTATTGAAAAGCCGGAAGATGTGGAGAAAGGTCTGGACTTTGACCGGAAGCTTTACATTGCACGCCGGATTTTTGAACAGAGTAATGACATGACTTATGTGGTTTCCATGTCCAGCAGAACCATTGTATATAAAGGAATGTTTTTGGTGGGACAGCTCCGCACTTTCTTTGCGGATCTCCAGGATCCGGATTACCAGTCCGCCATTGCACTGGTTCATTCCCGCTTCAGTACCAATACGAATCCAAGCTGGGAGAGAGCCCATCCCAACCGGTTCATTGTTCATAACGGAGAAATCAACACCATTCGGGGAAATATTGACCGTATGCTGGCCAGGGAAGAAACTATGGAATCCGATTATTTTAAGGGAGAGCTGTATAAAGTCCTTCCGGTAGTAAACACTCAGGGATCTGACTCTGCTATGCTGGATAATACCCTGGAGTTTCTGGTAATGAACGGAATGGATCTGCCTCTGGCTATGATGATTCTGATTCCGGAACCATGGGCCAACAACCAGACCCTTTCCCAGGAGAAGAGAGATTTTTACCAATACTATGCGACGATGATGGAGCCCTGGGACGGACCTGCATCCATTCTTTTCTCCGACGGAGATGTGATGGGAGCCGTGCTGGATCGAAACGGACTTCGCCCTTCCCGTTATTACATTACCAGCGACGGAAACATGATCCTCTCTTCCGAGGTAGGAGTTCTGGCGCTGGATCCAAAGAAGATTGTGCTGAAAGAAAGACTGCATCCCGGTAAAATCTTACTGGTGGATACGGTTCAGGGAAAAATTTTAGATGATGAAGAATTAAAAGAATATTATGCGAAAAGTCAGCCGTATGGCGAGTGGCTGGACAGCAATCTGACAGAACTGAAGAGCCTGAAAATTCCAAACAAAAAGGTGGAATCCTATTCCAGGGAAGAACTGGCCCGTCTGCAGAAAGCCTTCGGTTATACTTATGAAGAATACAGAAGCAGCATCCGGAATATGGCATTAAACGGTTCGGAAGCCATTGCAGCCATGGGAACGGATATTCCTCTTGCCGTACTGGCGAAAAAGAGACAGCCCCTGTTTCATTATTTCAAACAGCTTTTTGCACAGGTAACCAATCCGCCCATTGATGCCATCCGGGAAGAGATTGTAACCAGTACCACGGTTTATGTGGGACGTGACGGAAATCTTCTGGAAGAAAAACCGGAAAACTGTCAGGTGCTGAAAATTAATAATCCGATTCTGACCAATACGGATATGCTGAAAATCAAAAATATGAAAGTAGACGGCTTTAAGGTGGCTACAGTTCCTATTACCTATTATATGGGAACCAAGCTGGAAAGAGCCATTGACCGTCTGTTTGTGGAAGTGGATAAGGCTTATCGGGAAGGAGCTAATATCCTGGTACTTTCTGACCGGGGCGTGGATGAGAACCGGATGGCGATTCCGTCCTTACTGGCAGTGTCCGCTGTTCATCAGCATTTGGTTGAAACCAAGAAAAGAACGGCGCTGGCTATTATCCTGGAATCCGGAGAACCCAGGGAAGTCCATCATTTTGCTACTTTGCTGGGGTATGGAGCAAGTGCAGTCAATCCCTATCTTGCATTGGAGACCATCCATCAGTTAATTGATGATAAAATGCTGGATAAGGATTATTATGCGGCTGTAAACGATTATAACAGCGCTGTTTTGCACGGAATTGTGAAAATCGCTTCAAAAATGGGAATTTCCACCATCCAGTCCTACCAGGGCGCCAAAATCTTTGAGGCCATTGGAATTTCCCAGAAAGTCATTGACAAATACTTTACCAACACGGTCAGCCGGGTGGGCGGAATCACTCTGGAGGATATTGCAAGGGATGTGGAGGACCTCCATGCCAAAGCCTTCGATCCGCTGGGACTGGATGTGGATTTAGCCTTAGACAGTGTGGGATACCATAAAATGAGAAGCCAGGGAGAAAAGCACCGCTACAATCCATCTGCTTCAGCAGGCGTCATGGACAGGAGATTACTCCCTGTTTAAAGAATATACAAAACTGGTAGACCAGGAGCAGAGCGGCTATCTGAGAAGCCTGATGGATTTTGCCTATCCTTCTTCCGAAATATCCATTGATGAAGTGGAAAGCGTAGACTCCATTGTGAAACGGTTTAAAACAGGAGCCATGTCCTACGGTTCCATTTCTCAGGAAGCCCATGAGACGCTGGCTCTGGCCATGAACCAGCTTCATGGAAAGTCCAATACCGGAGAGGGAGGAGAAAGCGAAGAACGTCTGGATTCTCAGGGAACAGACAATGACCGCTGTTCTGCCATCAAGCAGGTAGCTTCCGGACGTTTCGGAGTGACCAGCCGTTACCTGGTATCGGCCAGAGAAATTCAGATTAAGATGGCACAGGGAGCAAAACCCGGGGAAGGAGGACATCTTCCGGCGAAGAAAGTCTATCCCTGGATTGCCAGGACCAGACATTCCACACCGGGAGTAAGTCTGATCTCCCCGCCGCCTCACCACGATATTTATTCTATTGAGGACTTGGCTCAGTTAATCTACGATTTGAAAAGTGCCAATAAATACGCGGATATTTCCGTAAAACTGGTATCAGAGGCAGGCGTGGGAACCGTTGCTGCCGGCGTGGCGAAGGCCGGAGCTCAGGTTATCCTGATTTCCGGCTATGACGGAGGTACGGGAGCGGCTCCCAGAAGTTCCATTCATCAGGCAGGACTTCCCTGGGAACTGGGACTGGCCGAGACCCATCAGACGTTGATTCAGAACGGACTCCGCAACCGGGTACGGGTGGAAACTGACGGTAAACTTATGAGTGGCCGGGATGTGGCAATCGCCGCCATACTGGGTGCGGAAGAATTCGGATTTGCCACAGCACCGCTGGTAACCATGGGCTGCGTGATGATGCGTGTCTGCAACCTGGATACCTGTCCTGTGGGAGTGGCCACACAGAACCCGGAACTTCGGAAGCGTTTCCAGGGAAAACCGGAATATGTGGTAAACTTCATGCGCTTTATTGCCCAGGAACTCAGGGAATACATGGCTAAACTGGGCGTCCGTACCGTAGATGAGCTGGTGGGACGCACCGATTTGTTAAAAGTCAAAGGCCAGGCAGAACATCCCAATGCAGGTAAAATCGATTTAAGCCAGATTCTGTATCCTGCCTGCCAGGGAGAGAACCCGGTAACCTTCCAGCCGGAAAAAGCCTATGATTTCCAGCTTTCAAAAACACAGGATGAGAAGGTGCTGTTAAAGAAAATGAAAACTGCTCTGGTAACGGGAGAAAAGACTTCTGTGCACACCCATGTAACCAATGTGGATCGGACATTTGGAACGATCTTCGGTTCGGAAATTACCAGAATGTATAAAAACGGTCTTCCGGAGGATACTTTTACAGTGGAATGCGACGGGGCCGGAGGACAGAGCTTCGGAGCCTTTATTCCAGGAGGTCTGACGCTGAAACTCTGCGGAGACAGCAACGATTACTTCGGAAAAGGTCTTTCCGGCGGAAAACTGATTGTATATCCGCCAAAGGAGAGCACCTTTAAAGCAGAAGAAAACATTATCGTGGGAAATGTGGCTTTATACGGAGCCACAAGCGGAAGCGCCTACATTAACGGTGTGGCCGGAGAGCGGTTTGCTGTCAGAAATTCCGGTGCCAACGCCGTCGTGGAAGGTGTCGGAGAACACGGATGCGAATATATGACAGGAGGCAGAGTCGTTGTACTTGGCAGCACAGGCAAAAACTTTGCAGCCGGAATGTCAGGCGGAATCGCCTATTTGTTGGATGAGAAAAACGAGCTTTACCGAAACATCAATAAAAAAATGATTTCTATTGAAAAAATGGAAAGCAAATACGATATAAAAGAACTTCAGGAACTGATAGAGGCTCATGTGGCAGCTACAGGTTCTGAGAAAGGACAGAAAGTCCTGGAACATTTTGCAGACTATCTGCCGAAATTTAAAAAGATTATTCCAAATGATTATAAAAACATGCTGCAGCTTACCACGCAGATGGAAGAAAAAGGACTGGATCGGGATCAGGCTCTGATCGAGGCGTTTTATGAAAGCATGGAACAGAAATAAAGGACAGAGGAGGGAATAAGAATGGGAAAACCAACAGGATTTTTAGAATATGAGAGAGAAACCGCACAGGTTTTGGAGCCCAAAGAGCGAATCCAGAACTTTTCAGAATTCAGAGTTCCCCTTTCTGAAAAGAAACAGTCTCTGCAGGGGGCGCGCTGCATGGCATGCGGCGTTCCCTTCTGTCAGTCAGGCGTGATGCTGGGGGGAATGGTCTCCGGCTGTCCATTGAATAATCTGGTGCCGGAAACCAACGATTTAGTCTATACGGGAAACTGGGAACAGGCATATCGGAGACTGAAGAAAACCCACTGTTTTCCGGAATTTACCGGAAGGGTATGTCCCGCCTTGTGTGAGGCGGCCTGTACCTGCGGTCTGAACGGAGAACCGGTGTCTACAAAGGAGAATGAAAGATCCATTATTGAAACGGCTTTTGAAAATGGCTGGGTGAAAGCAGAACCGCCCAAAATCCGTACAGGAAAGAAAGTGGCCGTGGTAGGAAGCGGTCCTTCCGGGCTTGCAGCCGCCATGCAGTTAAACCGCAGAGGCCATCTGGTCACCGTATTTGAGAGAAACGACCGGATCGGCGGACTTCTGCGCTATGGAATTCCCAATATGAAGCTGGACAAAAAGGTAATCGACCGGAGAATTCAGCTTATGGAAGAGGAAGGCGTCCGCTTTGTGACCAATACAGACGTGGGAAAGGATATTCAGGCCAAGGAACTGTTAAAAGACTTTGACCGGGTGATTCTGGCCTGCGGAGCTTCCAATCCCAGAGATATTCAGGCAAAGGGACGGGAAAGCAAAGGCATTTATTTCGCCGTGGATTTTCTGAAAGGAGTGACCAAAAGCCTTCTGGATTCTGAGTTTAAAGATCAGGCCTATGTTTCCTGCAAAGGAAAACATGTGGTTGTTATCGGCGGAGGAGATACGGGAAATGACTGTGTAGGCACAGCCATCCGTCTGGGAGCCAAATCCGTCACCCAATTGGAGATGATGCCGAAAGCTCCCGATGAAAGAGCAGCAAATAACCCCTGGCCACAGTGGCCCAGAGTCTGCAAGACGGATTACGGCCAGGAAGAGGCAATTGCAGTATTCGGAAAGGATCCGAGAATTTATCAGACAACCGTATCAGAATTTATTCCGGATAAAAACGGCAATCTCTGCCAGCTTAAGCTGGTAAAGCTAAAAGGCGAAAAAGATGAAAAAACAGGACGCATGAGAATGGTTCCGGTAGCCGGTTCTGAAGAGGTGATTCCGGCAGAGGTGGTGCTGATTGCAGCGGGATTTCTGGGCAGCCAGAAATACGTAACCGACGCGTTCCAGGTGGAAGTAGATCAGCGAACCAATGTAAAAACCGGGGAAGGGTATCAGACCTCTAAAGAACGGGTATTTACTGCCGGTGATATGCACCGGGGACAGTCTCTGGTCGTGTGGGCCATTCACGAAGGAAGAGAAGCTGCAAAAGCAGTGGATCAGTCTTTGATGGGATATACCAATTTATAGTTGACAAACGAAGAAGACGATTGTTATAATACCACCATGAACAAGGGCGTTCTTATCCGGAGACAGGTTCCGCGGTAAGTGCGCTCTTTTTCTTGTTTAATAGGAAACTGCGTTCCCTATTAAACAAAACGCTCCGCGTGGATCGCACTGCGTCGGAGTGGAAGAAGGCGCTTTGCGCCCCCGCCGCAGGCGGAGAATCCTGCGAGCAGGATTCTTTTTTATAATAGGAAATTCCAGAGATTACAAAATTTAAAATATAAAGGAGATTGTCTTATGGGGAATTATACCAGAGAAAAGATTATGGAGTTGGTGGAAGAAGAAGAGGTGGAATTTATTCGTCTTCAGTTTACCGATATGTTCGGCACCTTAAAAAATATTGCCATTACCTCCGGACAGTTAGAGGAAGCCCTGGACGGAAAATGCACGATTGATGTATCTGCAGTTACCGGAGATCGGGGATTTCGGGAAAGAGATATGTACCTGATACCGGATCTGGATACGTTTGCGATTCTTCCCTGGAGACCCCAGCAGGGCAAGGTTGCCAGATTCTTATGCGACATCACCTATCCGGATAAAAGACCCTTTGAGGAGAGTCCCAGATATATTCTGAAACAGGTATTAAAAAAAGCGGAGGATATGGGATATATCTTTTATGCAGATCCGGAATGTGAGTTTTTTTTATTTCACACAGATGAAGACGGCGCTCCTACCACAGTCACCCATGAGCAGGCCGGATACATGGATTTAAGCCCTCTGGATCTGGGAGAGAATGCCAGAAGAGATATGATACTGACTCTGGAGGAGATGGGATTTGAAATTGAATCCTCTCATCATGAGCTGGCCGGCGGTCAGCATGAAATTGACTTCAGATATGCCAAAGCGCTGGAGACTGCGGATCGGCTGATGACCTTTAAAACCACGGTGCGGAGTATAGCGAAACGTCACGGGCTTCATGCCACGTTTATGCCGAAACCGAAAACAGACAGTGTGGGTTCGGCTATGCATGTAAGTTTTTCTGTCTTTAAAGACGGAAAGAATCTGTTTGCAGATGAGAGCGATAAAGCAGGACTCAGTAAAGAGGCCTATTCCTTTATTGCAGGTCTTTTAAAACACACGAAGGGAATGATGGCGGTTACGAATCCTCTGGTAAATTCCTATAAGCGTCTGGTTCCGGGGAATGATGCACCCACACGTCTGGTCTGGTCGGAAGATGGAAGAAGCTCTCTGATTACCATTCCCATTCAGGAAGGAGCAGAAAAACGAATTGAACTTCGGGTTCCGGACGGCGCTTCCAATCCTTACCTGGTTCTGGCAGTATGTATAGCCGCAGGTCTGGAAGGAATCCAGAAGGAATGGAAGGTGCCTCAAAAGGCAGAGACCCGGGAAGATTATAAAAAGGCAGAACGGCTTCCGGATAATCTGAAAGAAGCCCTGCTGGAATTTGAACAGGATACTTTAATAAGAAAAACACTGGGAGAAACTTTTGTGAAAAGATACCAGGAAGTGAAGTGGAAAGAATGGAGATCCTATATGACACAGGTATCAGACTGGGAACTTCGCGAATATCTCCATCGGATATAAGAAAGAGCTTGGAAAGCAGGAATGAAAATGATCAGTGTGATAATTGTGCTGCCCAAAATAGAAGATGGAAAAAAAATCCGTGATATTCTGGTGCGACGAGGATTTCAGGTGGACGCCGTGTGCAGTTCCGGAGCAAGAGTACTTTCAGAGCTGAGTCAGATTCCGGCTGGAATTGTAATCAGCGGTTACCGGCTGAAGGATATGTATTACACCCAGTTAGCAGACTATCTTCCGTCTATGGTGGAAATGGTCCTGGTTGGTTCTCCGAGAGTAGTGGCGGAATGCGGAGCTGGAATTGCAGCGATTACCACACCGATCCATGTAAGCGATCTGGTAAATACCCTGGAGATGATGCAGGCTCAGTTATACCGGAGACTGCAGAAAAAAAAGACAAAAAAGAAACAGCGTTCGGAAAAAGAACAGAACTATATAAATCGTGCAAAACATCTTCTCATGGAGAGAAACCATCTGACCGAGGAAGAAGCCTACCGCTATCTGCAGAAATGCAGCATGGACAGCGGAACCAATCTGGTGGAAACGGCGCAGATGGTACTTTTGCTTAATTTTGAAGATTAGAAAACAGAGACTTCTTGGGGTCTGCGGCCAGAGAGCAGCCCCAGGTTTTTTATTTCGAGGAAGGAGGATTCCCAATGGAAATGCTGACAGGAATCAGAGAAAAAGAAATTTATACCATACAGGAACTGACAGAAGAGAAAGACAGCCAAAAACAGGTAACGGTGGAAGGAACCATACACAGCATCCGGGATATGGGAGAAGTGGTATTTGTGATCTTAAGAAAACGGGAAGGACTTCTCCAGACCGTATTCGAAAAACAAAAGGTTTCCTTTCCCTATGAACAGTTAAAGGAAGGCGCCTGCGTCCTGGCAAAGGGACAGCTGCAAAAAGAAGAACGGGCGCCTCACGGAGTGGAAATCGCTTTGAAAGATGTCTGTCTGTTATCATCTCCCTGCGTCAGTCTGCCTCTTCCCATTGATAAATGGAAACTGAATACTTCTGTGGAAACCAAGCTGAACATGCGCCCCCTGTCTTTGCGAAACGTACGGGAGAGGGCTGTCTTTAAGCTGCAGGAAGGCATTGTAAGAGCTTTTAGGGACTTTCTCTATGAACAGGGATTTACAGAGATTCATACGCCGAAAATAGGGGCCAGAAGTGCAGAAGGCGGTTCCAACCTGTTTAAACTGGAATATTTTCATAAGCCGGCCGTACTGCAGCAGAGTCCCCAGCTTTACAAACAGATGATGGTGGGCGTCTTTGAGCGTGTTTTTGAGACAGGCCCGGTCTTTCGTGCAGAAAAACACAATACCAAACGCCATTTAAACGAATATACCAGCCTGGATTTTGAAATGGGATACATTCGGGATTTTCGTGAAATTATGGAAATGGAAACAGGATTTCTCCAGTATATGGAAGAACTTTTAAAGAAAGAGTATCAAAAAGAGCTGAAACTTCTGAATATCACTCTTCCCAAGACCAGTGAAATTCCCTGTGTCCGTTTTGACGAGGCCAAGGAACTGGCAGCCCGGGAATACCACAGAAAAATGAAAAACCCCTATGATCTGGAACCGGAAGAAGAGCAGCTAATCGGAAAATATTTTAAGGAAAAATATGATGCAGATTTCGTCTTTGTAACCCATTATCCCTCGAAAAAGCGACCGTTCTATGCCATGGACGATCCGGAAGATGCGAGATTTACCCAGAGCTTCGATCTGCTGCTTCACGGACTGGAGGTAACCACCGGGGGACAGAGAATTCATGACTATCAAATGCTTGCAGATAAAATTGAAAAAAGAGGGATGACCCAGGAAGGACTGGAGACTTATCTGAACGCTTTTCGCTGGGGAATGCCGCCTCACGGCGGCCTTGGGATCGGGCTGGAACGTCTGACCATGCAGCTGATACAGGAAGAAAACATCCGGGAGGCCTGCCTCTTCCCAAGAGACATCAACCGACTGGAACCATAAAAGGAGAGAAAAAATGGTAAAAATAGATGACGAAACAATGGATTATATCGGAATACTGGCAAAACTGTCTCTGAATGAAGAAGAAAAGAAACAGGCTCAGAAAGATATGCAGAAGATGCTGGATTATGTGGAAAAATTAAATGAACTGGATACCACAAAGGAAGAGCCTGTAACCCATCTGTTCCCCATGGGAAATGTATTTCGGGAAGATGTGGTTACCAATGAAAATCAGAGGGACGAGATGCTTGCCAATGCCCCGGGACAAAAAGAGGGACAGTATCAGGTTCCCAAAATTGTGGAATAGGAGGCGCCGAATGGACTTTAGAGAACTTACCGCATTAGAATTGGGAAAGAAAATCAAAAACAGAGAAATATCAGCCAGGGAAGCTGTGAAATACACCCTGGAACAGATTGAGAAAAAGGAAAAATCCTGCCATGCGTTTTTGCATGTAATGGAAAAGTATGCCTATGCACAGGCCAGAAAAGTAGAGGAAGGACAAAAGGAGGGGCGTTTCCAGGGACCCCTGGCAGGAGTGCCCATCGCCGTTAAAGACAACATCTGCATCAAAGGAGTGCCCGCTACCTGTGCCTCCAGAATGCTGGAGAATTTTGTACCCACTTATACTGCCGAGGCTGTCAGGCGGCTGGAAGAGGCGGGGATGATTCCCATTGGTAAAACCAATATGGATGAGTTTGCCATGGGAAGCACAACAGAGACTTCCGCCTTTGGCCCTACCTATAATCCATGGAACAAAAACCATGTCCCCGGGGGTTCTTCCGGGGGTTCCTGCGCGGCAGTAGCTTCCGGAGAAGTTCTGTGCGCCCTGGGTTCAGACACCGGCGGCTCTATCCGCCAGCCGAGCGGACACTGCGGGGTTACCGGGCTGAAACCCACATATGGATCTGTATCCCGCTATGGACTCATTGCCTATGGTTCTTCCCTGGATCAGATTGGACCCATCGGAAAAAATGTTAAAGACTGTACGGCCATACTTGAGATTCTGGCGGGAAAAGATGAGAAAGACGCCACTTCCATGGAGAGAAAGGAAGAAACATATGCAGATTTTGATGGGGAAGGAATCTGCGGAATGAAAATAGGTATTCCGAAAGAATATTTAATGGAAGGAATTGCCGAGGGAGTGAAAAGAGAATTTATGGAGGCCGTCCGGGTATTTACCGAACAGGGAGCTATCGTAGAGTTCTTCTCCCTTGGACTGGTGGACTACACCATACCGGCTTACTATATTATTGCCTCGGCGGAGGCCAGCTCCAATCTGGAGCGGTTCGACGGGGTAAAATACGGATTCCGCAGCTCCGGTTATGAGGGACTGCATGAGATGTATAAGAAGACCCGTTCCGAGGGATTCGGAGCGGAAGTGAAACGGAGGATTATGCTGGGCTCTTTTGTATTAAGCTCCGGCTATTATGACGCCTATTATCTGAAGGCGCTGCGGGTCAAAGGGATGATACAAAAGAGCTTTCAGAAAGCCTTTCAGAAGTATGACGTACTTCTGGCTCCTGCAGCTCCGGACACCGCGCCTGCTATTGGAACCAGCCTGGAAGACCCGCTGAAGATGTATCTGGGAGATATTTATACAGTGGCAGTGAATCTGGCCGGTCTGCCGGGAATCAGCGTTCCCTGCGGCCTGGATGAGAAAGGACTTCCGGTGGGAATCCAGTTTATTGGTGACTGCTTCCAGGAGAAACAGATGCTGCGGGCAGCCAGGGCTTATGAAAAGGCCAGAGGAGATTTTCTGCTGCCATATGAACAGGACAGGGAGGGAGAATAGATGAAACAGGAATATGAAACCGTAATCGGATTAGAGGTCCATGTGGAGCTGGCCACCAGGAC
>ERZ1643250.2590-NODE-2590-length-13395-cov-9.419340_pt1 | contig 13395 bp, 14 predicted proteins | sample MGYA00579262_ERZ1643250 | MGnify/ENA primary metagenome ERZ1643250 (study PRJEB29033, sample SAMEA4952265) | chicken gut metagenome | biome: Broiler Chicken; feature: Gastrointestinal Tract; material: Caecum | place: Ireland | collected 2018 | study: Broiler...
GTGCCAATCCGGTGCCTGGAAATATACAACGCTGAACTTCACCACAAGCACGTACAACATCGGCAAAAACACATACAATAAGAGTATTGGCGTGCACGCTTATTGCGCGTGGACGTACCTGAATGGTTCCCCCTTTGGCGGTTTTCAACAAGTGTATTCCGACAGCAACAATAACTGGTATGTGAACAATTACGCTTGGGATAACTACGCCTCCGGTGGCACGATCTCTGTGACGTGCCTTAATCTCCCCAATGCCGGCGTCTGAAGGTCTCACGAATCAGGTCTGGTATCCCCAGACAGAAAAATTGCCTCGCCCGCAGGAATAGTTCTCGGTCGGGTATGAAGTGATCTGATACGACGAACCACTAGGCACGGCAAATGTGATGAATACCGTCTTCGCATAATCAGGATTGTTATTGGCGTTAACCGCAACCTGGCTGCCGTTAACAAATCCCTGTAGTTTGGCTGGATTCGCACAGGAGGAACCGCCGTTTCCTCCACTGGCGTATACAAACAGTGTTCCCGTACCGTTGTTCGAACCTGAAAAGCTGCCGCTATGAGAACCCAGATTTGTATACGTCCCGTTTGTTGTTCCTAAACTCTTCCACACACCGGATTGGCACGAAAGTGTGGCACCAGTGCTGTCATGGGCTACAAGGCCTGTTGTGTCTGCCAGAAGGTCCGAAATACCCAGTGCGGCTGGCGTACAGGATGTGTTTGCCGTCACCGTTTTTCCTGGCATCAGATAGCCCTCGGATGTGATGAGCCGGGTTCCTTTCACCGTCGCTGCGCGAACCTTGCCTGTCACATCCAGACTGGTATTGCTGGTCGTTTTGATCCACACGCTCTCTTTGTCACTGCTGGATGGCGCAGAGGTCGAAAAGTACATGCCTGCTCTCAGTGATGTTGCATCACTGGCGGTTCCGCTTGCACTGCCTGATGCCCATCCCACAAAACCGGTTGAGCCGCTGCTGCCATGATCATCTGATGATTTTCCGTCAGATGTCACCAGGAGGTTGCCAGCACGGTTTACGTTTTTGCCGTTCATGTCCAGCGCCGTGTTCATCTGGTTGTATTCGGCATGACCCGGCACGGAATAGCGGTGCAGAAAGTCGCCGCCGCTGCTGGCGCTGCCGGCAATGTCTGCCCCCAGATTGACGGCAATGTGACCGCTGGTTGTGCTGATACCGAATCCGGACAGATCCAGCGTCCAGCCACAGGCCGCACCGTTCACCGTGGTGGTGCTGCTGGTACAGCCTGACGGCATGCTGCCGCTGTAGACAAAACCGCCGTAACCGTCAATGGCCGCCGCAATGTAGCGCAGCGTCGGGTAATCCATTGCCTGCCCGCCACTGGACAGCAGAACGGCATCCAGTTGATCGCTGTTTTTGGTGTTTTTCCTGACAGCGACTTTCCAGGTCTGCTGGAACAGATTGGTCTCCGGTTCACCACTGTTCAGGTATCCGCTGTTGACCAGCGTGCTGCGGCTGATTGTGGTGGGGGCTGAGGCCAGCAGGGTGTCGTAGTTCGCGGCAATATACAGTTTGGCCGCTGTGGCCCAGCTGGTTGCCTGACGGGCCACAACGTTGTTATTGCTGTCCTCGCTGCTCCGGTAGAGCATGGTCAGTGCCAGACCGACAATCAAAAAACCAACAGCCACGGATGCAAAGGTGCCGATAAGATCAATCCCCCGGGCGGGGCGTTTTCTAGGAAGAGTGCGGTGCATAGCAGTCCTCAGAAGAAGAGCAGTTGAACAGTGATAGCCAGACAGAGCCAGGGGCCAAACGGGGCTTCGTGCAGATGGCGCACGGTTCCCCAGGCCAGATGCCCTGTGATGGCCGATGCAATCAGAAACGCGGATGACGGGCCGCCGGCGATGCCGGTGATGCCAGCAAGAATAATGTCGCCGCTGCCTGGAGAGTCCTCCCGATGTTGCAGCCGGTAAAACAGCCAGCGACCACCATAAAATGCAGTCCAGACCGCCCCCCAGATGAGGGCACTCTGAAACCCCCACGGGGAGAGACTGGCATGCCAGACCATCGTCACGGCAAGAGGCAGCGTCAGTTCGGCCGGCAGCCAGGTGCGCAGGGCGTCAGTTACGGTGCATGCGCACAGCAATCCCATGCTTATCGACAGTGGCAGGGACAGCTCCTTGCGTGAATAAACACTCAGTAGCAGCCACAGAGCACACCAGAGCAGGCCGGTGCAGATATCCCGACGGTTCAGCTGTCCGGAATGATCGTCGTAGTAGCGGATCAGGGCGAAGGCAGCAAGCGTACCAGCCGGTACAAAGAAGAATGTCAGAGCCATTTGTGTGTCCGTTAACGTAATGCCATGTTGCGGCGCTCCCGGTTCAGTTTCCGGTAGATGGCATAAATATTGTCTGCGTAGTCCTCCCGTCGCTGGTTCATTGTGCTGCGGAATCCAGCGTTGTAGCTGCCAAGACAGTTCCAGTTCACACCACAGCTCTGAAAGTGGCGTGCCAGTACCCAGGCACCTATCTGAATATTCAGACAGGGATCGAGCAGGTCCTGCGGGTTTCGGATAATCCCTTTCTGTTTCAGGAGCGGGATATGCGATGAGTTCACCTGCATCAGTCCATAGTCCACCGTACCGTTACGGTTGCGGAGATTCATTGCCCGGGGATTCAGACCGCTTTCATGCCGGGCGATGGCTTCCAGTAACAGTGGGTCTATCTGGTACATTTTCCCGGCAGTGGAAAAACACATTCTCACTGATGGCTGCACGGCAGCCTGCGTGTGTGCCGGAAGAAAAAGAAAACAGATAAAAAGGAGCAGGCACGACAGGATGCGTGTCGTCATGACTGAGCCTCCGTGAAAGGAGCGCCCGCTTCCGGGCGCTGTGTGGATTACTGGAGAGCGCCAACATACATGACGATGGTTTTTGTCGTGCTGTTGACGCTGCTGTTGGCGTTACCGCAGGCGGTGTTGATGGTGGCAATATCGCTGGCCGGGGTGATTTTCGTACCACCGACTGTCAGGTAGTTCGCCACACCACCGGCCGCCAGTGTCTGAGCGATAGAAATACACTCAGAGCTCGGAATACCTGTATCCGTGATGGTGAAATAGGAGGTTTTCCCGGTCACGGTGACGGTGCCGTTCCACTGGTTGTAGATGGTTCCGCTGTTGTAGGTCCAGCCATTCGGGATTTGTCCGGCGTTGTAGAGCACGGTGTTCAGGTTGGCTGTGCCGAACCCCGCCTGTGTCCGGGCGGCACGCTGCGTGGCAGTGGCCAGCTGGGTCAGGTTGGATGCTTCACTGCCGGAGCGGCCGAAGATGTACAGACCAAACAGCATTCCGAGTACGCACACGACGATGATGATCGCATAACTCCACCACCCCATTGCGGACAGCATCTCGATCCCACGATGTGCCTTGCGACGGCGTGAGTTGCCAGTTGTCGTGGTCTGCGGGCAGTCATTATGCGCTGGTAATACATTCGGTTTCGTTTTCATAATTTTCCTCAGGTTTAGATAGTGTTACATGTTCACAAGGTCGCGCAGGGCCATCATGCTGCTGGCCATAATGCCCAGACAGCCGAAGACCATGACGACCGAAATCAGCAGGCTCAGGTAGAGCATGCCTTTGGCAATTGCGCGGGTCCTTCCTAGCCACCAGTCGGCCAGGTTGGCGATGGCCAGCTCCGCGCCTTCCCCGGCAGAAAGTGCCTTCAGGTGAAGGATCATTTCCTGTGAGGGGAAGTTGTGCCCGGCGCGTTCAAGGGCAGTCCCCAGATCAGCACCGTTGCTGAAATGATGCTGTGCCGGTATCAGACGCTCCTGCAGCCACGGCACACCGCCGTCGCTGAGCGTTTTCAGGGCATCCTGAAAGGTCATGCGGGCACCAATCAGCGTGGAGAGGTTGAGCAGGAAAACACTGCTCTGCATCAGCTTGTACATAGTCCAGGGGGGAAGGATATGATCGAAAAACTGCCGTATCCGGCCGGTCCAGCGGGGCAGGGACCAGAGCGCCAGCAAAAAAAACACAATGATCATACCCAGCACCCAGGGACCTGCTGTGGTGACGAAGTCCGCCAGACCGTAAGTGATGGCAAGGGCACCACGGGCTTTCTCCGGCGGGATGATTTTGACGAACTGCGGAACCAGCTGAACGGACAGCAGGGTCAGTATCCCGCTCAGGGCAAGAATGGCACCGAACGGGGCAAGGGCAGCCCCGGTAATGATTGAACGGATGGACTGCAGGGACTTGATCAGCCGGATGAGACTGTCCAGCGCCGTCAGCAGGGAGCCGGCACGCATGCCCACGGCAAGCGATGCAGCCTCCTCACCGGAAAACCAGCGCCGGAAAACGTCCGGGAGCAGGTTTCCTTCCCGGTTCACCGACAGGGAGTCCAGACAGTCCTGTGCCAATACGCCAAAGGGGTGAAAGCGTTGCCCTCCCCGTGTGTACACCTCGCGGATGTTGAGCATGGCCTGCTCAAGTGTCCGTCCGCTCATGATTTGCATTTTCAGCACTTCATAGAAGCGGATACGATTGCTGCCGGACAGTGCCAGACGGGCCATTCTGCGTTGCATTTCACTGGCCATGCTCTGCCTCCTGTGCATTTGCATCCTCAAACGGCACGATGTCATTGGCCATAAACGGGTCCACCCGTCCGGCCAGCACATGATGCCGGGCATGCTGACTCAGGCTGATTCCACCCTGACGCAGCCACAGCGTGCGTGCCGCATCTTCGCCCTCATCGTGGTAGGTGCGGAGGATTTCCGGACTGGTTTTCATCACTTCCGCTGCCACCGTCCTGCCTTTCAGACCGTGACTGGTTGCGGTGCCCATCACCGGACGGATGCATTCACTGCACCCGTCAGGATTGCGGAAACGCAGGGCTTCCTGCTGCTGTGGCGTGAACCAGCGGTCCGTGAACTGCTGTTGCTCCGGTGTCAGCACGGCCTCTTCCCGTGTCCGTGCGCAGTGCGGACAGAGTGTCGGCAGCAGACGCTGGGCAATCAGTCCCTGAAACAGACGACTGCTGCGCAGGAAGCCCTGTGGCACGCCGATGATTTGCAGGCGGTTGAGATTTCCCAGCGGACTGTTGGCGTGCTGTGTGGTCAGCACGATGTGGCCGGATTCGGCAAAGTTGATGGCGGCCATGGCGGAGTCATGGTCGCGGATTTCACCGATATAGACCGCATCCGGGTCCAGACGGAGCATGGCACGACGACCACGCAGCCAGGCAAGGTTGATGTCCTCCTCGCTGGAGCGGTCGGCGGTCACCGAAGTGTGGATGGCCCCTTCGACTTCCCCCTCCACCGGGTCCTCCTGGGTGATGATGCGTCGCTGTCCGTTGCCGTGCTGTAGCCAGAGCGCCATGAAGCTGCGCCCGGTCGTGGATTTACCGGAACCGGTGGGGCCGGAGTTGATGATGATGGCATCCGGACTGGCGAGCATGGCGTGGATGACCGCAATCTGTGCCGGCAGAAAGCCGAGCGTCTCCAGCGAGGGTGGGGCACTGCCGTCGTCGGGGATAAGACGCATTACGGCAAAGACGCCCTTCGGCGTGTTGATGTGCGCATAACGGGCACCGAACAGCTCCACATCCTGCAGGAACTCTTGTTTCAGACGCGCATCCTGTGGTTTGTAGGCCTTGAACATGTTGTCGGACAGGTCAGACATGGACTGATAGATGGTCATCAGCCAGCTGATGCCTTCGTCTCTGGAGAGCGTGGCAACCGGGTAGAGGAGACCGTTGATACGCATCTCAATGCGTGTCTGTGCGACGAAAACGGTGATGTGAATATCCGATGCCCCCACCCGGCGGGCTTCACGGAACATGTTCAGCACACGGGTTTGCACCTCTGAACGACTGTGCTCGCTACCGTCGTGGCGGAAGGCATCCCCCGCATCATTCTGCAGGTTGCGGAACTCCTCCGGTGACACCGGCTCAGGGATGACGGGCTGACCGGTGGTGCGCAACAGGCCGGTGATGAATGTCTGTATCTCCGGATTGCTGGTTTCCGTGACAGGAAAACAGACTCGGTGGCCGGGCTTCCCCGCTGCGGCCGGCAGCACCTGTACCAGATGCCGGAGTCCGTCCGGTATATCCGTGTTACTGACCATAGCTGTCCCCCGGAGTGAGGCGGGTTCCGTCGCTCAGCGTCACGCTGTCAGGACGGATTTCCCGCAGGGTGATGGTGGTACCGGGCCAGTTCTGGCCGGTGGTGAGTCTCGCGACCTGGCGTCCATGCTGCACACGGGCCTCAAGGTGTCCGCGTGCTCCCTGAATGCCTGTCAGTTGCGGACGGGCATTTTCCTGTGGCGCGGCGGGTGCACCGTCGCTGCTGATAACCGGCGCGGGGACGGTGGCGGCCCCCTGACTCTGTGCCTGGGCAATGCGCTGGCGCAGTTCAGCGGCACGGGCCTGCTGGGACAGAATGACGTTCTGCTGCTGCAGGTCATCGACGTCACCGACGGTCAGGGCCGCGTGGCTGCTGCCGGCGGACATCAGCAGCAGGGTGCTGATGAGCAGCCGTCGTGCTGCCGGAGGGATGTTATTCATGAGTGTTCTCCGTGGGTTGTTGTGCCTGCGTGGCCCAGGTCTGGCCACGGGTTTTCCAGGTGAGTTCGCCGTCTTCGCTGAGCAGGAGGGTGACGGCGGTCAGCCGCGTGCCCGGCTGCGTGAACAGGGCTGCATCCGGCTGCAGACGTTCTTCCAGTGAGAACTGCCACTGCTGCCAGTCGCGGAAAAGCAGAACCTCCCGGTCTCCGATAGTGACCGTGTGCCCGGCGATATCCGGCATTTTCTCCGTTTCCATCTGCAGCGGGCGGTCCCCGCGCTGGAAGGGGGCCAGGAAGCGGGCAAGATGCTGCTCAACGGGTTGCAGGGATTCATCCGTTCCGGTCGTCATGCTCAGGCTGTAACCTGCCTGGGCTTTTTCTCCGCCGTCCTGCAGGGTGACAAAGGAAAAACGGTTGTGCTGTGTGATAGCCCTGCGAAAGTCTTCATAGGTGACCGTGGAGCCTTTCGGACGTTCATAGTCAGCCCGCAGCGTGTCCGGCGTACATTCTGCGGCCGTCAGCTGCCAGCCGCCCTCTGAGACATGCAGCGAACGAAGTGCCGGAATACAGGTATCCAGGAAGGTCTGCACCAGCGGCAGTTGCGGCCACGGATGGGGTTCGGCCTGCCGCTCCGGACCGTTCTGCTTTGCATCCTGCATTTGCCGGAGATTCATGGCCTGCAGCTGACGCAGCCGCTGCTCTTCCTGCCAGCGGCTGTAGCCCCACAGGGCACTGCCGGCAAGGGCGGCGACAAGCACGGTCAGAGTGACAATCCGTATTGCCTGGTTGACCGGATGCAGACGTGCCCGGCCCGGCAGGGTGGACGGCAGGACGTCCTGTATATCCACCGGTGCCTCCGGCGAGCCGAGGATCATCCAGCCGTCGGTCGGTTCATCCCGATCGTGCATTGTCCTGAACACCGTACAGGCGTTACGGACCAGCTCCGTGCTGCCGGTCACGTCACCGGTCAGGGCGGGCATATCATGCAGACAGGCCAGGAAAGCAATTCGTTCTCCGTGGCGGACAAAGGCATACCCGTTCCCCTTCAGGGCCGGGATGGCCAGCACGGCCAGTGAATACAGGCGACCCGGTGACCGGGTGAATCCCACGCGGACGTGTGTGCCACCGCTGCCGGCGCGCAGTTTTACATACTGCCCCCGGCCTGGCGGGATGTGTCTGCCTGTGGACTGTCCGGCGGGAATATCTTTCCACTCAAGCCCGGCAATGACGGAGATGCGACGTCCGGGGCGTCCCGGACGTCTTCCGGGCAGAGTGACAGGAATAATCTCTGATGTGCTCATGTTCACCTCATGATGAGAGTACCGGGGTCACGAGTACGAGCAGCATGGAACGGTCACGCTCAGCACTTTCCCCTCCTCCGAAGCCGAACCAGCTTTTTGACGTTGTGCCCTGTCGGTTTGCTTCGTTATACAGACTCTGAAAACCGTTCAGCACCAGTGTCTGTCCGGGCTTCAGGTTGGCACGCTGGGTCAGTGAACGAACATCTGTGGTCGGCGTCTGGATGGAGGTGCTGCCGTCTTTCGCGCTGACTGTGGTGATGGTCGGGTCATCACTCAGGCTGAAACTCATCTGCAACTGTATGGTGCCGTTGTCGCGGATATACGGCAGCACTGTCATGAACAGACCGGTGGTGATGGTGCCGGGTTCCAGCTCTGTGGAGCTGTAGCTGTCCGACGTGGTGGTGGACGTTTTGGCCAGATAGGTGGTTTCTTTCGCTATCTGCAGTGGGGCCGGCACCATGTTGGTGGTCACCGTATTGGTGGTGGTGGCCGAACTGATATTAGCCTGCTGGTTCAGTGCCTTAATCAGTACCTCTGAACCGGACAGACGACCGGAAGAGGAGGTGACACCGATGGTGGCCACATCAGATGCAGCATCCCCGAAGGCGCTGGTCAGCGTGTAGCCCATGCCCTTTGCTGCGCTGTACACCGCCGTCCAGTCGATACCAATCTGCTTCGTGTCACGGAAGGTGATGCGGTAGACATCAACCTTCAGTTTCACCTGTCGGTCAAGAATGGCGTTCTGGCGGTCGATGTATTCCCCAATTCGGTTAAGCACTTCCGGTGTGTCCGTCACGGTCAGCGTGGCGCTGCCCGGTGCCAGCCAGGAGGAGCCTTCTGAGGAAAGCATGGCAGACACGGTGGCTTTGATGTCGTCGTACACTTTTGAAGATACCGCCACGTTGGTCTGCTGGGAGGTGCTCTGTTCGCCGCTCAGTGAACTGCTGCCGGAGGTTCCGGAAGACCCGGAGGACGAGGTGGTTCCACCCACAACCTTCGCATTCATTGATGTGTCGGCATTCAGGATTGCCAGCTGGAATGTGCGGGTGTCGAGACGGAAAAGTTGTATCTGATTATTGCGCCAGCGCCAGGAAATGCCCATCCGCGCCGTCACGTCATCCAGCAGGCCGCTGAGACTGCCGTCCCAGCGCAGGCCGGACAAGGTTCCTCCGGTGGATACCGACGTGGTTGGACCACTGCTGCCTGTGTTTCCGAGCGGCGTTCTTCCCCTGCTGTCGGCGGCGGAGGTGCTGCCGGGCAGCGGGAGTTCACCCTGGACGGCACGGGTGAGACCGGCTGTGGCCACGTGACTGACGCGCGCATCCGGCAGGACACGGACATTGACGTGGCAGCTGTCGGCAATCAGGGCCGCCACATCATCCACGGACAGGCTGTCAGTCCGGTTGACCTGCAGCCAGCAAACAGGGACCTGCTTCTTTTCATTAGTGGCGCGGACCGGCTCCGGGTTGATCCAGGTGCTGTCTGATACGGTCAGTGCGCTACCGGACATCTGTCTGTTTGTTTCGTCCAGTACAGACTGAACGTGATCACGGGTGGCCGATGTCTGTGCATCGATCTCCCTGAACTCCCGGTGCGTGGCGCAGCCGGACAACTGCAGCGCCACAAGGGCCGCCGCGATGGGTTTTATTCGCATTGGTAGATTCCTGAAGTTAATTGAGGTGAACCAGCCGGGTGCCTGAAGTGGACTGCAGGGCAGAGGGTAGGGTCAGACCGGAGGTGCTGACGGTGTTGCTCTGCATGTCCTTCAGGGTGCCGTTGCTGAACCGGAAAAGGAGGCCGGAGCCGAGTGTGAGTGTCGTGAGACGGGCCGCCAGACCGGGGGTGCTGTCTTCTGCAGACCAGACCCACAGGCGTCCGCCACTGAGTGCATACCCTATACGCGAGTCCGGTGTGGAGAACGGCAGTCCGAGTGTGCTGACAGCCGGTAAGGCGGTGGCGGACGGATTCTTCCACCGCCAGTGCGTCAGGGCCTGACTCAGCGACATCATCTGTGAGGCGACGTCATCTGCCTCCCGTTTCAGCACGCGCTCTTCCGTGCGGGTGGCCTGTTTCCCGGTTTCGTATGAAAGGATCGTGAAGAATGTCATCACGATGGCCAGTGCGAGTACGGCAAAAGGCATGTCTGCCTCCGTCAGTCTTTCCGGTCGCGGACGCTGAGGATGCACTGTTTCTCAAACAGCGTTCCCAGCAGCGGCGTATTGGCGCGACTGTAGAGGTCGAAGGTCTGCGTCAGAACATCTTTCCAGCCCCCGCGCAGGGTGAATGCCGCGTCGATGGGGTAGTCCACAGACGCGGACCAGACCACAGACCAGGTCTGGCCTGGCTGATGACCGGTAACGGTGCAGGGCACCTGTGCTGCCCAGCGGGTGAGTGTCTGTCGCAGTGTGGCACCTTTTTCTGCTGTCCAGCCCGGTGCCGGAAGGGGGGCCGGTGCCTGAACGGTGGCCCCTGTCGCCTTCGCCGTGCCTGTCCCGCTGGTACTGAGTGGTGCGGCAGCGGTCGGGGTGATGACCAGCGTGCGGCTGTTCCAGTCCAGGTGTCCCCAGAGGTTCTGGCGTGTCAGCAGGGCATCGAGCGCCCGTGTCCACTGGTCGTTCACAGCAAGCCGGTCAGTGCGGTGCTGACGTGCCTGTCTGTCGGTACGCCAGTCGGTTTTCCAGCCGTCAGGCAGTAACCGGCTCACCCACTGTTCCGTGGTGAGATTACGGGCTTCCGACAGGAAAACGACCGGGATGTCACCGGACTGTCCTGACACCTTAAGGTGTGAGGGGGATGATTTACCGGTGGCCGTGCTGTTACGGAAAGGGCTGACCGGTGCGGGAGAGGGCCTCGTTTTCACCGGCGATGCTGCTGCCGAAGACGTGGTTGATGCCGGCGCGGTGGCCTGCGGGCTGCTGTCTGTGGCTGGCGCTGCCGGTGAAGTGGTGACGGTCAGGGTGCGGTTTTTCCAGTCCAGATGCCCCCACAGATGTTGTTCAACCAGCAATCTGTTCAGTGAACGCGTCCACTGGTCATTGGCAGACCAGGATGCGATACGCGTCCTGAGTGCCGGTGTGGCGGCATTCTCCTGGCGGAACTGCCAGCCGGCGGGAAGAAGCTGTTTCACCCAGTCGCTGACCGTGCGGTTGCGTGTCAGGGGCTGCGCCGTGACCGGAGCGCTTCCCGGAGTGCCGGTCATGATGATATTTGACAGGGAGGCATCTGCCGTGAGTACCGGTGCCGGCAGGGGCAGGGACTGCGCCGTCACGGCCTGAGCGGACGTGTTCGTCACGGCAGCAGGGTGGCTGACAGGCGGTGGACTCAGCCGCCGCTGTGTCTGTGCCAGGAGCGAGCTGCTTTCGCTGATTTGCCCGTCGACAAAGACCAGTGCAGTGGCTGCGTTTTCAGTCTCCGGCGGAGAGGTGAAACCGGCGCAGCCGGTAATGAGTGACGGCAGAAGGAGCGTCAGGTGTTTTTTTTGCATAGAAAAAGCTCCGGAAGAGCGGTTCAGGATTGCAGGTTGGATTGCCGGGATTTCCGGTCAATCAGTGAAATAGGGTAAGAGAGTGATTAACGTATCGGGAAAGCCATATCTGGCAGAAGTATAAGGACGGGTATACCTCCGCTTTATCGGCGGTTTTTCAGATCCTCCTGTTCCAGATGGGGGACTGATGAATTAAGCCAGAGATGGGTGTATCCGATGAGCAGGCAAAACGTGAAGCATAATCCCGAGACTATGATACGCAGCAGGCTTTCTCTTTCTGCTCCGGAAAAAATGTCCTGTCGGCCTGCAATAATTGCCAGCGATAAACAGGCTGTCAGACAGCAAAGCATGATGAGCAGTGTCATGTGTCTGCCGTTCTGTACATGGGACGAGGCGTACAATCTGTACACAGAAAATATATAACCCAGGCAAAGGGCAACAGCGCCGGGAAGAATAATTCCCCGGGCTGAAGGTTCATGACCGTGAATAAAAATGACGACGCAATCTGCGATGCAGCCGAAAAAAACGAGCGCAGATATCACGTTTATCAGAAATGGGGCCAGTGCAAGATGCAGATTCACTGTTCTCACTACTGGTGATAACTCCTGTCTCCCCGGCGTCTTGTCAAACACGGAGCAGCAGAACTGCCATCCCTGCAGGATGACGGGCGTAAGTGCAGGCAGGGATGCATAATAAACGGCATCAAATGTTTCCTGCACTTCCGGGGGCGGGGGAGTCGACGGGATTAATGCTGCAGTAAATATCACCAGAACGGTTATGACGGTAATGAAAACATCGGTGTCTTTTATTTCGGGGGATGGTAAGGAATTTATATTCATTTTAAGTGCAATACCTCCGTTTTATAACTGGATGTGGCACGCCAGAAGGGCGAGCATTCCGGCACCGGAAAAGAATAAATACTTTGCTTGGTTTTTGTTCATGATAGCCAGTCCTGCAGATGCTGATGGCGGGAACGACGTCCCCTGTGCCAGCGGTTGTGGCTGCCCGGGGCTCGCTCCAGACGGAAAAGAAACCTGTTGTCTCGTAGTACCACCACGAGACAGTTGTCCGGCGTGCAGAAACGGCGGGCAAGCGTCTCGGGGTCTGTCGGTGTTGTCGTTGAAAACAGTCTGCGTTCGCAGCGCGTGTCGACGACCAGCACCTGCAGTCGTCCGGGATGTTGCTGTGGCATCAAAGACTCCTTCCGGAACGGGAAAAGAAGCAGCTGTATCGTCATAACTGCACGTACCGGTTGCGAAAAAAACGGCACAAGCGAGTGGTGACAGAAAGAATTCCGGAAACGGCAGAAAGGGCGGTACAGGCTGCGAAGACGGGAAACGGGTTGTGTCGGGAATTAACGCACGTGAGGTGTGATGAGAACGACGCGCTTTTCGCCAGCTCCGTCTCCGGTGAATCCATTCACGACAAGGGACTGTTCCGGTCTGAGAGAAATGCTTTGTTCAACAGTCTGTTTTCGTTTCTGGTCTGTGGTCGAGAGTCGCAGAGTGATATTTCCGGGCGTGCCGTGAATATCCGGTGATACCTGCATTCTGACACCGGGGGAGACATCTGCAGTGAAAGTATCCGGACCTGCGGACGTTACCAGTGATTCAACACAGGGCGTAATCTGCATCATCCCGTGGAGCGTTTCAGGTGTCAGCGTCAGGCTGTCATTAAAAAACGCACTGCGTGAAATAATCCCCTGAGCACCGGCAAACAGGTCCGGATGGCGCTCATTAAGAAGGCTTCCGTATTTTTCCGCCAGGCAGATTGGGTTGCTGGCCGTTGTGTCTGTTCGCACGGTATCGACCGTGAATGTCACCTGCGGGTGATGTTCCCTGTGGCCTGTGCAGCCGGACAGCAGTGCGGCGGCTATCGTCATCCAGAGTAGTGGTTGTTTTTTCATGCTGTTAATTTCCTCTCAGGGTAAAAAGAAAGACTCGCACCGTCATGTCGATGGGGGCCGCTTGCGAAAAAATGGCACAAGCGAGTAGTGACAGAAAGAATGTCGGAAACGGCAGGAAGGGCGGTACAGGCTGCGAAGACGGGAAACGGGTTGTGTCGGGAATTAACGCAC
>ERZ1643250.2591-NODE-2591-length-13392-cov-5.416361_pt1 | contig 13392 bp, 13 predicted proteins | sample MGYA00579262_ERZ1643250 | MGnify/ENA primary metagenome ERZ1643250 (study PRJEB29033, sample SAMEA4952265) | chicken gut metagenome | biome: Broiler Chicken; feature: Gastrointestinal Tract; material: Caecum | place: Ireland | collected 2018 | study: Broiler...
AAAAATCTATGAACGTGCAGACATGCAGTCCATCGGTGCAGCAATCCAAAATATGCTGTTAGAAGCAACAGCGTTGGGAATAGGAACTTTATGGATTTGTGATATATATTTTGCATATGATGATTTAAAAAATTATTTCAGGGATAAAGGTGAGATCATTGCAGCAGTGGCCTTAGGGTATCCGGCGGAACAGCCTTCGCAGCGACCAAGAAAAGAATTTAATCAGGTAGTCGAATTCCGGAATAAAATATAGTTCATGTAATTACTTACTGCACTATGCAGGTACGACAATATTTGATTTGATATACAAAGTGCTTCGCGCGCAAAGTGTTCAAACTTCTTAATTTTGAGAGGATTGAACACTTTGTTTTTATGTAATAGGATTAAGGTGTTAAAAGTCCCTTCTGGAATTATGTTTCGGTAAAATACAAAAAATCATCCGAACGCCGCGACTTTGCGCACAATGGAGATGAGACTCAGGGAATCGTGGAAGCCTTTGCTGAACACGATTTCCGGTTTCGGAGGCTCATCGGAGTGTTTTTGTGCGCTTCGCGCGAAAGGATAGTTTGTGCATTTTGTCAAGTATAAAAAAAGAGGGGCTTTTGACACCTTAATCTGCAATAGGAGATTCCGTCAGATTTCCTATTACTATTTGGGCAGGCATCTCTTTAATACTCCAATACCAATGGGATAGGGACCGGTATGTACCCCGATGGTAGCGCCGATAAAATGATCTTCTTGTTTCTCTATGGAAAATCCCTCTTTCTTCAGAAGTTCCCACAGTTGTGCAGAGAAGGAATGATATTCAGACAAATCGTAGCCATAACCAGTTACAATCCGGTATTCTTTCGGTGTAATGGCATTCTCTTTCAGATAGTTGACAAACAAATCAAAGAGCTTCTTCAGAGATTTTTTCCTTCCGCGGCTAAAGCCCAGAGGGAGCAGTTCCTGCTGATAATAAGCTAAAATGGGCTTTACGTTAAGTATCGTTCCTGCTAAGGCGGCTGCTTTCCCGATTCTGCCTCCATGTTCCAGGTAGGAAAGATCCTTTGTGGTAAAGAAAATATAGCCGGTATCACGGATGTCCTCTAAAAGAGAAACGGCTTCTTTTAATGAATATCCCTTGTCTCGCAGTAAAATGGCCTCTTCCACAAACTGTCCCTGCAAAACGGTAACCAGGCGGGAATTCATAACGTGGATCTGCGCCTGTGGATATTCTTCCAGTATTTCCTCTCTGGCATTTAAAGCGGACTGCATAGAACCGCTGAATTTGGCGTTCAGACAGATGCACAAAACGGGAATCTGTTTCTGTACGAGAGGAAGAAACGCATCCATATAATCCTGGACTGACGGCATAGAGGTTTTGGGAAAGAGATTGGGATTTTCGGCCATTTTCTGATAGAACTGAGGTATCTGAAGTTCTTTCCCTTCCTTTTCATAGGTATTACCGTCAAATGACACATAGAAAGAGACAAGAGTAATCTGAGATTTTTCTGCAAACTCTTCTGATAGATCGCAGGAACTGTCACTGACGATTTGAAATTTCATATAGATTAAACTCCTTTGTAAATTTTGAGTAAAATATTGAACATCGTTGAAGAGTATTATAACCTTTTAGGAGAGAATTGACAAGGGAAAGACAGGAAAGAAAACCATTTATTTTCCGGCTTTTAACTTGGTAGAAATGCTGAAAACACCCTGTGTTTTTTGGCAGTTTGTCAGGGAATCCAATGTTGACAAATAATAGATGGAAACACTATAATGAAAGAAAAATGAAACGGGTTTCAAGAAGAAAAATGAAACAGTGAAAGGGGAGAATTCTATGACAAGTATCCGGGAAGTCGCCCAGATGGCGGGAGTTTCTCCGGCTACCGTTTCCAGAGTAATAAACGGAACTGCGAAAGTTGATGAGGAGAAAAGACAAAGAGTGGAAAAAGTAATCCGTGAGACAGGATTCCGGCCCAATGAGGTAGCCCGTTCCCTGTTTAAAAAATCATCCCGGATTATCGGAATGGTGATTCCGAATATTGAAAATCCCTTTATCAATGAAATTGCAAAAGCCGTGGAGGCAGAAGCTTATAAAAAAGGATACCGTGTGACACTGTGCAATTCGGAGGAAGACAGCAGGAAAGAGCTAGAAAGTATACAAATGCTGGAGAGAATGAACGCAGATGGAATTATTCTGATGACAAACAGCGATGAACAGGGGAAAAATCTGGGAGGTTTTCAGATTCCCATTGTTACCATCGACCGAAAAGGCAGCGAAGATCACGCCATCGCCTGTCTGCAGGCAGATCACTACACAGGAGGGAAAATTGCGGCAGAATATCTGGTAAAGTGCGGGTGTAAAAAGATTGTTAACATGAGAGGGCTTCAGAAATATTCCAGCGCCAGGGAGCGATTTGCGGGGTATATGGATATTTGTAAAAAGTACAATTTAAAGCCCGAGTATGTGGAATGTGAGTATAATTTTGAAGATGGTTTTCGGAAATCGGTGGAGCTTTTGAAAAAGTATCCGGATGTGGACGGAGTAGTGGCGGCAAATGACATGGTAGCGATCTCCCTCTATAAAGTGCTGACAAAGAAAGGGTATCGGGTTCCCCAGGATGTCCAGATTATCGGATTTGACAATATCAATCTGAGCTGGCTGTTTACCCCGGAACTCACCACAGTTGCACAGCCGATTAAAGAGATGGGAAAAACGGCGGCGCGGATTATTATACAGAACGTGGAAGGAAAAAAAGTAAAAAAAGAACATATTTTTCAGGTAAAACTGGTGGAAAGGGACACGACTGTCCTTAGAACATATGAGTAAAAGAAAGGGGAAGGATATGAAAATTTCAGTAGTGGGAAGCATTAACATGGACATGACAGTAACCGCAGAGAGAATTCCGCTGAAAGGGGAAACCTTAAAAGGTGAGAATCTACGTTACATTCCCGGAGGAAAAGGCGCCAATCAGGCAGTAGCCATGGCCAGATTAGGGGCTGATGTGGAAATGTTCGGCTGTGTGGGAAATGACAGTGCCGGAAAAGCGCTGATTCAGAATATGAAAGAAGCAGGGATTGAGACTTCCCATATTAAAGTGATCGAAGGAACGCCAACGGGAATCGCCATGATAACTGTGGGAGAAAACGATAATACCATTGTTGTAGTGGCAGGAGCCAACGGTTGTGTGGACAAAGCCTACATCGATAGTATAAAAGAGGCGATTCTGGGTTCAGAGATTGTGCTGTTACAGCATGAGATTCCCCTGGAAACGGTTTCCTATGTGGTGGATTTATGTCATGCACACGGAGTAAAGGTGGTGTTAAATCCGGCGCCGGCAGCTCCGGTTTCAAAGGAAACTCTGGATAAGGTGTCTTATTTAACACCCAACGAACACGAAGCAGCGATTTTATTCGGGGAAAAACCCCTGGAAGAAATGCTGCGTCTGTATCCGGGAAAACTGTTAATTACCCAGGGCTCCAGGGGAGCCAGTATCTGCCTGGAAAACGGTCAGATTGTACAGGTACCGGCCAGAAAGGCGGAAGTAGTGGATACCACCGGAGCAGGAGATACTTTAAACGGAGCCTTTACCATGCAGATTGCCAATAAAGTTCCCGTGGAAGAAGCTCTGCGGTTTGCCAATGTGGCGGCCAGTCTTTCCACGGAGAAGTTCGGAGCCCAGGGAGGGATGCCCGAATATGAAGCAGTAATAAAAGAACTTGAGAAATAAAATTAAATTTCAGAAGAGTTTTATTTTTGAAGCTGTTTAAACAGGGAAAGAAATTCCTGTTCTACTGCAGCGCTTTCTTTCAGACGGAAATCCGGCTGAGAATATAAATGAGGGAGAGAGGGAGCTGTGTATCCATTCATCAGGATAGACAGCTCATTTTCCAACATTTCATTATCTATGGTTTTCATTTTTCTATAATCTTCATCTGTCAGGCTGCCAAGACCAAATTTACGGAAAATGGCGGCCAGAATCTGATCTTCTATTTGCATGTAATTAGCCAGGTGTTTTTTTACAGGACGGATAATATCTGAAATATAGGCTTCACTTGCATCGTGAAGCAGACAGGTAAGAGCCAGTGTATCGGACCAGTTTCTGGCCTGTGCTTCTTTGGCGCAGTTTACGCAATGCTGTCCCACAGAATAAAAATACTTCAGATGACCACTGCCGCGGCATAAAAGGCTGAGGGCGTGGGCAATGTCTTCAATCGCAATATCCTCATTTCTTAAATTCAGGGGATTTACCCGTAAACCACTGAATGTACACATGAAATCATGCATGTTCCGATCCTCCCATAATAAAAATTTTCTCTTGAATGATTTCATTATACAGGATTCTTTTGTATGACTCAATGTGTTCTTTCTAAGCTAAATTATCAGAAAATTAGGGGGGGGGGGGTAAAATAAATCAGTAAAAAGTGAGTATATATTTAATATACATATTTTATATGTAAATTTAGGTGATAATTACTAAAAAGAGAAAAGATTCAGAAAAAAGATTGACACAAAAATATAAATCTGGTAATAATTAAATAACAAGAGTAAGAAACCGGTTTCCATTTACTCTGAAGATTGACAGAAATAATTTTGCATTTGAAAGGTTGGGTACAGGAAATGAAACGAAATTATATTTTAAATGGGGAATTAAGCAAGGCAGTCGCCGGCGTGGGACATACCCAGTATTTGGTCCTTTGCGATGCCGGTCTTCCGATTCCGCCTGGGGTGAAGATGATAGACTTGTCATTAGTCAAGGGGAAACCTTCTTTGATGGAAGTTTTGAAAGCGGTTTCAGAAGAAATGGTAATCGAATCCTTTATTGTGGCATCGGAACTGGAAATGGTAAATTCTAAATTTCTGGGGGAAATACAGGAGGTGTTAAAGGGAATTTCCTACCGGACGGTGAAACATGAGAAATTTAAGGAGCTTACGAAAAGTTCCTACACCATTGTCAGAACAGGGGAATGTTCTTCTTATGCCAACCTGATTCTGGTGGGCGGTGTGAACTTTTAATTGAAAAACAAGAAGAGGAGGTATGGATTTGAAAGCAGCAGTATTTGAAAAAGTCGGAGTATGGGGAGTAAAAGAGGTTCCAAAGCCGGAGATAAAAAAGCCGGATCAGGTGCTGATCGAGGTGGAGGCCTGCAGTATCTGCGGAACGGATGTACATATTACGGCAGATCCTCCGGGATACATTGCCACAGAAGGAACCGTTTTAGGCCATGAATTCTGTGGAATTATCAGAGAGAAAGGAGAACAGGTCGATCAGCTTGAGATTGGGGATCGGGTTGTGGTAAATCCTAATAATTACTGTGGGAAATGCGTCTATTGCCGGAAAAATCTTCCCAACCAGTGTGAAAACATTGAAGCTCTGGGAATTGATTATGACGGGGCTTTTGCCGGGTATTGCGTGGTCAGCGATAAGGTGGCTTATAAGATTTCCAAAGAGGTGGATGCGTCAGTGGCGGCCTGTGCGGAGCCTCTTGCCTGTGCCGTAAACGGGCTGAATAAAGTAGATATAAAACCTTCCGATTCCGCAGTAGTGATCGGAGCGGGTCCCATCGGACTGATTATTGCGATGCTGCTGAAAAAATCAGGAATTAGCAGATTATTTATCCTGGAGACAGCGCCTTATCGAATGGAATTCACGAAAAGTTTAAGTTTGGGGCAGGTAATAAATCCCATAGAAGAAAACGCGGCAGAGAAAATTTATAAAGAAACAGAGATAGGTGCAGATTATGTTTTTGATGTAACCGGTTCACAGATTGCAGCCAGCATGGAGCTGGTGAGAAAAGACGGAACCATTGTTCTTTTTGGGGTAAACAAACAGGCCAGAAAAGAAATCGCACAATGTGAAATTACAACCAAAGAAGTAAGGGTACTGGGAACCTGGCTGGCAAATGCCACCTTCCCGCAGGCAGTGAAGATTCTGGAGGAAGAAGTGATTGATATGAAGTCGCTGATTACGGATACGTATCCTCTGGAGGAGATAAAAGAAGGTATGGAAAAATTAAGAAAGGGACAGGCAGTAAAAGTCATTATAAAGCCGTAGGGAGGTGTCGTTATGGGGAGAAAGATTCGTGTTGGAGTAATTGGATGCGGACAGATTGCCCAGATAGAACATCTTCCGTATCTTCAGGAATCACTGGATTTTGAGCTGTATGCCCTTTGTGATTTGTCCAGGGAAGTGGTGGAAACACTGGGGGAAATCTACGGGATTTGTCCCGGACGCCGCTATACGGACATGGATGAGATGCTGAAGGATGAAAAGCTGGAAGCAGTGGTTATCTGTACCAAGGACCACTATGAACCGGGAGTAAAGGCGGCCAGAGCCGGAAAACATATGCTGATTGAAAAACCTCTGGCCTACAATCTGGAACAGGCAGATGAAATGATCCGTGAGGCGAAGAAGAATCAGGTAATTTTGATGGTAGGTTACATGAAACGTTACGATCCGGGTTATGAGTACTTTAAGGAGGCAGTACAGAATCTGGAAGGAATCAGCCTGGTACGCGTCCATGACTTTGGAGGTTCTTTTGACTTTACCAATTCTATTTTTAACATTCACCGGGGGAACGATATTCCACAGGAAGTCATTGAAAAGGGACAAAAAGAGATTCAGCAGGCCATTGCAAAACAAATGGGGAAGGAACGGGAACATCTGGGAGAGGCATACAGCCTGATGCTGGGATTATCTACCCATGATACGATTCTCATGCGCCATGCGTTCGGAGAACCTAAGGTTTTATTTGCCGATGTTTATCAGGATACCTTTATTACTTCTGTATTGGATTACGGGACTTTTCGGTGCGTATTTGAATCAGGACTGGTAATGGACAGACGTTCCTGGGATGAAAAGCTGTGGGTATATGCTCCGCAGAAAAATGTTTCTCTGCATTTTCCATGGCCTTATTTAAAGAACCATCCCACGGTAGTAAAGATTAATGAAAATGAAGGAAATACCATGGTAAATGCAGATAAGACAGTAGTGAATAACTATGAGGAATCCTACAGAAATGAGTGGAAACATTTTTATGACTGCATCGTAAATAAAAAAGAGCCCCTGACCAGCGGGGAAGATGCCAGAAAAGATATTCAGCTTGCCTATGACATGATGCTGAAAGTGGAAATCTAAGGAGAAGGAATGGGAGTATTATCATCAACACAGGCGCTGCTTCTGCTATTGTTTACCACTATTATCTGGGGAAGCTGGTATCAGTGTATCAAACGGTTAAACGGATGGCCGGTGGCAGCTTTTATGTTATGGATGTATACGTTTTCTGTGGGAATCGTCTGGGGAATCATCCTGGTTATTAAACCGTTTTTTATCGCAGAGCCTCTCCTGGAAATTATTCAGAGGCAGCCGGGAGACTGCATATTTGCCCTGTGCTGCGGGATGTTTTTCTGTGCAGGAGTTCAGATTAATATGATTGTGATCAAAAATGTGGGGCTGATTTTATCCACATCTATCAGTGCAACCTGCAGCGTGCTGGTAGGAACCTTTACCTCCTGTCTCTTCGGAGGAATCCGGGAGGGACAGTCCGTTGTAAAGATTGCCATTGCCTCTGTAATTTTGATTGCAGCGGCTATTATCTGTCAGCTTGCCTCTAAGATGCGGGATATGGACAACGGAAAAAATGCAAAGGATGAGTCCTATAAACAGGAGATGAAACACCGGATGAAAAACACCCTCTTCCTTTTGTTCGGAGCTCTCTTTTTAAATCCGGCCTATTCCATTGCCCAGTCGGTAACGGTACAGACGGATTTAAACCCGGATGGAATTCCGGCGCTGCTGTGTGTGGGACTTCTGTCAATCGGCTCTTTTTTGGGAACCTGGGTAATTTCCGGAATTTGGCTTACCCGAAAGAAACAGTGGCGTACCTGTTTTTCCTGGAAAAACAGAAAAGGGATTTTCATGAGTCTGTTTGCAGCTTTTTGCCATTATGGAGGAAATGTGGGATATTGTGTTTCCGCTCCGGTACTAAGTTTTGCCATTGCCTGGCCCATGGGAACTTCCTTTAATCTGTGGCAGTATGTATACGGGATTTTATATGGGGAATTTAATAAGACAACATGGAAAACGAAAATTACATTATTTACGGGAATTATATGCTTTATTATCGGGGTACTGATTCTCAGTTAGCGTATCAGGGAGGTATTTTATGAAAATAAGAAAAATTTTAGCCTTAGGGTTAGCAGTTGTGCTTGCAGTGGGAACGCTGGCAGGATGCGGCAGCAAAGAAGAAACAGCAGAGACATCGTCTGAGGGAGAAAACAGTGGGGACAGAGTCCTTCATATCGGAGGACATACCCGGATGTATCCGGGAGAAGAAGAGGCCTGGGAGGCAGCAGCAGCCCAGTTTGAAGAAGAAAATCCAGGTGTGAAAGTGGAAATTAACTGGCAGGGATCTGTTGATGATGTGGAAGAAAGCGTACAGGCAGCAAAACTGGCAAAAGAGACCATTGATTTATATTCCTGCGGCGCCCGTGTGATTCAGAATTCTCTGGCTCCGGCGCAGATCTGCATGGATATGACCGATTTGGTAAAACCCTATGAAGACCGGTTTGTAGAGGGAATGCTGGACAGTGCAACTGTAGGAGAGAAAGTCTGGTCCATTCCCATCGGAAGTTCCGGAACCTGTTCTTTCTATTATAATAAGACCATGTTTGACGAGCTGGGACTGGAAGAACCTGCTTCTTTTGAAGAACTGGCAGAAGTCTGTAAAGTGATTAAAGAGAAGAAAAATATTACGCCGATTCTGCAGCAGGGAAGTCTTGCCACTTACTGGCCCATGTGGTTTATGGAAACATATGCACAGACAACCGGCAATCAGTCCGTGGAAAATGTAGAGGCCTTTCTGTCAGGAGAGAGAACCTTTGACACAGAAGAAGAGACGGAAGCCTTCGAACTGATTAAGCAGTTTTTTGATGAGGGTCTTATTGACAGCAACAGTCTTAATACAGATTCAGATGGTATGAGAGCCGCTTTCTCTCAGGAAAAATCAGCTATTTTCTTCGGAGGAACCTGGGAATATACCAATGTGGAAGAAGTAGTCGGCGACAGTTTTGAAATCGGTGTGTTTGAGTTTCCGTCTATGGTAGAAGGGGTACAGGCTCAGCACGGAGGCGGCTGCGGAACCAGTTTATTTATTCCTACGTTCTGCAATCAGGAAAACATGGATTTGATTATGAAATTTGTGGAACTGATAACAAGACCGGAATATGCCGGTCCGATTATTGAGGCAGCCGGCCCGATTATCCCCAGTATTAAGGGAGTAGAAGCGCAGGGCAGCACAGAAGGAGAAAGTAATTTTATCCAGGATATAAATGAAAATCATGCACAGCATATTATTACCTATCTGGACTGGGTATGGCCGTCTGAAATTAACGATGTGGTGGCACAGGCCATTCCGGCAGTGGGAACGGGAAACATTTCTGCCCAGGACGCCGTGGAGGAAATCCAGAGCACCTATGAGCGCCTTGTAACAGAAGGATACCAGTACGACTGGTGGAGTACCTGGACAGATGAACAGTGGGAGACGGTTACTCCGTTCACCATACCGGAAAGTTATGCATAACAGCAGCTTCTGTGCCGGATGAAAGAATTGATCCGGCACAGGCGCAGGGGAGGAAATCATGGTAAGAGAAAGACAAAGAAATGGGAAACTGGTAAATAAAATCTTTCCGTATTGTATGACCGCTCCGGCTATTATCCTGTTTGTTTTATTTGTAATTGCCCCGTTTATTTACGGACTGTACACCAGTTTCTTTCAATGGGACGGGCTGTCAGAAATGAAATATATAGGAACTCAGAATTATTCATTTGTATTTCAGGATAAAAATTACTGGAGCGCCCTTGGAAATACCTTTAAATATGCGTTGGTAGTTACTGTATTGAAAAACGGACTGGGTCTTGCGCTGGCGCTTTTAATTGTAAAACAGGTCCGCGGAAAAGGACTTTTCAGAACCTCTCTTTATATGCCGGTAACATTTTCCTACGTGGTAATTGGCGTTTTATGGACCTGGATTTATAATCCCACATTTGGAATATTAAATAGCTTTCTTACAAAGGTGGGGCTGGGAAGTCTGATTCAGGGGTGGTTAAGTGATCCCAATGTCGCCCTTTACTCTGTAGCGTGGGTTGACATCTGGAAATGGATCGGATTCCATATGGTTTTGTATCTGGCAGGCCTCCAGGGAGTGCCAAATGAACTCTATGGAGCGGCGGAAATTGACGGGGCAGGAAAATTTCAGAAATTCTGGTCCATTACTCTGCCGCAGATTAACGGGATCCTGGTGGTGAATGTTTTACTGGCCATTACAGGAGCGTTTGTCAACAACTACAATCTGATCAACGTTATGACGGACGGAGGGCCTTTCGGCTCTACAGAAGTAGCGCTGACGTATATTGTAAGAACTGCTTTCGATTATCGGAATGTGGGAAAAGCCAATGCAATGTCTATGATTTTATTTGCCATTGTACTGGTAATCGGTTTCCTGCAGTTCAGAGTAATGACGAAGGAAGACAACTACGAATAGGAGGACTGGGATGAGAAAAAAGAAAGTAACCATAGGATCTGTTTTTCGCTGGGCCATTCTTCTGTTTTTCCTGGTGATTACTATCTATCCGGTTATCTGGATGATTTTTGGTTCGCTGAAGACAACCGGCGACTTCTATACAAATATCTGGGGGATTCCGGATACTTTTCATATTTCCAATTACATAGAAGCCTGGGAGCGGGGAGGGCTGGGAAGAAAATATTTAAACAGTATTCTCGTAACGGGACTGTTTCTGCTGATTATTATTCCTGTAAACTGCTGTGCGGCCTATGTGCTGGCAAGAGTCCGGTTTAAGGGACGAAAGTTGATTTATATGTTTCTTTTGGTGGGAATGATGATTCCGGCAGGAATCCTGGGCATGCCGACCTATTCCGTGGCTCTGAAACTGGGACTGGTGGACTCGGTTTGGGGGATCGCATTCGTATATGCAGGCCAGGCGGTAAGTTTCGGTGTTTTCTTAATGCGGTCATTTTATGTATCGCTCCCTCAAAGCCTGGAAGACGCGGCTATGATTGACGGCTGTAACCGCTTTCAGAGCTTTGTGAAAGTAGTTCTGCCCCTGACTAAACCGGGAATTATGATACAGGTGGTATTCAGCGGACTGAATACCTGGAACGAATACTTTCTGTCCAGTATTATGTTAAGAAGCGAGGAGGCAAAGACGCTTCCTGTGGGAATTATGACTTTCGTAGGAGAATACAGCACGGATTTTCCCCAGATGTTTGCAGCATTAACGGCGGCGACCATGCCTTTAATTATTATTTACCTTCTGGCTCAGAAACAGTTTATAGAAGGTCTGACGGCAGGGGCCACAAAAGGATAAGAGAAAAGGAGAGTGTGATATGGAATTAGGTTATACAGTATGGACTTGGCTGAGTGATGAGCACAGAGACTGGTGCAGAGTGGAAGATCCCAAGGCGGCCTTTGAACAGGCCTGCCGGGAGGTATCCCATCTGGGATATAAAACCATTGAAAACTTTAACTGGTTTGCAGATTTTTACGAGGAAAATCCCGGAGAAGTTATTGACATTATGAACCGTTATGGGCTGAAATTTGTGAATATCTATCATTATCTGACTCCGGATTTTGAGGCGGATGTGGAAAACGGCAGACGGTACGCCAGATTCGGGAAAGCAGTGGGAGCGAAATATATGAATCTGCAGATGCAGACCTGGAAAGACCGGCCTTACAACCGTCCATTTGATAAAGAAAAGGTGGAAGATTATGCCAGAAAGGCAAATATCATCGGAGAAATTGCAAAAGAACAGGGTCTTACCGTATGTGTTCATCCTCATGCAAATACACCGGTTTTTACAATGGAGCAGATAGACTATTTTCTGGAAAAAACAGATCCCAGTCTGGTCAGCCTCTGTGTGGACACAGCTCATATCGCTTTATCCGGCGGTGATCCGGTGACAGCTTTCAAACGGTATATTGACCGGATTGCCTATGTGCATTTAAAGGACATTGATCCCGATGAAACCTTAAATCCGGAATGGCCCATGAAGCGTTTTCGTGCCCTGGGACAGGGAAATATTGACTTTAAAGGAGTTTTCCGGGTACTGGAAGAACATCATTTTGACGGCGTAGTCTGTGTGGAACTGGATTACCAGAAGGTATGTCATTATGAATCGGCCCAGTACAGCAGAAACTATCTGAAGGATGTCATTGGAATTTAAATGAGGAGGAGAAGGAAGATGAAAATCGCATATACAGTCTGGACCTGGATGAAGTCCCAGTTCGGAGCAACAGAAAGTACGGAAGAAGCGAGAGGATTGTTTGAACAGGGAGTTCGGGAAGTTGCTGATTTGGGGTATCCCTGTGTAGAGAATTTTAACTTTGTTTCTACTTTATTTAAAGATTATCCCGAAGAGTTTGACCGGATTATGGAAGAAAACCAGGTGGAATTTGTAAATATCTATCATGCCATGTCAGATGATTACGAGGCAGATTATAAAATGGCGGTACAGTGCTGTGAGTTTCTGAAAGCCCACAATGCATCTCTGATGAATCTGGAAGGGCCCAGAAGAAACGGGGCAAAAGCCACAGAAGAGAAACTTGCCGTTATCTGCGAACACATTAATGAGATTGCAAAGATGGCAAAGGAATACGGAGTGACCGTCTGCGTACATCCTCATTATGGAACCTATTTCGAGACGGCGGATCAGATTGCCTATCTGGATGCCCATACAGATCCGGAACTGGTAAAATACTGTATTGATACCTGTCATTGCGTACTGGGAAAGATGGATCCGGTGGAAGTGTTCAAAAAGTATGTGGGAAGGCTGGCTTATGTGCATTTCAAAGACATCAGTTCTGATGAAAACGAACATCCGGAATTTCCCATCAAACGCTGCAGAGCTCTGGGAGAGGGAATCGTGGATTTTCGCGGCGTGCTGGAAGTGTTAAAAGAAGCCGGGTATGACGGAATCCTCTGTGTGGAAGTAGACTGGCCGAGGGTGTGCAACTACGAAACAGCCATGGTTTCTAAGAAATATCTGCATAATGTTCTGAAATTATATTGATTAAAAAAGCGCATATTCTGTAATGAATTATATTATAATAAAGAGTGTACATAGTTGACGTTATGTACACTTTTTATTATAATGGAGGACAAAGGAGATGATGGAGTTGTTGATGGAAAAAGCCACACAGGTAAGAAAAGAATGGAGTTCTGTCTGTGACAGCGTATTGCATGAAAGGCCGAAATTCATTAAAAGAACAAGAGATCGATTATGGTTTTCCAGTGTAGAAACCATGGAAGAAATTTTAAAAGGTTATTCATTCTCGGCAGTCAGGTATATAGAAGATGACGGAAGTATTACGCTGTCCCTGATGGAAAT
>ERZ1643250.2595-NODE-2595-length-13370-cov-4.200000_pt1 | contig 13370 bp, 7 predicted proteins | sample MGYA00579262_ERZ1643250 | MGnify/ENA primary metagenome ERZ1643250 (study PRJEB29033, sample SAMEA4952265) | chicken gut metagenome | biome: Broiler Chicken; feature: Gastrointestinal Tract; material: Caecum | place: Ireland | collected 2018 | study: Broiler...
CCCTTTCTTGCATGGGCCTGATTCGTAACCGGCTCCGTCTGCCTTTGGTCCGTGCGTCCGAGTCGCTCGAACGGAAAATGTCGCGGCTGATCGAGGAGAACGAGCTGGCCTGAGTCTGAATCCCCGGCTCCGGGTTTTGTTTCGCCGTCGTCAAATATTTTTATACTTTTGCCGTTTGAACAGTAAAACACGGAAAATATGAAGCGTACGGTCTTACTGTATGGAGTCCTGCTGGCTTTCGCCGCCTTTCCGCTCGCCGCTCAGCAAGCGCCGGACAACGACGCGATTCTGCGCGAGACGATCGACAAGGGCTCGTCCTATTACTATCCGGCGATCTATATGCGCTATATGTCGGGCGATACGACGTTGACGCTCGAGGATTACCGCCATCTGTATTACGGTTATGCCTGGCAGCCGGGTTATAAGCCTTTCGAGACTCCGGCTGCCAAAGACCGTATACTGAACATTCTGGCCAAAGATTCGCTGGCGGAGGCCGATTATCTGAAGATCGTCGAGTACGGCCGCGAAGTGATGCGCAGCGAACCGTATGATCCGAGCACGCTTAATTTTCTGGTATATGCTTACGGTGCCGTCGGGGACTCGGTCAACGAGCGGATCAATTACAGCCGTCTGAAAGGGATTTTGGCGGCTATCGAGTCATCGGGCGGCGGGCTCAGCGAACAGTCGCCCTGGCATGTTCTCTACTTTTCTCATGCCCGAGACTTGCTTGCCAGCATGAATCTGGCGGCCGGCAAGGAGAAAGTGATCAGCCGTACGGTGGCATGGATGCCCCCGCTTGTCAAGCAGAAAGGCGTCAAGGGATACTATTTCGATTTCGGCCGCATCTATTGGCACAAACCCGACAAATTGCCCGAGAAGCGTAGCAACGGCTGGGAAATCAACGGAATCCCGCTGAAAAGGAGGGTGGTTCCCGAAGTCCGCACGGTCGAGTGAATGGCAAAGCAACGAACTAATACGGAAATCATATGAAACGAAAAGGGTGGATTATCCTGGCTGTCGCGGCGGTGCTTGTCATCGGCACGTACTCGTGGCTCAAGAGCAGTTACAACGACATGGTGTTGCGCCGCGAAGCTGCGACGGCTCAATTGGGAAATGTCGAGAACCAGTATCAGCGCCGAATGGACCTGATCCCGAATCTGGTCAATACCGTGAGAGGCTACGCCTCTCACGAGCAAAATACATTGAGCGAGGTTGTCGAAGCCCGGGCGCAGGCGACTCAGACCCGTATCGACGTGAACGACGCGGCCGCGATGGCCCGGTTCGCTCAGGCTCAGGGCGAGCTTTCCTCGGCACTGAGCCGTCTGATGGCCATTTCGGAAAGCTATCCCGATCTGAAGGCCAGTCAGAACTTCCGCGATTTGCAGACGCAGCTGGAGGGAACCGAAAACCGGATTGCCGTCGAGCGCCGCAAGTATAACGAGGCTGCCCAGTTGTTCAATACCTATGTCAAAATGTTCCCGCGCAATTTGCTCGCCGGCATGTTCGGTTTTGCTTCGCTGAACTATTTCGAAGCGCAGCAAGGAGCGGAAAAGGCTCCGGAAGTGCAATTCTAATCGAAAGGCATGATGCGACCGATATTGCGTTTTTTGCGGATGTTCTTGTTCTGGGCCGCGCTTGCGCCCGCCGGTATTTCGGCTCAGGATTTGCCCGAGCCGATGTCTCCGCGCCGGTTGGTCAACGATTTCGCAGGCTTGCTGAGCGACTCCCAACGGCAGGCGCTCGAGCGGAAACTGGTCGATTTCGACCGCGAGACTTCCACGCAAATCGCCGTCGTGACCGTCGACGATCTGGGGGACTATGCCCCTTCCGATTTCGCGCAACGGTTGCACGACAAATGGGGCGTCGGTCGGGAAGGTAAGAACAACGGCATTCTGGTATTGGTCAAACCGTCTGTTCCCGGTTCGAGAGGCGAGGCCTATATTTCGGTCGGATACGGTCTCGAAGGGGTCATTCCCGATATTACGGCGGGACGGATACTCGACAACGAAATGATTCCCCGGTTCCGGGAGGGGGATATCTACGGAGGGATCGACCGGACGGCCGATGTGCTGATGCAGCTTTCTCGCGGGGAGTTCACGGCCGAGCAATACGACGAACGGAGCGGGGACGGAGCCGATGCCGCGGTGCTGTTCGTCCTGATACCTCTGATTCTTTTTATGATTCTTGCCGGCCGCAGAGGCGGTCGCGGGGGAGGATCGAGCGGCAGCCGGGGCGGAGGCTGGATTCCTCCGATCATTCTCGGCGGCGGATCGCACCGAGGAGGAGGCGGCTTCGGGCCGGGAGGTTTCGGCGGGTTCGGAGGAGGCCTTTCCGGTGGCGGAGGAGCCGGTCGTTCGTGGTAGCGCCTTTCGCCCTCTTCCTTGGAAAGATTTTCGTATATTTGCGGATGAAACCATCTCTCCGGAGGATCGGTATGCCGAAGCGCGGAGGCGCGCGACGGCACTCGGCTGTAATGAAACTGTCATGGGAAAAATATACCGTTGCCTGTTGCTTCTGACGCTCGCCTTTTTCACGTTTGCCTGCGAGAAAGACGACGACTTTCCGGCTCCCGACGTAGATCGCACGGTGCTGGTTTATCTGGCGTCCGACAACAATCTGTACCGTTTTGCCCTGCAAAACCTGAACGATATGAAGTCGGCCATGAAGGGATTGGACGGTAACTTGCTCGTCTATATCGACGAGGCGAACGGAACTTCCCGTCTGTCGAAGATCGAGAGCGACGGGACGGAGCGCGTGATCGAAACCTACGGAAAGGAAAATTCCGCTTCGGCCGCCGTGCTCCGACGGGTGGTCGACCGTGCGCTGACGCTATATCCGGCCGAGTCGTACGGTCTGATTCTTTGGTCTCATGGCATGGGGTGGATTCCGGCCGGGATAGAGGAGACCGGTACGAGCAGCGGTCTGTGCTGTCCGAGAGACACCGAAGCATACCCTGTGACGAAGCATTTCGGCGCGGACACGGAGAACGGTTCGTCCGTGCATATGGAAATTCCGGACCTGGTAGCCGCGCTGCCCGACGGCCTCACTTTCGATTTCATCCTGTTCGATGCCTGTTTCATGGGCGGGGTGGAAGTCTTGTACGAGATGCGCCATGCCGCGCACTATCTGATCGCCTCGCCGGCCGAAATCCTCGGCAGCGGGTTTCCCTATGACCGAATCATTCCTCTTATTTTCTCCGAGCGGTTGCAGCTGGAGGAAGTCTGCCGGCAGTTTATGGCCTATTACCGCGCGCAGTCGGGCTACAACCGGTCGGGAAGTATTACCCTGATTCGGGCCGATCAGCTCGATGGACTGGCCGCCGCTGCCCGCGATGTATGGTCGGCAGGGAATCTCGCTGATGTGAGCGCCGGAGAGGTGCAGCCGTTCGAGAGGATGCATACGCACAAATTTTTCGATCTGGCCGACTATTATTCCCGTCTGGTGCCGGTTCCTCAGTACACGGACTTCGATGAGCAACTGTCCCGGACGGTGCTTTTCTCGGACTATACGGACCGGATATACAGCGCGGTCGAATACGGCAGTTACGGGTTCTTCGACGTGCGGACGTGTTGCGGCTTGTCCACTTATATCCCGCAACCAGGGTTGCCTTCGCATAACGAAGCGTATCGCTCGACGGCTTGGGCCCGGGCGATGGGCGCAGGAGGGCAATGAACCGCGGGTCAGTTCGCCTCCGTCGCAGGCATGGTAATTCCCCCGCCCAGAGCTTTGTATAGCGTTACGTAGCTGCTCATCGCGCTGCCGACCGCATCGGCATAGTCGGTTTGCGCTTCGAACAGCGTGCGCTCGGCGTCGAGCACGTCCAGATAATCGGTCAGTCCGCCTCGGTACCGCTGCATGGCTACCGTATCGGCGCGCTCGGCCGACCGGACGAGCGTTTTCATCGCTTCGATCTGGGCGCGGTAGGTGTTGACGGCTGTCAGCGCATCCTCTACCTCGCGAAGCGCCTGCAAGTAGCATTGCTCGTAATTGAGCACGCTTTCCCTGTGCTTTTCCCTTGCGATCTGCACGCGCCTTTTGTTGGCTCCGAACTGAAAGACGGGGCCGGTCAGGTTTCCGGCTACCGACCATAGGTACGACTTGCTGCCGAACAGCCGGGAGACGTCGTCGCTGAGCGTTCCTCCGTTGGCTGTCAGCGCGATGCTCGGGAAGCGCATGGCTTGGGCCACTCCGATCTCGGCGTTCGCGGCCATGACCTGATAGTAGGCTTCCTGCATGTCCGGCCTTCGCTCGAGCAGATCGGACGGCAGGCCCGCCGGAATTTCCTCCGGCATATCCAGCTCGGCGAGCGACGCGTGTCTTCCGATCAGATCGTCGGACGGGTTTTGCCCGAGCAGCAGACTGAGCGCGTGGAGCGCTTGTTGCCGGGCTCGCTCGAACCGGGGGATGGCGGCTTGTGCCGTTGCGACGGCCGCTCTGCTTTGGCTCAGCTCCATTTCGTTGATCGTGCCGGCTCGGTAGCTCGATTCCATCAGCCGGTAGGTATCTTCGCGGGATCGCAGCGTGGAGCGTGAAATGTATTCGGCATATTCGTACTGCAGGTAGTCGAAATAAGTCGTCGCCACCTCGGCCGCCAGCGAAACCATCACGCCCTGTGCTGCCCGGTCGGTTGCAAGCATCTGAGCGCGGTCGGCTTCGCTCATCCGGCGGATTTTGCCGAACAGATCCACCTCCCAGCTGATCGTCGGCTTGATCATGTAGCTCTGTTCCGGCTTGTCGGTGGTCAGGCCCACGTACGACTCGGTGCCGTACTGGGCATCGAGACCGTATCCGACCGAAGGTCCGAGACTCGCTTTCGTGGCCTTGAGCGTGAGCCGGGCCTGCTCGACGCGCGACAGGGCTACGGCTATGTTGCGGTTATTTCTGAGGGCGGTCGAGACCAGCCTGACGAGCGTCGTGTCGTTGAACAGTTCCCACCACCCGAGGTCCGAGGCCGCATCGGATGCCTGACCGATGTAGCGCTGCGGAATTGCGACCGCAGGGGGCTCGAACCGCGGGCCTACCGTGCAGCCGAACAGGGCTGCCGAGGCGAGGAGCAGAGGAAGGTATTTCGGATTTCTCATGACTTTTCGTTTTTCGTTTTTCGTTTTTCGTTTCTGCTCGTATCGGCTCATGCGGCCGACGAGTACGAACAGGGCCGGGTAGGCGTACAGCCCGATGACCGTAGCGACCAGCATGCCTCCGAAAAGCGCGAGGCCCATGATGTTGCGGGCGACGGCATTGCTTCCCGTGGCCAGTATCAGCGGAAGCACGCCCATCAGGAAGGCTACGGCCGTCATGACGACGGGGCGGACACGCAGCTTGGCTCCTTCCAGCGCGGCTTGTTGCAGGTCCATTCCCTCGTCGAACTTGTCGCGCGCGTATTCGACGATCAGAATCGCATTCTTGGCTGCTAGTCCGATCAGCATGATGAGCGATACTTGCAGAAAGATGTCGTTGATGTAGACCGGATTGAACAGGTGTCCCAGATAAGTGAACGCCAGAGCCCCGAATACCGCGAAAGGAATACCCAGCAGAATGCTGAGCGGAAGCGTCCAGCTTTCGTACAGCGCTGCGAGGATCAGGAAAACGAAGACGACCGCGTACAGGAATACCGTGCCTGCTCCGCTTTTCTGCGCTTCCTGATACGACATGTTGCTCCAAGCGTAGCCCATGTCCGAGGGAAGCACCTCGTCGGCGACTTCTTCCAGTGCCTTCATGGCCTGAGCCGTCGAATATTCGGACGCCGGGAGCCCCGTCACGCCGGCGGCCCGGTACAGGTTGAAGCGATTCGTAAACTGCGGTCCCGTCGTGTCCCTCACGGTAATGAAGGCCGACAGCGGCACGCTTTCGCCTCGGTCGTTGGTCAGATAGAACATGTCCAGCTTCGACTCGTTGAGCCGATACTCGTCCTCGGCCTGAATGTAGGTCTGGTACATGCGGCCGAAACGGTTGAAGTTATTGACGTACATGCCGCCCAGATACGAGCTGATCTGCGAGTGCAGCTCGTCGAGCGAGATGCCAGCCTTGAGCACTTTCTCGTTGTCGATCGAGATGGCCTTCTGGGGCTCGTCGGCCTGAAAGGTCGTGCTGATAGTCGCTATTTCGGGCCGCTGCCGGGCGGCGGCTATGAAGCGGTCGGTATAGTCGGCCAGATAGCCGGGCGTGTTGCCGCCTTTGTCCTGGATCATGATCGTGAAGCCGGAGCCGGGGCCCAGTCCCGGTATCGAGGGAGGTCCGAACGTGTATACCTGAGCCGAGTTGATCTCATAGTAGAGCTGCTCGTTGAGCCGGGTCGTGATCTGCCCGGCCGTCATCTTGCGTTGGCTCCAGTCTTTCAGTCGGATGAAAATCAGGCCGCTGTTCGGCGATTGGTTGCCCGACAGAATGCTGAATCCGGCAACGGAGGTCACCGATTGAACGTTGTCGTTCCGGCGCAGGATGGAGTTGATCCGGTCGATCGCTTCCTTGGTCCGGTTCAGCGAGGCGGCTTCCGGCAGCTGTACGTCCGCCATCAGATAGCCCTGATCCTCGTTGGGCAGGAATCCGGTGGGAACCGTTTTCAGCAGAAGCAGCACGGCTATGACGGATATCGCGATGAAAATCAGCGTTCGGGCGCTGTGTCGAACCATTACCCGACTGGTTTTCAGGTAGCTGTCTACGCTCCGGCCGAAACGGCGGTTGAACCAGCCGAAGAATCCTTTGGCTTTTTTCCCGCTCTGAGGTCGCAGCAGGATCGAACAGAGCGCCGGGCTCAGCGACAGGGCATTGATACCCGACAGCGCGACACTGATGGCAATCGTGATGGCGAACTGTCCGTACAGCTTGCCGGTCGCTCCGGGCATCAGGCCGACGGGCAGAAAGACGGCCATCAGGACCGTGGTCGTCGCAATGATCGGGGAGGCTACCGTTTTCATCGCGGTGATCGTCGCGTCTTTCCCGTTCATGCCTTTTTCGATGTTGACCTGCACCGCTTCCACGACGACGATCGCGTCGTCGACGACCAGACCGATAGCGAGTACCAGGCCGAGCAGCGAGAAGACGTTGATCGAAAAACCGAACAGCGGAAAGACCATGAATGCCCCGACCAGCGAGACCGGAATCGCGATGATCGGCACGATCGTGGCCCGAATGTTCTGCAGGAACAGGTAGATGACCAAGACGACCAGCAGCAGTGCCAGAGCGAGCGTGACGACGATATCGTGGATGCCGAGCAAGATCGTCCGGGTCGAGTCGACGATCGTGTGATAGTGCATTCCCTCGGGGAACGACTGCGAGAGCTCCCGCATCGCGGCGTTGACCTCCTTACCTACCTCGACGGCATTGCTGCCCGGCGACTGGTTGATCATGATCATGCTGGAGGGCTGTTGCTGGTAGGTCGAGTAGACGTCGTAAGTCTGCGAGCCCAACTCGACGTCGGCCACGTCTTTCAGATACACGAGCGACCCGTCCGGCTCGGCGCGTAGAACGATCCGCTCGAATTGCTCGACCGTGTTGTACTGGGCCGGCATGCGTACCGTATAGGTGAACTGGGCCGAGCCGTCGTTAGGCTCGGCGCCGAGCTGGCCGCCGGGTATCACCTCGCTCTGCTGTTCGATGGCCGAAGCGATGTCGGCGACGGTCACTCCCAGATAGTCCATTCGGTCGGGCTTGACCCAAATGCGCATCGCATAGGCGCCTCCGCCCATGACCTGGACGCTTCCCACGCCGTTGATCCGCGCCAGCCGGTCCTTGATATGCAGGATCGCGTAATTGCCCAAGAAGTTTTCGTCGTATCTGCCGTCCGAGTAGAGCGACAGTACCTGAATGAAACTGCTCATCGTTTTCTCGGTCGTGACTCCTTGCTTGATGACGACCTGCGGGAGCATGGGCGTGGCCGACGATACGCGGTTCTGCGTGAAGATCGTATTCATGTCGGGATCCGTGCCGACGGCGAACGACACCTGCAGCGACATGCTGCCGTTGTTCGAGTTGGTCGATTGCATGTAGATCATGTCGCTCACGCCGTTGACGCTTTCTTCGAGCGGCGTGGCGACGCTCTGTTCGATCGTCAGCGCGTCGGCTCCGAGATACTCGGCCGATACCTCGACCACGGGCGGGGTGATGTCCGGATACTGCTCGATCGGCATGCTCCGTATGGCGATCAGTCCGAGCACGACGATCATAATGGCTATGACCATCGCGAAGATCGGACGTCTGACGAAGATATTTCCCATATTTTTCAATGCTTTACGGTTGAATCGGCCGTCGGATCCGGCTCGACGACAGCCCCTTCGCGCAGTTTATGGAATCCGGAGGTGACGATCCGTTCGCCGGCGTTCACTCCGGAAGTGACGATCCGTCGGTCGCCGTACGTCCCTCCGAGCGTGACGATCCGCTGCCGTGCGCGGTTGTCTTTGTCGAGCACGTAGACGCTATATACGTTCTGCGTCTGGACGACGGCCGTCTGTGGAATCAGGAGCGCTCCGTAAACCGTGTCGGCCACGACCTCGATCCGGGCGAACTGTCCCGGCCGGAGCAGCGTGTCGGGATTGGGAAACGTGACCTGCGCATCCAGCGATCCGGTTTGTTGTTGGACGGCCCGGCCGATGAAGTCGAAACGGCCTTTCTGCGGATAGACGACATTGCCTGCGATACGTAGCGTAATATCGTACATCCGGGTTCTGTCCCGGCTGAGCATGTCGTAATAGGTCTGTTCCGGTATGTAAAAGAGAACGCGTATGGAATCGACCTGCGAGACAGTGTTCAGAACGGTGTACTGAGACCCTTCGCCCACATAGTCTCCCACGCGGGCCAGCGTTCGGCCGATAATGCCGTTGAGCGGAGAGGAGATGCGCGTATAGCCCTGCTCTATGCGTGTGTAGTCGAGCGAGGCTTGGGCTGCGTTGAGCGAGGCGCGGGCGGCCGAGAGGCGAGCTACGGCCTGGTCCAGATCGCTTTTGCTGGCGGCGCTGGTCTCTGCCAGCGGTTTGACCCGGTCGTAGTTCTGTCTGGCGGCGATCATTTCCGCTTCGGCTTGCCGGACTGCGGCCGTGCTGCGGGCCGTTTGCGCTTCGTAAGGCTGCGGCTCGATCACGTACAGCAACTCGCCCTTGCGGACGAACGAGCCTTCCTTGAAATGGATGCTGCGGAGGAAGCCGCTGACCCGCGCTTGAATCGTAATGTCGTTGCGTCCGTAAGTCTGCCCCACGAAACTCATCGTAACCGGGACGTCCCCGGCGATGACTTCGGCGACCGGCAAGCGGAGCGGAGGAGAAGATACGCTTTTTTCTTGACGGCATCCCCAGATCATGACAGCGGAGATAATCGGAAATAAGAAAATGGTACGGACATTTTTCATGGAATCGAATTTTGTTCTGCCGATTCGTCAAAAAACATACCGTTCGGCGAGTCGAAATGCCGATTTCGAGGCTTCTTCCCCCGATTTTTAGCCTGTGCACGATTTTCTAAAAAAAAGATATCGTCTGAAAAAATAGAGGAAAAACGGAGGATAAATCTTGATGTATTCTGTTTGGAAAGGATTTGCATTTCAGTATTAACCGATTGATTTTGAACTCAAAGTACGTATGCCAATGATCCGCTGTTTGTAGAAAATATTCTCTTATTGTTTCTATTTTGGTTATATTACAAAATTGAGGATATGCGGTTTGCTGTTTCAAATTGTAATCTGTGTTTGTCTTTGTCTTTGTTCACAGTGTTACTACGAGTATGCTTTCGTCAATATGCATATGTTGATATAAGAAGACCGTATTTGATCCGATATGTAAAATTGAGGCATATGTGTTTCTCGAAGTGCGGTTGCTATTTTTTCTCGGGCAGAATCTCCGGCGGAAACTTGACGGTTGAGAGAAAAATCCCGTGCAATTCAGGGCGGAGAAATGGAAAATAGTCATGATAAAGATGTTGGTGATATCGGAGTTTTGGCAACGGCAGTCTATGTGCGTTCGGCTGTAACAATATTGTTCCTTCCCGATCAATGCGTGTGGGTCGAGGCGCGTTTTCCGATGTTCCGCATGCAATCGGTTCCTTCCCCGAGCATTTCCCGGAAAGCGCCGGGGTATTTCCCCGTTGTTGTTCGTAGCCGAAAAGAATGACATAACGAAATAACGGTAAAGTGAAATGCTCATAACGGTCTGCCGGCCGTTTTGCGAGGGGAGGGGAGGTAGCCCGTGCTCCGTTCGGTTCGTCCGAATATGGGGAGAACAGAACGTTTTACTGGGTTGAGAAAGTTTGATCGGCTTTTTAAAATTTGAAATTTTGTTATATTTGTATTATCTTACTATTCATCAAATTTATGACGTTATGAAAAAGTTTATCTATGGGGCATTGCTGATCGGCTGCGCGCTTTTTTCAGTATCATGCGACGACGATGAGAAAGGACCTGCTTTGCCTGTCGAAGTGGCTTATCAGAATGCTTCCGGCAGTTATCTGGAAGGTACGGAGCAGATGGCTCTGTTTCGCATAAGCCTTAGCTCTGCCTCTTCGGCGAGTTATGAGCCGCTGGTCATTACGCTTGCGACCGGAGCGGTCAGTGATGTGAACGATCTGACGATCGCTGCAGGGACTTATTCCGTAGTTCAGTCATCGACATTGACGGCGGGCCAAATAGCCCAGGGTGCAAAAGCAGGGGATACGCCCAGCGGTTCCTATTTCGGAAGCGGTTCGGCCGCTCTGTTGATCAGCACCGGTCAACTGACTGTCGTGCGCTCGGGTTCGAGCTATACGCTTTTAGGCTCTTTTACGCTTTCGGACGGCTCACAGGTGGAAGTGCGCTACAGCGGTGTTATCGAGATCGAGAATTTAGTGCCGATTCCTCCGCAAACGATTTCCTATCAGAGTGCTGTGGGCAGTTATTACGGAACCGACAGCGAACTACAGATCGCATCCTATCAGATACGTTTTTCGACGAAAGGCGTGATGGATGAAAATCCTCCTGTCGAGTATCTGTATCTCATGCTGAGCGGTTCGCCCGTGACCGATTTGGCGTCGTTGGAGATCGAAGCGGGAACTTATACCATGGCCGCTGACGGGGAATTCGTCGCAGGCAAGTTTTATCCCGGTGAAATTGACGGCGAGAATTTGAGCGGTTCGATCGTTATGAAACTGTCCGATGCTCAGAATCAGGAAATTTCGCTTGTAACGGGCGGAGAGTTTACCGTCGAGGAAAAGGAGAACAAAATGTTCGACGTGAATGGCAGGTTGGAGCTTCAGGACGGTACGGAACTCGAGTTTTCATATTCGGGAGCGCTCGTCGTCGACAATCTTTCCTCGGAAGGCCGGCCGGCCGACGAGTTGGAACTTCCTCAGAGCGAGCTGGCCGAGGATGTGACGGTTACGCTTTTGCCTACCGAGGGATACCTGACTTTCTGGCCTTCGTTCTTCTATGAATATCCCGATTTCGATTACGTATATATCCAGCTTTATAGCGATAATAACTACATGAATTGCATCGATCTCGGCCTTATCGTCGACAAAACGAAGTCTGACGGAGAGACACTGCCGGTAGGGAAGTATCCCATGATGAACCGTTATCCGAGCGAATTTGCTTCGCTGAGCAAAGCATCAGTCGCCGCATTTGCCATCAAGACCGATACGAATCCGATGATCCGCTACGGTTGCTGGTACGTGACCAATTATGCGACCAATAATCCTCTGGTGGACGGAGAGGTGGAAGTTCTTTCTTTCGATGCCGAAACGAATGCGATTCATTTGCGTTTCGAGTTGAAAGATAATGCCGAAACGCCTCATACTGTTTCGGGTGAGTTCGAAGGGACGCTGTCTCAAATATAGGTCTGTATAAGGAGATATTTAGATTGGAAGGCCCCGACTGAAATCGGGGCCTTTTTCTTGTCGAAACGGGGAAATGGCGCTTTGCGATCGGCTGAGTCTGAGCCGGAAAATGGTTTTCTCCTTTTAGCCGCGACCGGACAGTATTGTCCTGTCTGTGGTTCGCATTCACGACAGGAAGCGAGGCGACTCGTACCGATCCCGTCTGCGGAGGCGACGTATCGATTGATTTTATCGTCAGTCGATATGTCGTTCCTAACGGCTATATGTGCATTTTACGTTCAATCGCATGAAGAAACATAAAGATGCCGGACTCGTACGGTCCGGCATCTCTATGACAAATAACGGTCTTGTCTCTACGAAAGCATTCTGCGGGAACTGAATACGAGAGCGTTTATCGTTCGTTGCCGTCGGGTTTCATCAGGTTAAGCGTCCGGCGGAGCCATACCCGGTAACGGATATTTCGGTTCCAAGTATTGCCTGCCGAGGCGAAATCGCACAGCATGATCTGGCGCGGCTCAGCCAGCTCGCCTTCGAGGTCGGTCCCCAAGATCATCGGGGCGGTGAACGCCATCCACATTTTCTCGGGTTTTTCCTCGACAGGCAGCAGCGTCACGAAACCGTCCGTTGCCTGAACGACGACTGTCTCATCGACGAAACCGTCCCCGAAACGCGTGTCCCGGGCCAATACGACCGGTCCGCGCTCGATCGCCTGAAATCCTCCCCGACGGATCAGCCGGCCGCGCATATCGAGCTTCACCCCGATTCGGTCGCCGGCTTCCCATCTCCGCTTGAGGCGGAGGTATTCGCCGGGAGTCGCGCCGTCCACGGACTGGCCGTTGACCGTGACCATCGAGACGGCGCTCCATGCCGGTATGCGCAGGGAAACGGTGAACTCGAAGCTTTTGCGCGGGTCGATCATGATCTCGATATCGCCTTGTTCGGGATAGCTCGTCGCTTGTTCGAGCAGCACCTCGCCTCCGTCGAGTCTGACGGTCGACGACATGGGACCATACAGGTTAACGAACAGTTCGTCGCCGTAGTCGGTTACGGCAGCCTCGGGCAGCAAAGCGAAAGCGCGGGGCCCGTTCATATTGCAGCAGTTGACGTGCATGCCGCACTGCTCTTCGCCGGCCGACCGCGCGCCTTCGAGCGGGCTGTACTTGGCTATTTGCGAGGCGTCCTCCTTCATCGAGGCGGCCAGCGCGTTGTAGGCGCTTCGCTCGATCTGGTCGGCATAAAGCGGATTGCGGGTCAGTCGGAGCAGATCGTAGCACAGTTTCATCCATGTCATCGTGACGCAGGTCTCCATCGTATGATAGGCCGGTTCCGTCTGGAGAGCCTTTCCCTTGTAAAAGCATTCGAACGAACTCCCCGATCCGGCAATGTTGATCTCGTCGGCGATGATGCTCGTCACGGTCGCCTCGACCGCTTTCAGATAGCGGGGATCGTTCGTAACCTTATACAGTTCGAGCAGTCCGTCGTAGCACGACATCATCTCGTAGGCTTTCTGTCCGTTCTCCCAAACGAACCATCCCCGAGACGGATCGTCGAGCGGGAAGCGTTCCGACACGGGAACGCCGTCG
>ERZ1643250.2596-NODE-2596-length-13368-cov-7.651769_pt1 | contig 13368 bp, 8 predicted proteins | sample MGYA00579262_ERZ1643250 | MGnify/ENA primary metagenome ERZ1643250 (study PRJEB29033, sample SAMEA4952265) | chicken gut metagenome | biome: Broiler Chicken; feature: Gastrointestinal Tract; material: Caecum | place: Ireland | collected 2018 | study: Broiler...
CAAGGCGGGTTTCCCGCCGCAGAAAGACCCTATTTGCTGCGTTCAGCAGGCTCGCCAAAGGGGGAATTGCCCCGATTATATTATAAGAGAGCCCCAAAAATCGGGGCAAGGGGGAGCTGGCTCCCCAAACTCACGGAATTTTTACGGCGACACCAGCCGCAAAAATTCGTGAACCCTTATAATTCCACTACGACGGGCACTATCATCGGGCTCTGCTTAGTTTTCTTTAAGAGATAATTTTTGAGCGTGCGCTTTATTGCGCGCTTGAGCTCGTCCACACTGCCGATTGAGAGGTCGTAGCCCTCTATCGCGTTCTGTATTACCGAACGGATTTCGGCGAGATAGTCCTTGTGGAAACCGAAAATAAAGCCGCGGCTGTTGACGGCGGGTTCGCCTATAACTTCGCCGCCCGAAACCACTACCGAAACTATAAAGAGTCCGTCGGAGGCGAGCTGGCGCCTGTCCTGCATTACAGTGCTCGCCTTTTCGTCCTCTATGCCGTCGCCGTCGATGAGGCGGGAGCCCGAAGGCACGTTGTCGCCCTGGCGGAGCGTTTCCGACGTGAGCATCACGCAGTTGCCGATATCGGGAAGGAAGATATTGCTCTCCTTCATACCGAGTTCGCGCGCGAGCTGGGCGTGCTTTTTGAGGTGCCTGTATTCGCCGTGCACGGGGATGAAGAATTTGGGCTTTAACAGCCTGTGCATTATTTTGTGCTCTTCGCGGCAGGCGTGACCTGAAACGTGGATATTTTCGAGACTTTCATACACGACGTTCACGCCCTTGCGGTAGAGGTTGTTTATTACGTTGTAAATGCCCTTTTCGTTGCCTGGTATGGGCGAAGCGGAGATGATTATCGTATCGTTCTCGCCGACGGTAACCGAGGGGTTTTCGCCGTTTGCCATGCGCGTGAGAGCGCTCATCGGCTCGCCCTGGCTGCCGGTGGAAACTATCACCAGCCCGCTGTCGGGTATCTTTTTGGTGCGGGATACGTCGACGAGCACGCCGTCGGGGATATTCAAATCGCCTATATTTTCGGCGGCGTCGACGACGTTGAGCATGCTCCTGCCCGAGAGCGCGACTTTGCGCTTGTATTTTACCGCAAGGTCGATTATCTGCTGCAACCTGTGCACATTGGAGGCAAAGGTGGCGATGATAAGCCTGCGGGTGGAATTTTCGTTGAACAGCCTGTCGAGCGTGCTGCCGACCGTCTTTTCGCTCATGGTGTAGCCGGGGCGCTCTATGTTTGTGCTCTCGCCGAGATAGCACAAAACGCCGTGCTCGCCTATGTCGCCTATCGTCTTCAAATCGATGGGTTCGCCCGCCACGGGCGTGAGGTCAATCTTGAAGTCGCCGCTGTGGAATATAAGCCCCTGCGGCGTATCTATCGCGAGCGCGACGGCGCCCGCTATCGAGTGGTTTACGTTTACGAACAGCACGTCGAACGCGCCAATCTTTACGCGGTCGCCGGGGGCGACTATTATCTCTTTCGCATCGTTTATGCGGTGCTCGCGCAGCTTGTTGTCGACGAGTGCGAGCGTGAGGCGCGTGCCGTATACGGGCACGTTTATCTCGCGCAGGAAATAGGGCACTCCGCCTATGTGGTCCTCGTGTCCGTGCGTCAGAAGCAGCGCCTTTACCTTGTGCTTGTTTGCGACGAGGTAGGATATATCGGGCGCGACGAGGTCGATTCCGGGCAGTTCTTCGTCGGGGAAGATTATGCCCGCGTCGATTATGATTATATCCTCGCCGTACTCAATCGCAGTCATATTTTTGCCAATCTCGCCCACGCCGCCGAGGAAAATTATTTTAACCTGCTTTTCCCTCTTTGCGCGCGTTTTGCGGGCGGGTTTTTCATCCGCGGGCAAATCGCCGCCGCCCTTTTTGAGGCGGAGTTTTTTAGCCTCGGGCTGTCCGTCGCGCGCGCCGTTCTTTTCACGGCGGCTCTTGCCGCCCCTCTTTGCCTGGTTTTCGTCTGCGGCGGCTGCGTTATCCGTGCTTGCCGAATCTGTGCGTCCGCGCTTTTGGGACTGCTTTGCGGGCTTTTCTTCATCGCCCTTGTCGCCCGAATTTCCGAGGTACAAAAACTGTGAGAAGCCGCCCGACTGAACGAGCGGAGTACCCTCGGAGGGTTTGCCGACGCGGCCTATGCGCAGTTTCGGCGTCTTTTTTTTGTTATCGTTTTCCAATCTGTATACTCCCTCGGCGCAGCTGCCCGCGCCGTACAATAAAATTATGCGCGCGGCAAAGCGCGCTATGTATTTTCCGCGGCGTAAAAAGCCCGCCGCGCGGCGAATGAATATGCGGTGATTGCCGCATATTCCCAAATCAATCCCCCCAAAAAAGCTCTCTGACCGAAATAAAGAAAAAAATCTTAAAACTAAATTTCGGGGGTTGATAAAAAATATATCAACCCCCTCTTTTTGTAAAATTGTTTATATTTTACTTGTTCTTGCTTACGTCCTTAACGAGTCCGTCTTCGATGAGTTCTTCAATCGTTTCGTAAGGATACATAGCCGCGTAATCCCTCTCCTGTATGGGTCTCTTTTCGCCGTTGCGCTTTGCGAGCATGGCGTCTATCAGGCGAATCGCCTTTTTAACGCCGAGAGGGCTCTTTACCTTTACCATCATCGGCGTACCGTGCATCGACTTGTTGTCGGATACGTCTATCTGGTGGTAAACGGAAGTTTTGAATTCGTTGGGGTCGAGGTTGAGGTACAGGCAGAGCGTCTTACCCCTGATTTTGAGTTTTGCTATCGTCTCCCTGCCCTTATTGAAGCGCTCGGCGCCCCACGCTATGGAGGAGTTTACCTTTTTGTATGCAAGCATCGCATTCTTTATCTGGCCGTAGTAACGCTTTACGTCGTCGCTGCTCTGGATAATTCTTGCGATGAAACTGCGGTTGTACTTCATCATGTTGGCGAAGTCGACGCCGCCGTTGCTTATGCCGGGTATTCCGTCGGGCTGCGCTTCGCCCTTAACCGTCTGTTCCTCCACGTCATCGAAGATGTTTTCGAGAACTTCGTCCTCGGGCTCGTCTGAAAGTTCGCTCTCGTCGACAATGTCGCTGACGGTTACAAGCTGTTCTTCTTCCTCTTCGCCCTCGTCCTCCGCTGCAGGTTCTTCAGACGCAGCCTCTTCCGCGAGTTCTTCTGCAGATTCTTCCGCCGATTCCTCTTCGGGCTCTTCCGCGGTTTCGGGCTCTTCGGCTGCAACCTCTTCGGCGGTTTCCTCTGAGGTTTCCTCCGAAACTTCTTCAACGGGCTCTTCCGCCTCTTCGGCAACTTCTTCTACAACTTCTTCGGCAACGGGTTCTTCGGCAGGTTCTTCCTCAACGGGTTCTTCCTGCTCCGCTTCCTCTTCGGGCTGAGCCGCGGCGGCGGCTGCGACAACCGCGCCCGCGGCAAGCATCGCCTTAATCTGGTCGAGCTGCCTGTTTATATCTTCAATCTCTTCCTTTATTTCGCCGAGCGCCGCGTCGTCTGCCGGTTCGGCCTCTTCGGCCTCCGCGCTCTCTTCCGCGCCGCGGGCTACAAGCTCGTCAATCCTCGCGGTGAGTTCGGCAACCTCGCCCTTCAGCTCCTGGAGCGCGGGGTCGTTTCTTATCTCTTCGAGCTTTTCCTTTATTTCGTCGAATTCCGCCTGTACGGGGTCGGTTTCCTCTTCGCCCTCGGCAACCTCTGCCTCTTCGGGTTCGGCAAACAGCTCGTCAATCCTTGCGGTGAGCTCGGCGACTTCGCCTTTCAGCTCCTGGATTGCGGGGTCGTGCCTTATCTCGTCGAGCGCCGTCCTTATAGCCTCGAGTTCGGCCTTAACTTCGTCCTCACCCTCCGCCTCTTCGGCGTTTTCGGCTTCGGCAGTCTCTTCGCCCTCGTCCCCAAGCTCTTCGTCTGCGGAAATGAGTTCTTCGAAACGGGCGGTGAGTTCGTCTATCTTGCGTCCGAGCTCATTTACTTCCTCGCTCGTTGCAACCGCCGGAGCGGGAGCTTCTTCGGCGTTTTCGGCCTCGGCAACCTCTTCGCCTTCCTCTTCGGGCTCTTCGTCTGCGGAGATGAGCTCCTCGAAGCGGGCGGTGAGTTCGTCTATCTTGCGGTTAATTTCGCCAATCTCTCCGCTTACGTCTGCAACGGGTGCGGCAGTCTCTTCGGCGGATTCTTCATAGTCCTCCTCGTCGGGGGTGAGCAGCTCGTCGATGCGGGCGGTGAGTTCGTCTATCTTGCGCGCTATCTCGTCGACGTCTGCGGAAACTGCGGCGGGAGCTTCTTCGGCAGTCTCTTCAACCGCGGCCTCTGCCGTTTCGGCTGCCTCTTCGTTTATCTCGTCGGCAACTTCGTCTGCCGCCTTCTCTTCGGCGAGCGCGGAGCGCATCTCTTCAAGCTCTCTCTTCATTGCGGCGAGCTTGTCGTCCATGCCCTCGAGCATGGCGTTGGTGGACGCCGTAACTTTCCACGAGATGCTTTCGGTTATCTTTTTGAGACCTTCTTCGTCTATGACGATATCGTAGTCGTCCGCAGTCTCGTCGGTATCCGCGGCGGGAACGACTTCTTCGGAAGAAGTTTCGACGGTTTCGGCCTTTCCTCCGAGTTTTTCGGCAACGCCGTTTATGATTGCGTCGTAGTCAATCTCGGTCGCGGGTATCGACGCGAGAACTGCCGCGGCAACCTTGTCGGCAATTTCGTCGCCGTCGACTTCGGGCATGCAGTTGGAGAGCGCCGCCGCTGTCTTGTCGGCAATCGCCTCTTCGTTGATGCCGTTTGCGGCGAGCTTTTCGGATACGAGCTGGGCAATCTCGTCTGCGCCGGCAGGTTCGGTTTCCTCGGCGGCAGCGTCGGTTACGGCAACTTCGCCCGCGACGCCCTTTGCGGCGAGCTTTTCGATTATGCGGTCGTAGTCGAGATTTTCAACCACGGCCTCGGCAAGCGAACGGCAGCCTTCGTCGTCCACTATGATGTCGAAATCGTTGGGCGAGAGCGCGCTTACCTTGCGCGCAATCTCGTCGGCGAGCGCGTCGGAGTCGGTATTCTCCGTCTGCTCTGCGGTTTGTTCGGCCGCGGCCTCCACAACCTCTTCGGAAGAAGCTGCGGGCGCGAGCTTTTCGGCTACGCGGTTTGCTATCTCGTCGTAGTCGACTTCGGCGGTGGCGTGAACCTCTATGGGCTTAGCCTCTCCGTTTTCGCCCACGACAACCTGGGGTATGACGATTTGCTCGGCAACCTTGGACGCTATGTAGTCGGGCGAGATGACCTCCTGGGGAGGCATGCTGTCGGCAACCTTCTTTGCAAGCCCGTCATAGTCGAGCCCGCTTAAAAGCCCCTTCTCTTCGAGCTTGCCTGCAAGGCGGTCGGCAAGTTCGTCGTAATCTATGTAGCCGTTTGAGGAGATGGTGAGCTGTTCGTCGCCCTCTGCCTCCTCCGTCACTGCGGCGGGCGCAACCTCGTCGTCGAACGCGGGCTCCGCGTCCGCGGCGGCGGCCTCGGTATGTTCCTGCGCTGCCTCCGCTACTTTGTCGTAGTCGATTGCAGACTCGCTTATCTTTTCTTCGAGCGAGGATATCATGCCCGAGAGTTTGACGAACACGTTTTCGCACTGGGCGGACACGAAGTTTATCTCCCTCCTGAGCTGGGCGTTCTCGGCGAGAACTTTCTCGAAGATGGCGCTGTTCTGTTTGCTGAGGTAGGAGAGCTCCTGCGCGAGTTTTTCGTTCACCTTATCGGCAACCGAGTTGTCGGGCGCGGTCTTCTGCCCGGCGAGCAGCATGTCGAGTTTACCGACGATTTCGGCCTGGCGCTGCAGTATTACGTCTGCCTTGGTGGCGTAAGTCGTCTGCCGGCCGTTATCGTTTTTCTTGTTGAAGATACCTGCCATAATTGCACCTCTCAGGGCGGCGAGTCTATTTTATACCGTTTAATATATCGCCGCACATTTTGCTTACAAAATAATTCTACACCAAAAAACCAAAATTGTAAATATAATTGCCGAAAATTTTTGCAAAATAGCGCAAATTTTTTTTAATTGGTGCGCCAATATGCCGCACCCATCACATTTTTGCGCCGTTTTGCGCGGCTTTTGCGGCGCGCGCATACGCTTTTTGCTAAAAAAATATCGAACAATTTGCTCTCTGAAGTTGAAATTTGGCGAGCACTGTAGTATAATAAAGTCATTATACGGTCACAGCGCGACGCGCTGCGGCGCGGACGGGCGGACTTTTGCTCCTCTCCGCGCTCCGCCTCATCGTAAAATTTTATTTTTGGGAGATAGGAATTATGAGAGTTTACAACTTTTCCGCAGGGCCTTCGACCCTGCCCCTCTCTGTTTTGGAAAAGGCGCAGAAAGAGTTCCTCGATTTTGCGGGAACGGGAATGTCGGTCACCGAAATTTCGCACCGCGACAAGGCTTTCGACGCCGTAGTCAAAGACGCGGAGACGCTCGTGCGCGAACTTCTGAACGTGCCCGACGACTATGCCGTTATATTCGTACAGGGCGGAGCCTCCACCCAGTTCGCGGCCGTGCCCCTCAACATGATGCACAACGGCAAGGCCGACTACATCGTTACCGGCAACTTTGCCAAAAAGGCATGGCAGGAAGGCCAGATTTACGGCGAGGCGGTTAAGATTGGCGACAGTTCCGACAAGACTTACACCTACATACCCGACGTCGGCAAGCTCAGCTACTCCGAGGACGCCGACTACGTTCACATAACCTCCAACAACACCATATTCGGCACGAGGTACGTTAAGTTCCCCGAATGCAAAGCTCCGCTCGTCGCCGACATGTCGTCGGAGATATTCTCCCGCGAGATAGACGTTAAAAAGTTCGGCGTGATATACGCAGGCGCGCAGAAGAACCTCGCGCCCGCGGGCGTCACGATTGTGATTGCAAAGCGCGACCTCATTCAGGACCCGCTGAAAATTTGCCCCACCATGCTCAAATGGAAAGTGCAGGACGAGAACGGCTCGCTCTACAACACCCCTCCCTGCTTCTCCATATACATGGCCGACCTCGTATTGCAGGATTTGAAGGCAAAGGGCGGCGTTAAGGCGATGAACGAGCTCGACGAATACAAGGCGGGGCTCTTGTACGACTTTATCGACAATTCTTCGCTGTTCAAAAACAACGTCGTAAAGGAATTCCGTTCGATAATGAACGTGCCCTTCGTGACCCCTTCGGCCGAGCTCGACGCAAAGTTCATCGCCGAGGCAAAGAAGGCGGGACTTGTATCCTTAAAGGGGCACAGGCTCGTCGGCGGCATGAGGGCTTCGATATACAACGCCATGCCCGTCGAGGGCGTGAAGGCGCTCATTGAGTTCATGAAGAAATTCGAACTCGAAAACAAATAAACCTGAAAGGGGGACAAAAAAGATGGCAAAACAGATACTTAAATTAAACGCGATAAGCCCGCTCGCCGACGCGATATTTGCGGGATACGGCTACGGCGACAGCTGCGAAAATCCCGACGGCATAATGGTGCGCTCGGCGCAGATGGCCGACTATAAACCGGGCGACAGGCTGGTCGCGGTTGCGCGCGCAGGCGCGGGCACCAACAACATACCCGTAGCCGACTATGCCGAAAAAGGCATAGTAGTGTTCAATACTCCCGGCGCCAACGCCAACGCCGTAAAAGAGCTCGTTATATGCGAACTCTTCCTCGGCGGCAGAAAGATTACCGACGCGATAGACTGGGTTAAAACCTTAAAGGGCGAGGGCGAAAACGTAGGCAAACTCGTGGAGAAAGGCAAGTCGAAATTCGTCGGCAGCGAGATAAAGGGCAAGATGCTCGGCGTTATAGGTCTGGGCGCGATAGGCGTCGCCGTTGCAAACGCCGCATACGGACTTAACATGGAGGTGACGGGCACCGACCCCTACCTTTCCACCATGAACGCGCTCGCGCTCTCGCCGCACATCAAAGTCGTGCCCGAACGCGAGGACATATACAAGAACGCCGACTTTATAACCATGCACGTTCCCCTCACTCCCGACACAAAGGGAATGATTAACAAAGACACCATCGCGCAGATGAAGGACGGCGTGGTAATCATCAACAACAGCCGCGGCGAGCTTGTGAACACCGACGACATGATAGAGGCGCTCGAAAGCGGCAAGGTAGGCAGGTACATAACCGACTTCCCCAACGACAAGCTCATAGGCGTTAAAAACTGCATATGCGTGCCCCATCTCGGCGCAAGCACGCCCGAGGCTGAGGACAACTGCGCGGTTATGGCGGCGCACCAGCTCGTCGACTACATCGAAAACGGGAATATTGCCAACAGCGTAAACTACCCCTCCGTTTCGCTCGCGCGCGACGAAGGCAAGGGCAGGGTTTGCATACTGCACCGCAACGTAAAGAACATAATCACCAAATTCACCTCGGCAATATCCCAGCAGGGGCTGAACATCGCGCACATGGCAAGCTCGAGCCGCGGCGATTACGCCTGCTCGATACTCGAAATTGACGGCGACATTCCCGCAAAGACGGTTGAGGCGATAACCGCCGTCGAGGGCGTGCTGCGCGTGCGTTCGCTGTGAAATAGTTCACGAAAATTCCCGCCTTGCGCGTCGGGAATTTTCCGTGAGTCTCAGGGGCGCTGCCCCTCTGGCGGCATTGCTGTTGCCCTCAGTTATAGGAATGCCGCCATTCACCCTGCTGAGGCGCAGGTATGCGCAAATTGAGTCCTGCTGCGGCGGGAAACCCGCCTTGCGACATCGAATAATTTTACTCACAGATTTTACGGCTGGTGACAGAGGGATATCCGCAGCAAAACAATGCGCGCGATAAAAATTAATTTCGATTTCCCGAATAAAAATACGCCGCCGCGCCCATAATCAAATAAAAATGCGGAGGTAATTTATGTCCGGAAAAAAGAAAAAAATCATTAAACTCAACGACAGGCAATACAGCGAATATATTGCCTCGCTGAGGGCGAAAGACGAGGAGTCGGCACGCGATAAAAATAAATAATTAAATATGCATAAAACCAGCCCCGCGGCGGCGCCGCGGGGCTGGTTATTTATATGCCGCAAAAAATACGGCTATCCCGCAAAAAATACGGCAAAGCCGCCGTAAAAAGGGCATATGCGGGGGGGCGGAACGGCAAACGCGCCCTCTCCCCCATTCACCGCCGTTTCATTTTTTTAAACCCGAATGAACATTTTGAAAAATTAGTGAATAAACCCGGCGGTCACGGCAAAACCGTTGACAGCGCCTGCGGCGCGGCATATAATGATAAAACAATTATCAAATGATAACTATTTACGCAAGGAGGAGGCATGGACGAAGTAAAGGACGCCGAGTTTGTAGTTTCACTCATGCTGAGAATGAGGGCGTGCGTGCGTAAATACAAGTTGCACTCCGACGACGGAGGAAAAATTTTCACCATACTCGGAAGCCTGCGCGACTACGAAACGCGCACGGGAAGGCCCGTAACCGTATCCGAGATTGCCAGGCATTCGGGGCTGGCGCTGCCGAACGTGAGCAGGCTATTAAAACCGCTCGAAGAGGACGGCTATATCCGCCGCGAAAAGCAGGGCAGGACGGTGAGCGTTATAATTACGGCAAAGGGCGAACATACGCTGGTGCAGCACAGAAAGGAATTTATTTCCGACGTAGCCGAGGCGCTGGGCGCCCTGAGCGACGAAGAGAGGAAAATCTTTCTTACCTGCAACGAAAAAATGCTTGCAAGGCTTGAAAAGAAAACAGAAAATTTAATTGGGAGATAACCGATGGTTAAACTGTACAAGAACCTGAAGGCGCTCGATTGGCTGCTAATCGCGCTCATTGTGGGAATCACGGTCGCACAGGTATATTTCACCATGGAGCTGACCGACCAGATTTCAAACATAGTGGGCGCCATAACCAACGTGAACCTTCGCACAAACGTATTCGGCGAATTCGTCGACTGGACGAGGATATCCGACCTTACTTACGTTTCCACGTTGCTGCCGGTATACGGCGAGGCGTACGGCTCCGCCGAGGCCTTGCAGGCGGCGCTGATTGCCGTGCAGAACGCCTCCGCCGCCGACATATGGACGGAGGGCGGATTCATGCTCGTGTTCGCCGTATGCGCCGCGCTGTGCCAGGCGGCTTCGGGAATAGCCGCGTCCTTCGTGGCGAGCCGTCTTTCGGCCACGCTGAGGGGCAAAGTATATTCCAAGGTGGAGAGCTTCTCGATAGCGGAAGTAAACAAATTCTCCACCGCCTCGCTGATAACGCGAACGACGAACGACATTCAGCAGGTGCATATGGCCAACATACTCGTGCTGCGCATGCTGATATACGCGCCCATAATGGCAATCTGGGCGATATGCAAGATAAACGCGTCCAGCGGGGAACTTACGCTTGCGACGGCAATAGCGATAGTCATACTCATAGTATGCATTCTCGCCATAATGCTCACCGTAATGCCTAAATTCAAGCTCATGCAGAAGCTCACCGACAGGTTGAACGGCGTCACGCGCGAAAATCTTACGGGCATACGCGTGGTGCGCGCATACAACGCCGAAAATTACCAGCAGGCGAAGTTCAGCAAGGTAAACGACGACTTTACCAGAACCCAGCTGTTTACGGGCAGGGTTATGGCGCTGATGAGCCCCGTGATGATGCTGGTTATGAACGGGCTTACCCTCGCCATATACTGGATAGGCGCTTCGCTCATGAACGCGGGCGAAATTGAATACCAGACGATTGTATCCTTTATGACGCTCGCCTCGCAGGTGGTAATGGCATTTCTGATGCTGCTCATGATGTTCATACTGCTCCCCCGCGCGCAGGTTGCGGCAAAGAGAATCAACGAAGTGCTCGACACTCCCCTCTCCATCGCCGACCCCGAGACGGAAAAGCCGCTCACCGAAGAGGGCACCGTGGAGTTTAAAGACGTAAGCTTCCGCTACCCCGACGCCGACGCGGACGTGTTCGAACACATCTCTTTCCGCGCCGAAAAGGGGCAGACCATCGCCTTTATCGGCAGCACGGGTTCGGGCAAATCTACCCTCATAAACCTCGTTCCCCGCTTTTACGACGCGACCGAGGGCGAAGTGCTGGTCGACGGCGTGAACGTAAAAGACATAAAGCAGAGCACGCTGCGCGACAAGATAGGCTACGTTCCGCAGAAGGGCGTGCTGTTTTCGGGCACGGTTGCCGAGAACATAGGCTTCGGCGGCAAGGCAGACCGCGACGAGATAATCGAGGCGGCGAAAGTTGCCGAGGCGGACGGCTTTATAAACGAAATGACCGAGGGCTACGCAAGCATGATATCGCAGGGCGGAAAGAACGTTTCGGGCGGGCAGAAACAGCGAATTTCAATCGCCCGCGCCGTTGCGCAGAAGCCGGAGATTATGATTTTCGACGATTCATTCTCGGCGCTCGACTACAAGACCGACAAAAAAGTGCGCGAAAACCTTAAGGAGAAGATGAGCGGCGCAACCAACCTGATAGTGGCGCAGCGCATAGGCACGATAATGGACGCCGACAAGATAATAGTGCTCGACCAGGGCAAGGCCGTTGGAGAGGGCACGCACGAAGAGCTGCTCAGAACCTGCGACGTTTACAGGGAAATTGCGCTTTCACAGCTCTCGAAGGAGGAACTCGGCTTATGAAACCTGCAAGATACAGCGGAGAGAAGCTGAAAAAAGGCGAATTCAAAAGAAATATCGGCAAGCTCGCAGTATACATGAGCCGCTACCTGATACCCATAATAGTATCGCTCGTATTCACGATAGGCGCGACCCTCATTTCAATCTTTGCGCCGCAGATACTCTCCGACCTCGTAAACGTAATTACGGGCGGCATACCCATAGATATGAACGAGCTTGCCCGCTTTGCCGTAATACTGATAGTATTCTACGTAAGCAACGCGCTGTGCACGTACGTTTCGGGCTTTATAATGACGACCGTATCCCAGAGGCTGTGCCGCGGGCTGCGCTCGGAGATTTCGCAGAAGATAAACAAAGTACCCTTAAAATACTTCGACTCCCACGCCTACGGCGACACCCTCTCGCGCGTGACAAACGACGTCGACACGATAGGCAACTCCATGCAGCAGGCGGTGTCTATGGTGGTGCAGTCGGTATGCATGCTCATAGGCGTGCTGATTGCCATGTTCGTGAGCTGCTGGCAGCTCGCCCTCACCGTGCTTACCATCGTGCCATTTATGGCCATACTTTTAATGGTTATAATGAAGTTCTCGCAGCCGCAGTTCAGAAAACAGCAGGACGAACTCGCGGTGCTCAACGGCAAGGTCGAAGAAAACTACTCCGGCCAGCTCGTGATAAAGGCGTTCAACGCCGAAAAACGCACGGGCGAGGACTTCGGAAAGACGAATAAGAGATTGAAGAAATCGACTTTCCTCTCGCAGGCGCTCTCGGGCATAATGCAGCCCGCGATGACTTTCATCTCATACTTCGCGTATGCGGCGGTGTGCGTGGTTGCAGGCATACTGATAAGCACTCCCGAAAGCGGCGTGACGTTCGGCACCCTCTCCGCCTTCCTCGTGTACGTAAACCTCTTCCAGAGCCCCCTCTCGCAGATTGCGCAGGCGGCAAACGTTTTGCAGAGCGCGGCGGCGGCGAGCGGCAGGGTGTTCGCATTCCTCGGCGAAGAGGAGCTTGAGGACGAGAGCGGAAAGGAGCGCAAGCTCACCGAAGGCGTGCGCGGCGAAGTTGAATTCAAACACGTAAAATTCGGCTACAACGACGACAGGGTTATAATTCCCGACTTCTCCGCAAAGGTTCAGCCGGGCTGGAAGGTCGCTATAGTCGGCCCCACGGGCGCAGGCAAGACCACCATGGTAAACCTCCTGATGAGGTTCTACGAGGTGAACAGCGGCGACATAACGATAGACGGCGTTTCGATAAAGGATATGCCGCGCGAGGAGGTGCACGACCTGTTCGGCATGGTTTTGCAGGACACGTGGATGTTCGAAGGCACCCTGCGCGAAAACATAGTGTATTCTAAGCAGGCGACCGACGAAGAGATTAAAAAGGCGTGCGACGCGGCGGGAATAACGCACTATATATCCACCCAGCCGGGCGGGCTCGACCACTACGTCGAAAACGGCGACGAAATTTCGGGCGGACAGAAACAGCTTATAACCATCGCCCGCGCGATGATTGAAAACGCGCCAATGCTTATACTCGACGAGGCGACCTCCAACGTCGATACCCGCACGGAGGAGATAATCCAGACGGCTATGGATAACCTCACGCGCGGCAGAACGAGCTTCGTCATCGCGCACAGGCTGTCTACGATAAAGAACGCCGACCTCATTCTGGTAATGCGCGACGGCAACATCGTCGAGCAGGGCAAACACGAGGAACTTTTGGCGCAGAACGGATTCTACGCAAGCCTTTACAACTCGCAGTTCGCGGGGGAGTAAA
>ERZ1643250.2597-NODE-2597-length-13367-cov-6.929011_pt1 | contig 13367 bp, 2 predicted proteins | sample MGYA00579262_ERZ1643250 | MGnify/ENA primary metagenome ERZ1643250 (study PRJEB29033, sample SAMEA4952265) | chicken gut metagenome | biome: Broiler Chicken; feature: Gastrointestinal Tract; material: Caecum | place: Ireland | collected 2018 | study: Broiler...
TAGTGTGGCAGAGTTTTTCTCTTCTGGCAAGGCGCCCGTTTATTTTACGCTTACTTCCTCTCGCTGTAAGTGCTGTCCCTTCTTGCGTTCTACCGATTCTGTGATATAATCTTGGCAGTCCATAGTGATTGCCCTCCCTTGGAAGAAGTTGTGTGCTAACTTCATTCTACCATGTGGGGAAAATCACTATGGATTTTTTCTTAGGTGTCCAACTTCATTTTACAATCGACCATTCTTTTTTCTTTGTCCGTACCTGCGCCAATTCATCACTCAGGCCAGACAGACTTACTTGCTTATCCATGCCTATATTTTACCACACTTGCCTCTATTTCGCATCTTTTCTGTGCGGTATTGCCCTAACACATCCTCCATTTCTTGCACGCACTCCCTTCGTATTCGAAAACTTACACGCAGTTTTTGTTGACTACGTATCATTTTCTCATACTTTCTTGACCTTGGAAATGCGGGGGATTATTGAGCACTTACCAAAAGGGCGCGTCATGCCCTTGGCATCGCCATGAACAAAACGCGCCCAAATGCACGGTATGAGACTAGCACAAAAGGACAGCGTTATCCTTTGTTGGTCGTAAGTTTATCGCGCTTGAATATCATTGTCGACCTCCATTGATGAAAGTTATGATACCTTCATCTGGAAGTGATCTACGAACTCCTTGGTGCCTCCTTGTTCTGTATAGAGATGAATGTTATAAGTTCCAGACGATCCGTGCTCACTCAGGTTCACCGTATAACTCCAAACGCCATCCATTAGTTGTGCGTCATACCAGTGAAGATCGTCCTGTCCGTTTTCTTCACTCCACACAGCAAACTGGAGATTATCCAGCGTCTCACCTTGGTAGAAAATCTGCATAGTCTTACTATCACTGGAAATTTCAGCCTTCAGAAGACAAGTACCTACTGCGGTATGAACCTGAACAGTGGTATGATCCAGCATGGAAGGCATTCCATCAAAGGAATAAACGTGGATGTTGTAAGTTCCGGCAGAATGGTGTGCAGACAGATCCACCACATAGGTCCACTCACCGTCTGCATTCTTCTCCGCTTTATACCAGCGGATATCATCTTGACCGTTCTCCTCACTCCACACAGCGAAGCGCAAATCGTTGATGCTCTCTCCGCCAGCGAACGTCACTGTCATCTCAGCGCAATCCGCCGAAACCTCCGCGCTCAGGCTGGGCACAGTAGGCAGTTCCGTTACCTCAGCCATGGTGTGGGCTACCATTTCAGGCGTTCCGTCATAGGAGTAGACGTGAATGTCATATATGCCAGTGGAATTGTGGTCTTCCACATTCACATGGCAGACATAGGTATCCTCCGCCGTCTTTTCCGCGGGGTACCAGACCAGGTCATCTTGCCCGTTCTCACGGCTCCAAACGGCAAATTTCAGATCGTTGTATTGTTCTTTAGTGGTCAGCGTGATATTCATCACACTGCAATCCTCGGAGACCATAGCCTCCAGATTGGTCGTTCCGGTAGCCTCTGCCACCTCAGCAGTCGCGTGAGCCAGCATCCGGGGCGTCTCGTCATAGGAGTAAGCGTGAATATCATAGATTCCTGCGGAATTATGATTGGTCAGATCCACCTGGCAGGTGTAGGTATTCTCTCCCACGCTCTGAGTCGGATACCAGTGCAAGTCATCCTGCCCATTTTCCCGGCTCCACACAGCAAGACGCAGATCATCCACGTTCTCATTCCAAACCATGGTGATATCCATCTTCGTGCAGTCATCAGAGACCGTCGCGCTGATACCGGTCTGAATCGCAAGCGGCTCCGCGTTGATGGCGGTATGACCCGCAAACCGGTATTCACCCGTATAGGCATAAGCGTGAATCTGATACTTGCCGGCAGAGTTATGATCCCTCAGATCCGCGACTGCGGTCCAGTTTCCATCGTCAGCCTTTTTCGCCTGATACCAGATCAGATCATCCTGGCCGTCCGCTTCGCTCCAGACTGCGAATTTCACCTTGGTGTGCTTATGGGAGGCCACATCCGCCATCCGAATGGTCAGATAGCGGTTGTCCGAGGACAACTCCGCCTCCACATCGTGATAGGATACCACTTCCCCAAGGGTGTCCTTAGTGCCGCAGCCATAATCGCAGTACGCGGTCTTGCTCGCCGCGCCAATGCAGTTGTTGCTACTGCCGGAAACATAGTTTGTAAACTTGTGGGTAATGCTCACGGGGCAGTCCACTTTCTCGCCCCGTACCAAGGTGGCACCGTCGTAAATATGGATGATATACCGGTCGATCAGCGAATACAGGCACATGGGAATCTGAACGTTCCAGCTTCCGTCGTCCTGCTCCTGCGCGCGGAACCACCGCAGGTCATCCTGACCATCCGTTTGGCTCCAAACCGCCATCCGGATTGCCGACCAGCGCTGATTCTCGTCGTAAGGCTGCAGCTTCACGGTCATGACACCGTAATCGTCGCTGAACGTGATGACGGCGGGATGATACATCCGGCCATCCGGGTAGAACTGATAGCGCACGCCGTTAATCACCTGAGAGCCGGTACGCATAGCGCCGTAGTCTTCCGAATCCTCCACGGGATAGAAGTAATAGTCGTCCTCCCCAATACGGGTGACGCCGACAGCCATAACGCCGTTGTCATAGTAGTAGGTTTTGCCGTTGCTCTTGGTAATGAATCCGGTATAGCTGCTTATCACCGGGTCGTCATCCGGATCACTTCTGGGTTCATACTTTGCAATATAGGTGACATCCCCGGTTACCGTGGGAGCCACAGCAGAATCCCATTCTTTAAACGTGTAACCTTCCACCTTATCAAGCGTCCCCGCACGACTGAGGCTGCACTGGGGAGTCGAATCACCGAAGCGCAAGCCAGAGTAGACTTCGGCTGCAAAAGCCCGTCCCCCCACATTATCCTGGTAGGCAACGGTATATGTGGGTTCAATACCGACAACCTGATACTGGCTCCGTTGGCCACTCATTGCCACGCTGTAAACTGCACCGTAGTAAATTTTGTCATTTGGAATAGCAAGGGCCTGGGACACACCTGTGTTTGAGTTGTCACTGCTCCCATCATGAATGATGACCTCAGAACCTGACAAGCCACTGATGTTTTTCAATTTTCCGTCAACATCTTGGTAGGCATAAAGTTCCGTTGAACCTTCATAGGTCATTTTGACGCCAGGCCACTCACCAAATAGCTTTGTGCCGGAGTTTTCTCCATAGGAGGCATAGAGATATACGTTTTCCCAATTGGTTTCTGATGCATCGAAGTAGATCGTCTGATTGGTTTCAGAAGCAGTCATGTTCTTTTTTTCACAGATAACCTGAAATACATTGGTTGTATTGGCAACGCAGCTCTCGCTCACGCTGTACACCCAATCGTCAAATCGGATGCCATTTGTGATATTCGCTGACTGGTCAGAACCGCTTCTGAAGATGATGCTGCAGTTATTCAGCTCACCCACCGTTGTCTCCTCGTAGTACCAGAGGTTTGTTTCGTTGATCTGCCGCATTGTTGGAGTGCTGTCCCACTCCCCCAAGGGTTTTTCACCGTTATCATTCCAGGCATAGAGACGCACACTGCTCCAGCCCAGCGTATTTTCAAAATAAACTCTGCGTACAGTATCGCCGCCGGTCGTATCAGTATCCACCGTCCATTTCCCCTCACTGCCGCTGGCTGTTCCCAGCGTATAGACAGTTTGGTCACTCTCCGAATAAAACGCAATGCCGTCAGTAATGTCCTCCGATTGATCGGAGCCACCGTTGCTGAAGATGAGTTTATCTGTGGCCAACAATCGGCCGTTGGTCAGGAAATAAAGGCCTGATTCTTCGTCATATGTCATCTGGGAACCAGGCCAACCGCCCAGGGAATCATAGGAGTTATCGTCCCAGGCATAGGCCCAGACTGTATTCCAACCACAATTTAAAGGCAGCCTCAATGCGATGGTATCGCCTGTCTCCACTGTTGCCGTCCGGCCATTATAAAGTTCCAGGCTTTTTCGAATGTACGCAGCGATATCGGTATTGTCGATACTGCCGGCGGTGTTCAGAGCATTCGCTCCCGCGCCGTAGGCCCAGACGCCCACGTCGGCAGCAGTGTGGCCATTGACAGCAGAAAATTTCCAGCCATCTTCATCCAGCTTCAATTCACCGGTCTGGTGATCCGCCGTGACAATCAGCAAGGTATCCGGATGGGTATCCGTATAATCTTTCGCCACTTTAATCGATAGATCAAAGGCTTGTGCTTCGCTGATCATGGCCTCCAGGTTCCCGCCGTGTGCATAGGAGTCGATTTTGGAGCCTTCTACCATCAGGAAAAATCCCCGGTCATTGTCGTCTCCGCCCAACAAGTCCAGCGCTCTGGAGGTCATGGCAGACAGCGTCGGATAGCCGGTTGGCTGATTGCTACTGTCCACTTGTGGAATGGCGCCAGATCCAAAAGCGCCAAGAATCTTACTGTCCCCCAATGTGTCAGGTACTGCACAAAAGCTCGTATAGTACTCATAGCCCACCCGGTCCATGCTGCTATTCAGGCTGTCAAAGTAACTTGAACCGCCGCCAAACATGACATCAATTTCGGATACCAACTGGTCCTTTGCAATATTGTCATAATTCCAGCGCCCAATCTCATGGGCACTGAAGCCAGCGGGAGTCGCATGGGGCAGGATCTCAGTCACCACCAGGCCGGTCCGCATGCCCAAACTCTGTGCGTATTCCGTCATGGTCATCACCTGGTTGCCATTCGGGTCCAGTCCTACATAGCTGTTATTGGTCTTAATGCCGCAAGACATAGCCGTAGCTGCCGCCGCACTGTCGGTAACTTCAGCATCGTTGGAACGAGTCGTGACAGTTGTCACAGCATCAGTATCCGCAATGCTCAGCAGATTGGTCATCTCTGCCGCTTTGACATGGTCCAGCCCCATACCGTCACCAATCATCAAAATGACATTTTTGGCTGCTACCGCATTGTTCACGACAGTCATATTGGCAGCGGCGATTGCCGAAGTCGGAAGCAGAGACAGCAACAGTAGCAGTGTTACGCCCAGGGCCACGATCCTGGTTGATTTTCGAACTTTCATGCCTGATACTTGCCTCCTCGATCTTGATATTTCACAGGATTTCAAAAATAGATTCCACTCTGCACGAATCACTGGGCGGAGAAAGCGGTAGACCAGGAAGATTCGTGTCCGTCATAATCCAGTCATTGAAATAAACTATCCACTCGATTTGCCATATGATAATCGAGTTTAAAACTATTAATATTGAGGTATCGATACTTTTGCAAAAACAATATTAAAGTATCGGAAATCAGCACCACCAGCCATCTCAAAAACAAGGCTGGGCGGGTCCTTATTGGGTTCCGTCCAGCCTTGCCTTTGTATTTCCACTGTTTTAGTTTCCTTGGAGAAGCCGCAGATTTTTACAAACCGACATCAGACTTCTTCAAGAGCTGACCATCACGAAACCGCTACACGAACCTCACAGTGGTCCACAAATTCCATGGTACCATCCCTCTCCGTGTAAAGATGGATGTTGTACAGGGTGGAGATTCCATGCTGACTCAAATCAACCGTGTAGGTCCAGCCATCTCCAGTGAACTCCGCATCATACCAATGAAGATCGTCCTGTCCGTCTTCTTCACTCCATACGGCAAACTGAAGATTATCCAGCGTCTCGCCCTGGTAGAAGATCTGCATAGCAGTACCATCACTGGTAATTTCAGTCTTCAGAAGGCGAGAACCTACTGCGGTATGAACCTGAACAGTGGTATGATCCAGCATGGAAGGCATTCCATCAAAGGAATAAACGTGGATGTTGTAAGTTCCGGCAGAATGGTGTGCAGACAGATCCACCACATAGGTCCACTCACCGTCTGCATTCTTCTCCGCTTTATACCAGCGGATATCATCTTGACCGTTCTCCTCACTCCACACAGCGAAGCGCAAATCGTTGATGCTCTCTCCGCCAGCGAACGTCACTGTCATCTCAGCGCAATCCGCCGAAACCTCCGCGCTCAGGCTGGGCACAGTAGGCAGTTCCGTTACCTCAGCCATGGTGTGGGCTACCATTTCAGGCGTTCCGTCATAGGAGTAGACGTGAATGTCATATATGCCAGTGGAATTGTGGTCTTCCACATTCACATGGCAGACATAGGTATCCTCCGCCGTCTTTTCCGCGGGGTACCAGACCAGGTCATCTTGCCCGTTCTCACGGCTCCAAACGGCAAATTTCAGATCGTTGTATTGTTCTTTAGTGGTCAGCGTGATATTCATCACACTGCAATCCTCGGAGACCATAGCCTCCAGATTGGTCGTTCCGGTAGCCTCTGCCACCTCAGCAGTCGCGTGAGCCAGCATCCGGGGCGTCTCGTCATAGGAGTAAGCGTGAATATCATAGATTCCTGCGGAATTATGATTGGTCAGATCCACCTGGCAGGTGTAGGTATTCTCTCCCACGCTCTGAGTCGGATACCAGTGCAAGTCATCCTGCCCATTTTCCCGGCTCCACACAGCAAGACGCAGATCATCCACGTTCTCATTCCAAACCATGGTGATATCCATCTTCGTGCAGTCATCAGAGACCGTCGCGCTGATACCGGTCTGAATCGCAAGCGGCTCCGCGTTGATGGCGGTATGACCCGCAAACCGGTATTCACCCGTATAGGCATAAGCGTGAATCTGATACTTGCCGGCAGAGTTATGATCCCTCAGATCCGCGACTGCGGTCCAGTTTCCATCGTCAGCCTTTTTCGCCTGATACCAGATCAGATCATCCTGGCCGTCCGCTTCGCTCCAGACTGCGAATTTCACCTTGGTGTGCTTATGGGAGGCCACATCCGCCATCCGAATGGTCAGATAGCGGTTGTCCGAGGACAACTCCGCCTCCACATCGTGATAGGATACCACTTCCCCAAGGGTGTCCTTAGTGCCGCAGCCATAATCGCAGTACGCGGTCTTGCTCGCCGCGCCAATGCAGTTGTTGCTACTGCCGGAAACATAGTTTGTAAACTTGTGGGTAATGCTCACGGGGCAGTCCACTTTCTCGCCCCGTACCAAGGTGGCACCGTCGTAAATATGGATGATATACCGGTCGATCAGCGAATACAGGCACATGGGAATCTGAACGTTCCAGCTTCCGTCGTCCTGCTCCTGCGCGCGGAACCACCGCAGGTCATCCTGACCATCCGTTTGGCTCCAAACCGCCATCCGGATTGCCGACCAGCGCTGATTCTCGTCGTAAGGCTGCAGCTTCACGGTCATGACACCGTAATCGTCGCTGAACGTGATGACGGCGGGATGATACATCCGGCCATCCGGGTAGAACTGATAGCGCACGCCGTTAATCACCTGAGAGCCGGTACGCATAGCGCCGTAGTCTTCCGAATCCTCCACGGGATAGAAGTAATAGTCGTCCTCCCCAATACGGGTGACGCCGACAGCCATAATGCCGTTGTCATAATAGTAGGTCTTGCCGTTGCTCTTGGTAATGAATCCGGTATGGCCGCTTACCACCAGACCGTTGTCAAAGACGAACGGAACCTCGTCCACGGTCTGCTCGCCGTCATAGGCCACGCCGTTTTCATCGAAGCAGTACTCATCCGTGTCGATCAGGAACCAGCCGGTCTGGTACTGACCTCTCAGGAAGTACATGCTCAAACCGGTCTCCTGATCTACCGCCCAGCCGGTGAATTCGATTGCCTTGGGATCCAGCGCCTTGCCGCACTTGCCGCACAGCAGCTTACCATCGCTGTAGGCCGGATGATCCAGCTGGTGGCCGCTGGCGGCACATTCGCCGTACAAGGATTCCAGCGTCACGGAATCCCGAAGAGCCGACGTCCCGTCTGCCAGCATATCGTACACATTGATGTCCATTCTTTCTTCATCGGCGGTCACGCTGAGATAGGTGGCGTTGAAATCAGTGGTGGCTAAGGCAAAGATCTTGTCGTAGTCAAACACACTCTGGCTGGTGATGCTGTAGGATTTCTCGCCGCTGGAACCACCGATGTAGTAGTAAATACCGTTCTCCTCGTCGACCTCATCGTCCTTCAGCCGGTTGGTTCGAGCCAAAGAGTGATCGTGGCCGGAAAACACCACGTCAATGCCGGCAGCTTCCGCCGCATCCGGCACATACTGGTATACAGGCGCGTTGCCGCCCACAGCATTGGTATAATAAGGAGGCTGGTGCATCGTTAGAATTTTCCAGGTAGCGTCGCTGGCCTGAGCATCCTCTACCAGCCAATCCAGCGCCTCCCTCAGTTCGGCGTTGGTGCTGGTGTAGTTGATCACCGCAACGTAAACCTCGCCGCAGGTCACGGAATAATAGCTGCCCACCTTGGCTTCCGGCAGGTTGTAGATCGCCGCGGCCAGTTCGCCGTTGGCGTCGCCATAATACTCGTGGTTGCCCAGCACATGGAGCACATCCGTGTCGCCAAAGGTCTGGGTTCCCAACAGATTCGTGATGGCGGCCACCTCATCGTAGCCCGTAACATCGTCGATGGCGTCACCAGTCTGGATGCCGAAATCATAGCCGCCGGACTTCAGCTGGTTAATGATGTTGGTGATGTTGGTCTGATCGTCCGCTTGAATATCACCCAGGATAAAGAACTTCCGGCTCTGATCACCGGCAGAGTCCGTGGAGAAGGTTCCAACCGCACTCCAGACTTCCCCGGCGCCTACCTGATACTCATAGTCCGTACCGGGCGTCAGGCCGGTGAGGGTGATGCGGCTGATGTTGGCCGCCTTGTTGTCGCCGCCTTTGACGAAGGTATGCAGCTCGGTTCTGGCCGGAAGCGTGGTCCAGTTCTCACTGCCGCTGACCCGATAATGGATCTGCTGTGCGTCAGAGCGCAGCGGGTTGGTGAACCAGCTGATGCTCTTCTCCGTGGTACTGTCGGCAGGCGCATTGAACATGATCTGCTCCGGCGTGCCATCTTCGCCGCACTGAGGCGCATAGCTGTACACATTGTACTGGAAAGACACCATACCGCTGCTGCTCTTGGCGTAAACGGCAGTCTTTCCAGCCATTGAACTGAATGCAGCCGTCACCAGCTGGCCGTTTTCATCGGTGGTTCCAAGCAGGGTAGCATCTTCCGACAGGTAAATGCCCACACCTGCCACAGCGTTGCCGTCAGCGTCCGTCACACGGATCACACCGTTACTGCCGCCTACCAGAATCGGATTGCAGGAGATCAGCAGCCCCGTCCCCACCGGGAGTCTGGCCTCAGGAGCGGAATAAGTCCCGTAAAAGCCGCTGCCGGTGAGGTAGCTGCCGCCCTTGACCTCATAGACAAAGGACTCATTGGACGTCAGCGTGGAAGGAATGTCAACCAGAATCCTGGCAATCAAATTCTCGTCCTCCACAGGTGAACCGGAGCTGCGCTGGGCAGTAATGGTAATGGTGGAAGAGGACTTGGAATACCGGGCCTCTCCAGCGTAGTTGTCAGAGAATTCGACCCTATAGCTGGGGAACATATTGCCCAGGCGCAGCTGGGTGGTGCTGTTCACCACCGTATCATCAGAGGCCCGGATCTCCAGAGTCACCTGACCGCCCAGAGGCGCGCTCTTCTCAACCGGCGCCACAGACACTGTAGTATAGTTCTCCTCCGCGCCGGTATCTACGGTAAAGTACCGGGTCTCCGATACATCGTTGCCGAAGCCGTCGCGCAGCGACACAGTCACAGAGTGGCTTCCCTCCGTCAGGTCCAGGTTGTACAGTGCCGCATAGCCGTCGTTGGCCACCAGCGCATACTCGTATCGGTCGTTGTCCGCCACATTGACGCCGTCAATGTACATACGAACCGTGCTGGCGTCCACGCCGGAGGTGTACTTATTCTGCACGTCACTGAACTCAGCCCGGATCGTCAGGGTCTCCGCGTCCAGAACGTCGCCGTTTTCCAGTTCCGTGCCGTTAACGGTGATGGAATCCACCAGCGGGCTGTCCACATCGTCCACATTGGTGCCGTAGACAAACTGAAGATTGTCAAAATAAATGGAGTTGGCAGTCTTGGTGCCCATCTTCGTGCCGGCTACATACATCAGCCGGAAGGTCATACCGGGCTGAATGCTAAAGGGAGCTTTCAGCTTCGTCAGGTCTGCCTCTAGATACTTCCAGCCCTCCCAGTAGATGCCGGGCTGCACGCCATTGGCAAAAGCCTCCGGCGAGACAGCCTTAGGCTCCAGCGTAAAGTCGTAGGGCTGGTTCATTCCGTTGGCGTCCATGACATAACCACGCAGCCAGAAGCCAGCCTGGGTGCCGTCGCCTTGCCAGGTAATGCCCACACCCTCCGGCGCATAAACCCACACGCCGATGCCAGTGGGAGAACCGGGGATCGCCATACCCGCCGTAGTACCAATGCAGGCGCCTTCAGTGACCGCGCCGCACTGGGTAAAGTCATAGTTCAGCTTCATAGACTTTGCACCGAAGCGCACCGGCTCATCGTCGTCGATACTGACGATCTCGAAGGATTCCTTGCCGCCTCGGCCGTAGTTGATGTGAGTCAGGACACTGCCGTAATAATCCTCGGCAGAAGTCACTGTCCCATCCTCATTCACCTTGTCCTCAAAGTCCCACACAATCGTAGGCAGCATACCCACGATAACATGGATGCTCCCGGATACGCTTTCATCATAAGCCGAAGTCGCCGTAATATAACCGTTCAGGCTCTCTCCGTCGGAAGCGGTGAATGTGTTGCCGCTGAAGGTACCCATCTTGTCATTGTCCACTTCCCAGACGATGTCGCCATCCTTGTAATGGACATCCCGACCATCCTTCCGGACCACAAGGCCCAGATCTGTTGACTCCTCAAAGCCGAGGCTGATCTCATCGGAGTTGAACGTAATCTCGTCCGGCTGCGCGATCTCAATGGCTGCATAGCCGACACACGCACCGTCCTGCTGCATCTCAACAACGACTATGCCCTCTTGCCCGTTGGAGGTGAAAAGGCCGTCCTCGCTGATGGTGCCCATCTGCGCGCTGTCCTCCGACAGCGCCCACACAACGTCGTCCGGGATTTCCGTGGGCGCGCTGCCCGTATCCACACCGGCGGAGGTGAACTGCACTTCCGAACCGGGAGTATACAGTTCATCCTTGGGCGTGATGGACACGTGGTCAAACACACCGGTTGCTTCCGCAGTGGAGATGCACAGAATGGCAGAGCTGATGGTACGCTCCACGCCGTCGCTGGGGCTGTTGACTACCTCCAGCTTGTCGGAGCCTTCGTGCCGGGCTGCCACGGTGGCGGATCCACCGCCGTCCAGATACAACGCAGTGACACAGCCGGCGTCCTTCAGGATGCAGGCCGTTTCGTACAGATCCATGCCGATGGAAGTGGGTGCCTGTCTGCCGTCCGCCTCAAAGAACACAACGCCGCCATCCTCTCGGATGCCCACGCTGTTCCGGGGCATGAGGGCATTGTCTGGGCCCACTTGAATCTGTCCGTTCTTGATGAGGTACAGGGGGCCGGAAATAGCCTCCACAACGTCGGAATGATCGGTCCAGGCATCTCGGATGACGGCGCTACCGTCCTCCAGAATAGCGAAATAAGGCTCGTCCCCCGTCCGAACGGCGTTGCCTTCCATAATCAGATAGCCCAACGGTTCACCGGTGCCCATGTTGAAGTAGTCAGCATTTGTGGCCATGACCACCGTTCCCTCCGGGTCCGCGATGGAGGCGTATTCGTTGGCCAGCTTGGTGGTCATGCTCATGTTCCAGTTCATGCTGCCAGCCGCCGCTGCACGGGACGCCGCAGTGCTATTTTGCGTATAATAGCCGCTGTAGGCTGCTTTCAGCTTGACGTTTTGGCTCAGATCCACATTGGTCAGATAACCGATCACCTGCTCGTTGTCATTGTTTCTCATGACCACCTTGTCATAGGAAACACCGTCAGCGAGTACATGGTTGGTCTGGGCAATCGCCGCCAAACCTGCTCCCTTAGAGGCACTACCCACTGCGGATGTGGATCTGGTGCTGAACGCAGCTGCTGTGGCCATGGGTTGTGCAGAGGGTACTTCCTGGATCCCCTCAGGGACTGCGTCAGGCTCCTCGACAGGGGCTTCGTCGGTTTCCTCGTCCAGGTCTGCATCAGGGGCTTCGTCAAGGTCCTCATCAAGATCCTCATCAGGGTCCTCATCAGGGGTCTCATCAGGGGTCTCATCAGGGTCCTCGTCAGAGTCCTCGTCAAGGTCCTTGTCAAGGGCCTCGTCAGAGTCCTCATCAGGCTCCTCATCCGGATGAACCTCAACAATTTCTTCCTGATAGGGTGCTTCCTCTCCCAGGCCTGTCTCCGCGGCATACGCCGCAGGTAACAGGCTCAACAGAAGGGAAAGCGTCAGCGCAAGAGATATTAGCTTCTTCATATGTATTCCTCCCTTTCTTTTTCTAAGACGCGCATTCCCTTATCTCGCTTCATACAAAGCACTTGTATGTGCAATCAGTTCCTGGGGCATTTCCTCCCCGCTGTAAACATGAATCAGATAGCTTCCATAGGAGGAGTGGCTCTCCAAATCAGCTGTATAACTCCAAACGGCGCCGTTTTTCTCCGCAGGATACCACTGGAGATCATCCTGGCCGTTCTCCTCACTCCAAACTGCAAACCAGATCTGGGATTCCGTTTCCGCGTTCTCCAGCGTCAGCGTCATAGTGCCATTTTCGGAAACGGCAGCTGTGAGTACAGGGGCCGGATCACTGATGGCTTCAACGGTAACCGAAGTATGCGTCAAAAACGTCTCGGGAAGCGTGGCCCCGTCATAGACATGGATCTGATAACAGCCGATGGAGCAATACTCGGAAAGGCTGACGCTGCAATTCCAGACGCCGTCTGCATCTTGTTCTGCAAAATACCAGTGCAGGTCATCCTGACCGTCCTCTTCGCTCCACACCGCAATCCAAAGCTGATTACCGCTCTCTGCGTGAGAGACCGCCACCTGAATGCCGGAACCGTCATCAGAAACCGCCGCCTCCGCTTCAGGACCGGGCTGTGCTGTAAATGCCACCTCAGCTGTTGTGTGGGCAATCAGCCGGTCCGGCGCATTCGTACCCTGGTACACGTGGATCAGATAGGTCCCGGCAGTCTGATGGACTGTCAAATCCACCTGGCAGCGCCACACACCGTCTCTATTCACTTTCCCTGGATACCAATGCAGGTCGTCCTGGCCGTTCTCCTCGCTCCACACCGCAAACAACATCTGTTCCGTGCCGTCCGCATTTGCCAGCGTCAGGTCCATGACCGTACAGTCTTTGGACACCACCGCCTCCACAGACGGACCGCCGGACACTGCAAAGTCAACCTGCGCGGAAGTGTTGGCAATCAGATTACCGGGGCTGTTGTTCTCATAATAGACATGAATCTGGTAGATACCGGCGGTCTGGTGTTCTGTCAAATCC
>ERZ1643250.2601-NODE-2601-length-13358-cov-8.735924_pt1 | contig 13358 bp, 9 predicted proteins | sample MGYA00579262_ERZ1643250 | MGnify/ENA primary metagenome ERZ1643250 (study PRJEB29033, sample SAMEA4952265) | chicken gut metagenome | biome: Broiler Chicken; feature: Gastrointestinal Tract; material: Caecum | place: Ireland | collected 2018 | study: Broiler...
TATTGATCGTCTCTCTGTCAACTTCCTGCTCGCTGCTGTCCCAAAAGCTCTGATCATTCATCTGCTCAAACAGAAGAGACATCAATGCCGCCTCATAATAGTATTCCGGATGTGAACGAAAATTTTCATTATTGGCAAAATTGATGACGGACATCAGGCTTGTGTATCCCAATCGCGACCTCGCTTCCTCTATAAGATAAGAAGCCGGATACTTTTTATTCAGATTTCTCCTATATTCATCCGCATCTGACTCACCGATAAAATATTCATCATATTTCTGTAATCCTAGAATCCTGTCCGCCCGCCTCATAATTGCAGGACGAGTAACACTGTCCTCGTTGTCAGCTGTATCTCTCCCATTACCCGCTGCCTGCATACCATCCCCGGCCATCGCTTCGACAGCTGTATGCGCCCGGGCAGAAATTTCCGGAGTAATCGCGGTATTCAGAATCAAAATTGATATCAGAATAAAACATAATACTCTTTTCATGTGGCTTCCTCTCCCCTGTTTTTTATAATATTGCCAAATAATTCTTACATATTTATGGATATTGTAACATAAAAAAACGTGTGCCAAAACTGTTTTCTGTGACGAATCACAGGCTGTTTTTGACACACGTTTTTCTTTATTTTTTATATTTTATCCAGATATTTTAAGGAAAAATTACACATTTTTAATGAATAAATCTGTACTTTCCTTTTCCTCTTCCTTCGACTTTCTCAATTAATCCATATTGTTTCATTTTTCGTATTAATTCACCCGCTGGCGAGTATGTTATTCCTAATACATCCATAATGTCAGCTCTTGCAAAGACTCTTGCAGAACGAAATGTTTCATACAATTTTGTAATATTGTTTTTGGTTATTGTTCTAAGCCTCAATTCACAAATTATTTCTCTTAAATCTTTATCTTCGTTTACCAAATCTCTATCTGTCTTGTTAGAAATCTGTGTTTTGTTTAAATCACCTGTGTTCTTATTTCCAATCACCTGTGTTTTATTTAAATCACCTGTGTTCTTATTTCCAATCACCTGTGTTTTATTTAAATCACCTGTGTTTCGGAGTTCCGCCTTCCTTTCTTCTTCTGATATTTCCTCATAATTTAAGTTATACAAAGTCACCCGAAAAGTAGATATATCTGAATAAAACACCGGTTCCAATTCCGGGCGATAATGACTGGCATAATAATAGTCTTCTTTAATTTTTCTGAATCCGCTTCCCCGGCGTTCCATATAATTCATTCTGCTGAAAATATCAGCAATTATAGGATTTCTCCTTTTTGAAGCAATATTATCTGTATCCATATTTTGCACAAAGGTTCCGTCAACCATTCCACCTGGTGAATAAATTTCTAACCGATTATCAAAGATATCGATGTGCACTTCACTTCCTATTATCATATAATCTCTGTGAATTAATGCATTTACAATACATTCCAGCACAGCTCTTTCCGGATATTCCGGCATCTCAATTCGCCCGGTATTCGTTTTCTTCCAGCGTTTTTTAGTATTATTACGGACAAATTCTTCTCCACTTTGTAAAAGAGTAATCAAACTTCCACTGACTTCTTTATCATCCAGCGCATCCACTATCCCCGAAGCCTTGGTCAACCCATTCCAACGTGTACAAAAAATCCTGGAAAAACGCACGGGACACTCATCTGCCAGCAATGCTCCTGCGTTGGTCAGCATTCCATTTTCATTCACCAGACCGAAAGACACAAAATCCGAGTTTTTAAATTCCATGTTCGTCCGCTGGCGATATACAGAACGCAGTTTTGTAAAAGCGAAATCTTCAAATTTGTAATGAGTTGAGAGAGTATCATACGTAATATTGCTGCCTCGCAGTACAAGACGTTTTAGGTCAGCTGCACCAGTTGGTACACTTTCATTTCCTACACGAATATAAGCAATCCTGTTTCCGTCACCCACATAATAATACGGCGTTTCCTGACCTGATACGATTCTCAGAAGGATAAATTCTTTTTCGCCTTCTTTATGAATTTCCATAAACATTTGTGGAATTGGATCCATCTTTACTTTAATAATTTCACTTATTTTTTCTGATACTTCTCTTGCATTTTCCAGACCAACCAGGCATTCGTCATCTGATACTCCAAACAACAACACTCCACCCGTTCCATTTGCAAATGCGCTGACACTTTTCAACCAGCTTTTTGGCCTTTTTTCCTCTAATCGCTCTTTTTTATCGTATTCCGTAGTTTCCCCAATATAATCTGCTATCTTCATATTCACACCCCTTACACATACCGTTCATGCTTTCTATATATATTATACTTATTCCATATGTATTATACCACAAAAAACGTGTGTCAAAACTGTTTTCTGTGACGAATCACAGGCTGTTTTTGACACACGTTTTATCATCGTTAAAGATGCCGCAAATGCTGATTCATTTTTTCTCTAATGTTTCATAGAATATCTCTTTTTATATTATGAAAATATGATTTCTGTTTATTCCACGGTCACAATCACTCTCTGATAATATGTCAGATTATGATCGCCATCGTCTGTTCCTCTCACAAGGAAATGGATGGTATCATCCGTTTCGGCGTCTTCCGGAACTATAAAGCTCATACGAGGGCCTTTATCTCCACCTGTAATAGCTACATCTTCTCCATAAGTTCCTGCCTCTTTATAATTAAACCAACGGAAGGACACGTCGTCTCCGTCAGGATCATTGGCGGATGCTGTCACAGTAACACGCTCTCCTGCTTCGGCCGTTATGGTATTACCACCTTTAATTGTGACATCCGGGCGATGATTGGCGTCGTCATAATCCGATGTAATGCCCCAGTCTACCCGTGCCGCAAAAGCATTCATGATATCTGTCACCCATCTTGCACCGGAATCATAAGAAGCCGGTTCCGTTTTCTTTCCGACATCAGCCCAATCGCTCATAGTAACTGTATCGTTTTCCGGAATATAATAATTGGTAATCCCCTGTGCCGCCTTTTCTTCATCTTTCACAAAGCGTCCGGCAACAGATCCGTATCCATAATTTTCCAGAGAATCCAGTCCCATATCAAAGAATGACAGATACGTTGGGGTGTCTCCCTCTCCCAAGAAGTCATACCGGTCTCGTCCGGTACCACAGAAAATTCCACTGGTCATATGTTCATCCACTTCTCCAAACTGGAACATGTATGTTTCGTCCACCACATGGGTTCCATCGCCATACGTTACATACCAATCCATGAGCGGTCCGAATTTTGGATTTTCCAGATTCTTTAACATCCAGTCACCAGTATATACTTCCGGAATCTGATGATTTTTATTTTTTTCCTTGCCGTTATTTGTGGTAGCGTTCTCCCAGCCCCAGCCCATGGCGTTACAATTATGTACGTCCACATAGGTTAGCTCCGGATAATATTTTGCACAGACGCCGTCAAAGACAGGGTCTTTCCCTTCAGAGTCCTTTCCGTCCTGTCCGTACCACATATAGATACGAACTTTATCATAAATTTTCTGCCGGATACTCTCCCACTGGTCAGTCTGGCCATATTCTTCATAAATGTCTTTGAGCGCACGGCCGACAGTATTCATACCGCCCCATGCCGTAATGTACAATGGTCCTGGCACATCATCAAGGATCAGATTCTTGATATGTTCAGAACCTTCCGTTGCCTCGTCCATATCACCAGTATAACCAATATTTCCGATTTTTACTACGCTCTTTAAATAATTCGGCGTCGGATAGTTTTCATCATGCACCCGCAAATTCGGATAAATCTCTGCGTAAGCATCAATGAATTCATTCTGCCAATCCGTACCCGGCCATGCATAAGGTTCTCCGTATTTTGCGTCAATTTTTGCTCCTTCTTCGGAACCGGCCCAATGTGCAAAAGAACTGGTCTGCACCAGACCTACCAAATCAATTTCATTGGCATAATATAATAAATGTACATAAGAGTTTTTATCATCAATCTCACCGTCATTGGTGATACACACTCTTGGTTTATTTACTTTTGTCCGGTCATAATCCACTGTCACATCCAGAGAAGCTTTCAACCTTCCGTCATCAGACTGGGCAGTGATCGTAGTAACTCCCTGTGCCAGTGCCTCAATCGTGCCATCGTCGGATACAGTTGCCGCAAATGGATCAGAAGACGTCCATCTAAGTTTTGGAACTTCTGCTCCCGCCGGTTCCGTCTTTACTTTCACTGTCAGTTTATCGCCCGCTGTCAGCTGAGTCTGACTAGCAGAAATCGTAATTCCGGTCGCCTGCTGTTTTGCCGGCTGAGACGGATTAGATGGCTGCTGTGTGCCAGCTTCCACAACGGTAAGATATATGCTGTCCTTTTTCTTACTGCCGTCTGTTGTTTTCGCTGTAATTTTAACTGTACCGGCTGCCTTCGCCGTTACTACGCCTTTTTTAGACACTTCCGCCACTTTCTCATCAGAGGAAGTATATTTTAATTTCTTCACAGAAGCCTTCGCTGGTTTTATTTTCTTACCAAGAGACATCTGTGTTCCCACAGTCATCTGCGTTGACGAAGCTTTTAATGTCATTTTTTTTATTTTGACCGGCTTTTTCACCGTAACTTTTATATTCTTTTTTACTGTTTTCCCATCTAGTTTCACTTTACATTTGATGGTTGCTTTTCCAGGTTTAACTCCGATCGCCACTCCTTTTTTGTTCACTCTGACAACATTTTTATTGCTGCTCTTCCAAGTCAGTTTTGCATTAGAACCCACATTTTTTACTTTAAGCTGCTTCTTTACCCCCACGTACACAGTCACTTTTTTCTTTACAGACAATCCGGCCGTCTTTGCCGTCACCGTCTGCTGCGGTACAGACATGGCAGTAACCGCCATCGCCGCAGACAAAGTCAATGCCCATGCTTTTTGTACATGTTTTAGCTTTTGCTCCATATTTTTCCTCCTCATCTCACTGAACTATACTGATCTTTTTACAGTAAATATGTTTTTGCAGCACCTTCATAAAGATAAGGATATTATACATTTATTTGCATGCGCATGCAAATAAAATAAAATTATAATATATATTTTTCACAAAAATATCGTGTTTTTACAAAATTTTTATGTAAATTTTTTGTATAAGCATCTAAATATCGATTTTCTCAAAATTCTATAGTTATTTTATTTATTTTCTGTAAATGCTCTTTTATTCGTTTTAAGTAATTTGCCAGATTCTTTTTCTCTTCTTCTGTAAAATCAAATAAAATATCTTTTTCCCATCCATCAAAAATATCGACAATTTCCTGATAATACCGATTTGCTTTCTCTGTTGGATATAATCTCCAAGATCTTTTGTCATTTTCCTCTCGTATCTTTTTTAAATACCCTATCTGTTCCAAATGAGCAATGTTTCTGGTTACATTACTTGGATTTAAGAAAAAAACATCTTGAAGTTCCCTTTGTGATATTCCCGGATTTCTACAAACAACTGTAACATATACATGCTGATATCCACTAAGTCCATATGATTTATACCTTTTATCCAGATAATCCTGTGTATATCTATTTACCTCTGAAATTCGGGCCACAAAATTATCATCTGCGTTAGCTATTTCCATGTTTTCTCCTTATTTAATATTTTTTATATTTTTAGCTTCTTATTCAAAAAAATGCAAAAATATTGTATAACCAATTCATTGTATCATACAAGTAAATTTTCACTTTCCTTTTCCAAATCCACTGACCAGTTCAGCTATACGCACTCGCACTGTCTTTAGTGTATCAATCGCAACCTGTTTTTCTTTGTGATAATTCAAATTGAGAAGTTTTATTTAACCCGTTGCTTTGGCGTTCTATATACCCTAACCGACCACTAGAATGTTACAAATATACCGACACTTTTCAACCAACTTTTTAATTTCTTTGTTTCTACCTTCCATATTTATTATATCTATTCCATATGTATTATACCACAAAAAAACGTGTGCCAAAACTGTTTTCTGTGACGAATCACAGGCTGTTTTTGACACACGTTTTAAATATTTTTCACTGTTTCACAACCATTCAATGATCGAAAGCGCCGCCTACCGGAAGATCAGCTGCGCAAAATCCCGGATGCACTGCCGCCATACGTTCCAGTCGTGGATACCGTGGTAGATGCGGCGGGTGTGGGTGATGCCATGCTCTTCCAGCATTTTGTCGTCGGCGTCGAAGAAATGCCGGTACGGGTCTTCGTCGCCGATGGCCCGGAAGTAGACCGGGAAGGTGCGGGCGAAGGCATCGGCGTCTTCCAGAATCCGCAGATGTTCATTGCTGCCCGGACCGCGGTCCACCATATCAAGCTCGGTACCCTGCATCATATCGGTGACAAAGCCGCTGAAGATGCCCAGAGCACTAAAGTATTCCGGATGGTTGAAGCCGATGATACTGGTCTGGAGAGAACCCATGGAGAGTCCCGCCATGGCACGGCGTTCTTTACTGCCACCGATGCGGAGTTTCTGTTCCACAAATGGAATGACGTCTGTAAGGAGCTGCTTCTCCAGCAGCATGAAGTCCACGATGCGGCGGCCGTCTTTGGTGACAGTCTGGACCATTCCGTTGCACATGACCACGGCAAAAGGCACGGCTTTCTTCTCCGCAAATAGATTATCGAGAATAAACTGTACTTTGCCGGCGGTGGTCCAGCTGGTCTCGTTTTCACCGTGGCCGTGCTGGAGATAGAGAACCGGGAAAGTTTTATCCGGCTGTTTCTCGTAATCGGCCGGCGTGTACACAATACAGCTCTCCCACTCTTCGGTTACCGAAGAATAGAAATATTCCCGGCGGACACTTCCGTGAGGGACGTCTTTTATGTGCCAGAAATCATCTCCTGAGACCTCCGGGCATCCTTCCGCACGCGGATCTGTACTACTGTCTGAACTCCCGCTTTCCGCGTATTCCGCTTTTCTTGTGTGGCTGTCTTTTCTCTTCTCTCCGGCATAGGCCGTCGCAGGCAGCTCCACATAATTGTACGGCCTGCTGTAGCCGTAGCTGATAGGAAGGAGGGGCGTCAGCACCTCTGCGCCATCCAATTTAAGCTGTACGTAATGGTGCCCGGTCTGAAACGGCAGCTCCATCTCCCAGACGCCGTCTTCCCTGCGGGTACACGGATATTCCTCGTCAGATATGACCACAGCAACGGTGCGGGCCTCCGGCGCCGCCAGACGAAGAAATGCCCGGCCGTCCGGACGAATCTCACAGGCAGGCACCTGTCCTTCCCACGGAAGGACACGGTCGAAGGCCAGCGCCTGTTCTGCAATGTTATACTTCATATATTCTCACCTCTCTGACAGATTCGCCGCCAGCAAGGCAGCATCTGCCGCTGCGCCCTGAAGATATCTGCCAGAGCAGTTTCATTCAGAATGCTGTTTAAACTGGCATGTTGCTTTATTTCAGTGCTGCCAGGGCCTTTGTCACCAATTCCCAGGTACGCTGTACGGAGGAAATGCTCAGTACCTCGTTGACAGTGTGGATACCTTCCATCTGCGGTCCGAGAGATACGGCGTCGATGTCGCCCATCTTAGAAGCGAAGAGGCCGCATTCCAGGCCGGCATGGATGCCTTCCACCACAGGATCTTTGCCATAAAGTTCGCGGTAAGTGTCCACCAGAACGTCACGGAGACGGGAATCTGCACGGTACTCCCATCCCGGATACGGGCCGGTGATTTCTGTGGAACCACCCAAAAGAACGGCGAGAGCGTTCATCTTATCAATGAGGAACTGTTTCTCATGTTCGCTGGCGCTGCGCACTGCGTAAGATAAATCTACAGAATCCTCGTTGGTGCGAAGGATTCCCAGATTCAGAGAAGTCTGAACCAGACCTTCAATCTCCGGATTCATTCTCTGAATTCCTGCCGGCATATGAAGAAGCGCCTGAATCACTGCGGAGGTATCTTTTGCTGTGAGCGCCTGCACATCAGCGTTCTGTGCCGCACCGTCAGCTTCCACATGAATGGCCGCATTCGGATCTGTCACTTTATATTCTTCCGCCACAATCGCAAATGTTTCCTGAATCTTGTTTTTTACCTCTTCTGCCTTGTCAGCCGGAACAGCGATCTCCGCCTGGCAGGATAATGCGATGGCATTGTCTTTCTCACCGCCATTGACGGAGACGATTCTTATATCGTTCATAACGCCGTAAAGAAGTCTTCCCATGACCACGTTGGCATTGGCACGTCCTTTGTCAATCTCTACGCCGGAATGTCCGCCGGAAAAACCATCGATGGAAATGTTCATAGCTGTCATGGATACATTTTCTCTCTCATATGGGAAATGACAGGTTACAGTCGCGCCGCCGGCACAACTTACTGTGAAAATGCCCTCATCCTCAGAGTCCATATTTAAGAACAGACGACCCTTGACGTCAGAAACATCCATGTATGCGGCGCCCAGCATACCGATTTCTTCATCGACTGTGAAGATTGCCTCGATCGGAGGATGCGCCATATCCGGATCATCGAGAATAGCCAGGCTGTAAGCCACGGCGATACCGTCGTCGCCGCCCAGAGAGGTGCCTTTGGCGGAAATCAGATCCCCATTGATCTCCAGATCCAGTCCGTCTTTCTCCATATCTTTCGGGCAGTCGGCAGTCTTTACTGCCACCATATCCATATGACCCTGCAGAATAACTGGTTCTGCATTCTCATAACCCTTAGAACCGTCTTTCCAGATAACTACGTTAAACTTCTCATCCTGACGGCATTTTAAACCTCGCTCTTTTGCAAAGTTTACCAGATAATTACTGATCTGCTCCACATTTCTTGAACCATGAGGAATGGAACAGATTTCCTCAAAATACTGAAATACCTTTGCAGGTTCCAATGCTGATAATACTCCCATAATGTCCTCCTGTATTTGTACAAATATTTATTGTCAATGGGGCGCCTGCCAGATATATTCTCTGCCGGTGCCACATATTGATACCTTCTTCATATATCCCGGATTCCGGCGGCTATTTCTTTTTGCCGGCAGCCGGGAAATATTCCGCGCCCCGCTTCTCCACCTGTCCTGTCTTTACCATATAGGAAAGAAGCTGATCCGCAAAATCTCTGGCATCCTTCACCACCGCCTTGTTGGCAGAAAAAGGCTGCCGGGCTTCCAGCCCTTCACAAAGCTTTGCCGCCTGTCCCAGAGTGATGGCGCTGTTCTTTTTCAGATATTTCTTTACCCGGCCCTGACCTTTGCTGAATAAAAGCTTCATCAGATCGCCGGACTGATTCTTCTGCCGCACGATGCCCCAGCCATAAATGAGCATGGTCACCAGGGCAAAAAAGATAATTCCTAAAATGATCGTACTGATTTTCATTTATCACTGCTCCCGTTCAGAAAAACCACGTATCCGTTACTTTCCAAAATTTTAAAATAAGATGCCAGACGCTCATAGAGCTGATCAGCTGCACCTTTGTGAGTATTTTTCAGAATCTGGCCAATCTCGTAAATGGTTTTCTTACCGTCAATCTGCTGCCAGACGCAGGTGCCATACTTATCCAGCTTGATAAAACTGTACCGGGGACGCTTAAAAAACTTCTGGGCAATGGTATTATAAAAACCAGTGTTCTCCACGGTCACCTCCACCAGACCATTCTCATCCAGCTCCCATTTCTTATCGTTGATTTCAGGGATTCTGTCCAGATAATTCTCCTGTTTTTTCTTTTTCTTCATGATACTCCTTCTCATTTTGCCTGAGGCAGATACACAAATGCTCTTTCCTCGTTACATAGCACTCTTTTCATATGGAAAAGGACACTGCCGCATTTATCTGCGGCAATGCCCCCTTATCATAGTACCTTCTGTTTTATGTGTCAATTACTGCGCTTTCTTTTTGCGGCAGAAATAGAACAAAGTGGCAAGGAGCAGCACAAATGCGATAATGCCGACCCAGTTTCCTACTGTAGCGAAGCTGTCTCCATAAATGCCGGAAATATCGATATTCAGATTGAATACAGCGACAATGGCAAGAATGATACCGACAATACCTTCACCGGCAATCATACCTGCAGAATAAAGCACGCCGGATTCCACACAGTGGCGTTTCTGTTCTTCATTGTCATATTTTCTCTTTTCTTCCATAAACCATTTAATAAGACCGCCCACAAAGATCGGAGCACTCAGATGGATCGGAAGATACAGTCCGATGGCGAAGGCCAGTACCGGAATACCAAGAACCTCAACGGCAATGGCGATAAATACACCCATGAAAATAAGTGTCCATGGAAGAGTTCCGCCCATAACACCTTCCACAACCATCTTCATAAGAGACGCCTGCGGAGCAGGAATCATTTCAGAACCAAATCCCCATGCCGCGTTGAGCAGGTACATAACACCGCCGATGGCAAAAGCTGCCACAACAGCACCGAGAATCTCACCGATCTGCTGAAGCTTCGGTGTTGCTCCAACGATGTAACCACATTTCAAATCCTGTGAAGTATCACCGGCAATAGCCGCAATGATACAGATAACTGTGCCGACTGTGATGGCGCCGACCATACCCTGTACGCCTGTCATACCGGCTGCCTTAAATACAAATGTAGTGATGATCAGTGTGGCGATGGCCATACCGGACACCGGGTTATTGCTGCTTCCCACGATACCAACCATACGGGAAGAAACCGTAGCAAAGAAGAAACCAAAGATGACCACGATGACAGCTCCCACCGGGCTGATCGGAATAGCCGGAACCAGCCACATAACAACGGCCACGATCACAACACCGATCAATACGGTACGAAGAGAAATATCCACCTGGGTTCTCTCGTTGGTATCCATATGTTTTCCGAATCCCTTGATCGCCTTGGCAAAAGTTCTCACCATGGTCGGGAATGTCTTGATCAGACTGATGATACCGCCGGCTGCCACGGCTCCGGCTCCGATGTAACGGTTGTAGCTGCCCCAGATACTGGACGGATCCAGCTGATTAAACGGAATCGCATTGCCCGCTGTGTCCGTCACTGAGGATAACGCATCCCCTCCAAAGAAGGAAATCGCCGGAATCAGTACCAGGTAAGAAAGAATACCGCCGGCAAACATATAGCTGGAAATCTTCAGACCACAGATGTAGCCGACACCAGCCAGGGCAGGAAGAACATCCAGACCTACGCCGCAGGTATAATTCTTAGCATAAATATCAAAGTTAACTTCACTCGGGAATAATTTCAGTCCGTCTGCAATAAACTTGTAAACAGCTGAGATACCCAGTCCGGCGAAAACCACCTTGGACTTCTCGCCGCCCTCTTCACCGGCCAGAAGTACCTCCGCACAGGCAGTTCCTTCCGGATACGGCAGGGTTCCGTGTTCCTCTACGATTAAAGCTGTACGTAATGGAATCATAAAAAGCACACCGAGGATACCACCGCATAAAGCGACAATAGCGATGGAGAAAAATCCCGGTTCATTGGTCTTTCCTTCCGCTGCCCACATGAAGATGGCCGGAAGGGTGAAAATTGCTCCGGCTGCCAGAGACTCTCCGGCAGAACCGATGGTCTGCACCATATTGTTCTCCAGGATGGAATCTTTTTTCATGATCACACGGATAACACCCATGGAAATAACCGCTGCAGGAATGGACGCGGATACTGTCATACCAACCCGCAGTCCCAGATACGCGTTTGCTGCGCCAAATACCACCGCAAGAATAAGACCCAGTACAACGGATGTCACAGTGAACTCCGGCACAATCTTATCTGCAGGAATAAAAGGCTTGAACTCATTTTTGTTGTCCATACTTTTCTCTCCTATTCTAGTAAAGTAATGTAGTACAAAAGCTATTATACTAACATCACTTAAAAAAATAAAGTCAAAATTGAAATATGTATAATTTTCCTAAAAATCCAATGCATTTTTTATAAAAAATTGACGAAAGGATACGGAAAACGCTATGAAACATTCCATATTATATTTCCTCTGTTTTTCTTTTTTATTCTTTTTCACCTGTATCTTTTTCTCTGCCTGCCATTTTCTTCCTGGTCAGAAAAGTTCTTCCTCTCAGAACACTTCTGAACTGGCTGCCGGAACGGATAAGACCGGAGACGAAGCTGATGAGGGAACTGTCAATTCTTCCGGAGAAGAAAGCGGCGCCCCGGACTCTTCCGGCGCAGACAGCTCTGACAATCATTCTCAGGGTCAGGCTTCCACCGAATATGTGGATCCTTCCACCCTGCCGAATACCATGGCTTCCTGGTGGTTTAAACGCAACGAAGAACACCGGACACCGGAAGTCCAGAACGAAATCGATCTGACAAAGTATGACGCCTGGTATGCAAAACTAAATTTGAAAGAAGGAGAAAAGCCGGTATTTCTGACCTTTGACTGCGGCTATGAGAACGGATACACTCCCGGAATTCTGGATGTGCTAAAAAAACATAAGGCAGCTGCCGCCTTCTTTGTATGTAAACATTTCATTGAGGATCAGCCTGAATTGATAAAAAAAATGAAGGAAGAAGGGCACGTGGTGGGAAATCATACCGCCAACCATATTTGTATGCCCGAGAGCGATGAGAGAACGATCCGGGAAGAAATTGCCAATAATGCCAATTACATGAAAGAGGCGACCGGATATGAAATGGATCCTTTCTTCCGGCCGCCAAAAGGAGAATACAGCGAACGCACCCTGCAGATTACCAGAGAAATGGGGTATACCACCGTGTTCTGGAGCCTTGCCTATCCGGACTATGACGTGAACAACCAGCCGGGCGCAGACTATGTCATCGAACGGTTCGAAAAGTACATACACCCGGGGGCCATTCCGCTGATCCATAATATATCAGAATCCAACGCGCAGGCTCTGGACACCGTATTGACCAATCTTGAGAAGGAAGGATACACCTTCCGGTCTCTTTATGATCTGTCATCCACCGGAGATGCCTGAGTCAGAAGAGACTCCTTGTGATCTCCGGCATATTTTCGAAAATTCATTTAGCGCCGGCAAAATCTCGGAAATCTATTTACCGCCGGCAAAATTTCAGACATACATTTACGCGAAAAACTCCTGCAGCACATCCTCCAGCAGCTGCTCCTCTTCCGGGGAGACAGGAGCTTCCACTTTTTTCTTTTTCCTGTTCTCCTCGGCATACCGGAGCAAACGGCGGTTGCGAGCTTTCTGGCTGACGGAATCTTCCACAGCCTCCCTGCCGCTTATGGTATTTTCCAGTACGTTTTCCAGATAATCGTTCATATTGACGATGACTCTGTGTTTCTTTTCATTGGCTCTGAGAAATGTATCAAGAAACAGCAAACTGCAGGCGGCAGTTATGCCGGTAAGGTACGATATCATTACATCCGCAAGAGGCGCACCCTGCTGGGATGCCGCCAGGGCGCCGGCTGCTCCGGCTATGGCGCAGCCGGCTATGGAAAGTCTCTCCAGCGTCAGCCAGAAAGAACAGG
>ERZ1643250.2602-NODE-2602-length-13357-cov-6.162081_pt1 | contig 13357 bp, 10 predicted proteins | sample MGYA00579262_ERZ1643250 | MGnify/ENA primary metagenome ERZ1643250 (study PRJEB29033, sample SAMEA4952265) | chicken gut metagenome | biome: Broiler Chicken; feature: Gastrointestinal Tract; material: Caecum | place: Ireland | collected 2018 | study: Broiler...
CAAGAGCAAGAACGGTGGTCAGAGTGTTGACTAGTCCTACGAGAACTTGGTAAAACAAAGAATCTCCTCCTGAAAGTCCTGCGTTTTCGAAAATGGAAGGGCCATAATAAAGTACAGCATTTACACCCATGAACTGTCCCAAAATAGCAATGCATACACCAATGATGACCGCTTTAAAAATTCCGGGTTTCATTAACATAGCCCATTCAGATTTTGTTTCAGACGTCAATACAGATTTCGTTTCTTTTAATTGACTTGCAGCCTCTGAAACTGAATTATATATCCTTTCTAATATATTGACAGCTTTTTCTTCTTTACCTCTTACGATCAGCCAACGAGGACTCTCCGGAATAAAGAAGATAATGATGAAGAATAACACAGCCGGCAATGTTTCCATTCCCAACATTCCTCGCCAGACTTCAGTAACAAATATCTTATTCAACCAGTCCATACTTAACTGATTACCACTTTCAGCATAAGCCAGCAATTGATAGTTAATCAAATAAGCTCCTAAAAATCCAACTGTCACAGCCAATTGATATAAAGATACCAAACGCCCTCTATATTGTGCCACAGCCACTTCAGATATATACAAAGGAGAAACAATCGACACAACACCAATACCAACTCCACCAATAATACGATAGACTACCAATTGGGTGAAGTCTGCGGAGATCGCACAACCTAAAGCCGATGTAGAAAACAGAGTCGCTGAAATAATCATCGTCATTTTTCGTCCCAGCTTATCACTCAGGATACCGGCAAAAAGAACACCGACGATAGAACCTATTAAAGCACATCCCACATACCACCCCTGTTGCAACGTATCCAGTTGAAAAAGTTGAGTAACCTGAGCGATTGTTCCGGATATAACAGCAGTATCATATCCGAACAAAAATCCTCCCAAAGCTGCTACAACAGAAAGGAAAATAAGATAGCCAAAGTTAATTGTAGACTTCATATCACTCATTTAATTTCAAAATATTCTCTGTATCTATCATATAAATGTCCGGCCTGCAAGTAGGCAGATTGAGGACTCATAAAATGAGAAAATTCAAAAGTAATAGCCTTATCATACCCTGCACGTTTGGCAGCTTCCAGCTTCATCCGGAGCTTATCAAATTTAATGGGTAGAAAACGGATAGGCATATCACGGTCAAAAGACTCGGCGTTGGTCCAGCATTGCATACCATACTTATCTGCTAATTTTTTATTTACAGTAAAGAACGCATCCAACTCATCATAATCGATATGTCCATCCTGAAAAGCACAAGCATCTACCACTTCATGAATTCCATCAAAAATTTCATTCCATTCTTTTTCGTGTTGTTGTACAGAAACCGCATCTTCTCTTGTCAGTTTCCCTGTTCCCATAATAGCCTTTTTGCCATCAATCCACGGAGAGATAAAAGTCGGGAGTCCGTTCGATATATCTTTACATTGCTTTCCCATAGCGCGGAAAGCATCAATAGCCCCTTTCGTGGCACGGCTAATCTCGCCGCTGATGTACCAGCCTCCAAAACTTTTATACTTCTCTCCGTACATCTTCCAAACCTCATCAATCACATACTTGTTATCCTCAATCTCCCAACTTAAATCACCTGTATCCCAATACCGTCCTGAATCATACAAACCAAAATAAAATTTCATGTTATACTTCTCCGCCAGACGCAAATACATATCTACCAAATCAACCGACGGCATATAACATCCTTTTTTCAGCAAATAAGGTGAAGGGTAAGTCATAAACTTACGATAACCGGAACGAATCATAATCACTGTATCGATACCGATTCTTTTCATATGCTGAAAATCCAGATCCCATTCTTTCTCACCCCAGTTCTGATGAGGAATATCATGAGATATTTCATCCAAAAAAGTTCCTGTAATTTTTAAGCCATTATTTTTGGGAACAATCAATTTGCTTTCCAAATCGCCAGCCTTGATCTTCGGGGAGAGTTCCCCTCTCCCCTCTCCGTCAGCTGCAAATAATGAAGGGGCAACCAAAGCGGAAGCTCCGGCCAAAGCTGCCTTCTTTAAGAAATCTCTACGATTATTAGTTTCCATAGTTTTAATTTTTTGTTTTTACTTGGATATATGTTAACCTATTGAATATACTTACCAGTGATATCGATCTGTTTTTTATTGAAAGGATCCAATACCTGATCAATCATTACAGCCATCTCCCCTCTCAAAATATTCCGTTTCAAATCCGGTTCTTGCATTCCGTATGCTTTCCAAAGCGCTTGCGGATCAACAGTAGTATGTAGTTTTTCCGTTTCTGCTATCTTCTGAACAAGTTGAACTGCCTCCTCAATACTTAATTTATCCGCTCCTGTTTTTTTGAATTCATCTTTGGCAGCCGGATACACTTCAAACAGACCATCCAGTTCTGACGCCAGCAATACCGTATCCGCTCTCAACCAAGTCTGATTGGACCAGTCCACATTCTTACCGACTCCTTTCAGAATCCCCGTAGAGCCAATCCGCTGATAAGGAGCAAACTTCACATCCGAGACAGGAACATCCAGATAAGGAAGCAAATATCCTTTAGCATCCAGAATAGCATTCTGAACATCACGAACAGAAACATCACTTATCTTCTGATTATTCTTCACAGCAAGTGCAGCCAAAGCTCCCGCTGCCTGACCGATCTGCAGTACAACCGGTTGCAAACGAGTCGTTCCATTCATAATATTCGATACGGAAATAGATTTCTCTGCAACAATCAGCCCGTCTACCTCCTGAGGAATCAATGTACCTAATGGCAACCCATACGAAGGGATCGGATGAAAATACAGATTAGGCAACTCTTCATAACCATGATAGCGGGTATGGTGATGATCTACCGGATAATCTCCCACAGCAATACAAGTACGGTACAGTTTTTCATCCTGTGTATATGGATTGAGTGCATGATTCAAGTTAAAGCGTACTAATCCGTGAATTCTTCTGGACTCTCTATGATAAGGGATAAAGGGCAACTTATCCTCTGTCGGATATTCATCATCCGCCAATCCAAGTGTATTATATCCCAGCTCATGTTGCAGGAAGTAGACAAAGCACATCGTATAATGTTTCGCATATTCCAACGCTTTCAAGCGCTCTTCCGGAGTCATTTCAATCAGATTAATATAATAATCATTACCTTCTATCGGCCAATTAATCATATATTTATGATTTGGTAACCGCCCGTAAGTAATCATCATATCTTTAGACCAGACGCGATCCGGCTCTTTAGGAGTTATGCATACCGGACTGGCACAGGCACAGGCAAATTCTTTAGGATCGTATCCTTCAGGTTCCGGAATAGTCACATCCTTACCATAATCTTTTAATATGGCAACATAAGTAATATCCTGCACAATATTATTCTTCTTTTCCGGAGCAATATCCTCGTGCGTGTCATCTCTGCTTTCCATACCAATATCGTACTTCACTCCACACATTTTTGCCACATCCCCCAGTTCGGTGGCATCAATCATAACCTTCGCCCGAACCGTTTTCACACCTTGTCCTTCCACCTTCACTTTAGCGACCCACTCATCTCCCGTCCTTTTTACTTCTTCAAGGCAAGCCTGTTTCCAGACCTTTAGATTATTTTCCGCCGCTACCATTTCGTGAAGAATCTTATTTCCAACTGACGGTTCAAACAATACGTTACTTACCCAACCCGTCTTCAAAGAATCCAGCCCGCCATAATAATCAGACAATCTATTCTTAAATTCTCCCCAAAGTCCGGCAGGCAATCTGTAATTTCCATCCACAGCACTCACACCGGCAGAAGTCAGCATCCCACCCAACCAGGTGCTTTCTTCGAGAATCAGTGTATTGGCTCCCATACGGGCAGACTGGATGCCGGATGTTACACCACTGGCACCTCCACCTATAATAAGTACATCTACCTTATCTTCCTCTGAGTGCATACAAGAAGAGTATGATACTACCAGAAACAGCCCACAGAGTATTTGGAATAAGTTTTTCATCATAATACGATTTGGTTACGGTACATCTTAATTAATATCACGGTACAAATATAGCTATATTTATTAAATAAACAATAGATAATAAAATATTTTATTAATAAAGTTGATTTTTGCTTCTTTATTCATTAATAAGACTATAAATATGAAGCTATTCAGATACCAGTACCCTTATTAACTTATTATATAAGAAGATTTCAAATAACTATCAATGAGAGAATTCACTTTCTATAAGGAATCAGCACAGCATCATCTCAGATTCAATTCTAATTTTTTCGTCAAGAACCTTATTAGTTAATAAAAAAATTAATTATCTTTGTAGATATTACAAAATATAAGAGACGTATGAACCAACAATTCTTGAAAGAAATAGAAATGGGCTCTAAAAATGCCCTCGTTAAAAAGAGGATCATTACACATTATATATATAATGGTAGTTCCACTATTCCCGATCTTTCAAAAGAACTAGATCTAAGCGTGCCCACAGTCACCAAGTTTATCGGTGAAATGTGTGAGGACGGATATATCAATGATTACGGAAAACTGGAAACCAGCGGTGGACGCCACCCGAATCTCTATGGATTGAATCCGGAATCCGGTTATTTTATAGGTGTAGACATCAAAAGATTTGCAGTCAATATCGGACTGATCAATTTTAAAGGTGATATGGTAGAGCTAAAAATGAATATCCCCTATAAATTTGAGAATTCGATAGAAGGGATGAACGAGTTGTGCAAACTCATTCTCAACTTCATCAAAAAGCTCCCTATTAATAAGGAGAAGATCTTAAATATCAATGTAAATGTATCGGGACGAGTAAATCCGGAATCCGGATATAGTTTTAGCCAGTTCAATTTTGAGGAACGCCCGTTGGCGGATGTCCTGTCGGAAAAGCTGGGTCATAAAGTAACCATTGACAACGACACCCGTGCCATGACTTACGGAGAATATATGCAAGGGTGTGTAAAAGGAGAAAAAGATATTATTTTCGTCAACGTCAGCTGGGGAGTCGGCATCGGAATTATTATCGACGGCAAAGTCTACACAGGAAAATCCGGTTTCTCGGGAGAGTTCGGTCACGTCAATGCATACGACAATGAAATCATCTGCCATTGCGGCAAAAAAGGGTGTCTAGAAACAGAAGCATCCGGCTCTGCCCTTCATCGCATTCTTTTGGAGCGTATTAAAAGCGGAGAAAGCTCTATTCTTTCCACCCGAATATCCGGTGAAGAAGACCCCATCACGCTTGACGAAATCATCACAGCCGTCAACAAGGAAGATCTGCTTTGTATTGAAATTGTTGAAGAAATAGGGCAAAAGCTGGGAAAACAAATTGCAGGATTAATCAATATCTTCAATCCGGAACTGGTCATTATAGGCGGAACTTTATCTTTAACGGGAGATTATATCACCCAACCCATCAAAACAGCGGTACGTAAGTATTCACTCAATCTGGTCAACAAAGACTCTGCCATCATTACATCCAAATTGAAGGATAAAGCAGGTATTGTAGGCGCGTGTATGCTGGCACGCAGCAGAATGTTCGAAAGTTAAACTACCGTTACTTTATGCAAAGAGTTATGGTAAAGGAAGATTTTAAATTAAAGCTCAAAAAATATTCAGAATCCTTTTGTTTTCTCAAATAAAGCTGTAATTTTGCACGCCGTAAACGAGAAACAAACCGCCGCTATAGCTCAGTTGGTAGAGCAACGCATTCGTAACGCGTAGGTCGCCAGTTCAAGTCTGGCTAGCGGCTCTTGACAATAAAGCGCTAACTACAGAATAGTTAGCGCTTTTCTTATTAACCCCCAAAGCAAATCGCATGAAACGAGGTAAGAGCAGGAGATTATTTAAGAAAAAGAAGTCACATTCCAATCAAAGATTAGGGTGTATCATCGCTATCATCGTACTTATTCCCATTTGTTACGGGCTTTATCTGTATTATCAGCAATACAGTGTCCAGCACAGTAGCAAACCGCAGATAGAGACTTCCGTTTCCCTCCCCACTCCATCCGGCAAAGATTTAGAGATTCCCATTTCATTGATTCCCCGTCAGGAGCAGATCATTCGTCATAAAGGTTATACGGTTTCCTACAATAAAGATCTGAAGATTCCGAATTGGGTTTCTTACGAGCTGACCCGTCAAGAAACCAAAGGAAAAGAAAAGAGAGGTGACAACTTCATCGCCGATCCTTTAGTAAAAGGCGCCATTGCGACCAATGCGGATTATGCACGTTCAGGATATGACAAAGGACATATGGCACCAGCCGCCGACATGAAATGGAGTCCGGATGTCATGAAAGAATCCTTCTATTTCAGCAATATGTGTCCGCAGCATCCTCAACTGAACAGAAGAGGCTGGAAAAATCTGGAAGAAAAAATAAGAGACTGGGCGGTAGCCGATAGTGCCATCATCATCATATGCGGTCCTATCATCGACAAGCCGTCCAAGACCATCGGAAAAAATAAGGTGGCAGTGCCCGAACGATTCTTCAAAGTAATCCTCTCTCCTTTTGTCAAACCGGCTCGTGGCATCGGGTTCTTATTCAACAACAGACAGGCGGTAGAGCCCCTTTCCACCTATGCGGTATCAATTGACAGCATCGAGAAACTTACCCATATGGACTTCTTCTCTCCCCTGCCCGATGAAATAGAAAATGCAGTAGAAGCCAATGCCGATTATTACCAGTGGCCACGCTAATAGTTGACAAAATCAGCCGAATTTCAACTATTCACCGTTGAAAGGAATCGCTCCTATCCAAAATCTTCCTATCTTTGACGCAATTTTTAAAGTTACGTCACAAGATGAAAAAGAAAACAAGAAATATCTTATTATCCGTTCTGACCGGAGCTCTCCTTCTTTGCGCCATTGCCGGAGGAACAGTCTATTATTATCTCTTTGCTCCTCAGTTTCATCCCTCCAAAACCGTCTATGTATATGTAGACCGGGATGACACGGCAGATTCAATCTACAATAAGATCAGACAAACCGGTCATGTCAACAAATTCACCGGATTTCAATGGATGGCAAAATATAGAAAATTCGACCAGAATATACATACCGGACGTTATGCCATCCGCCCCAACGAAAACGTATACCATGTATTCAGCCGCTTCTTCAGAGGTTATCAGGAACCGATGAATCTCACTATCGGAAGCGTACGGACACTAGACCGGCTGGCGCGAAGCATCGGCAAGCAACTGATGATCGACTCCGCCGAAATAGCCCGCCAACTATTCGATTCCGCTTTTCAGGCCGAAATGGGGTATACGCCGGTCACCATGCCCTGTCTTTTCATCCCCGAGACCTATCAGGTATATTGGGATATGAGTGTCGACGACTTCTTCAAACGTATGCAGACAGAACACAAACGATTCTGGAATGACGAACGTCTTGCCCAGGCAACCGCTATCGGCATGACACCGGAAGAAGTCTGCACCCTCGCCTCCATTGTTGAAGAAGAAACCAACAACAACGAAGAAAAGCCGATGGTAGCCGGACTATACATCAACCGCCTGCACACAGGTATGCCCCTGCAGGCAGACCCTACCATCAAGTTCGCTTTACAGGATTTCGGGCTGCGACGCATCACCAATGAGCATCTGAAAGTCAACTCTCCCTACAACACTTATATCAACAGCGGTTTACCTCCGGGACCTATCCGCATCCCCTCTAAAAAGGGCTTGGACAGTGTATTAAACTACACGAAACACAATTACATTTACATGTGTGCGAAAGAAGATTTTTCAGGTACTCACAATTTCGCATCCAATTATGCCGACCACATGGCAAATGCAAGAAAATATTGGAAAGCACTTAATGAAAGAAAGATTTTCAAGTAATTTTGTGATAAAACGAGCCAAAAAGGCTATCTTTGCCCGATATAATAACAAACTGTGATCAACACTAATAAAGGAAATATATGAGCAAGCAACTCTTACTTGGCGATGAAGCCATTGCACAAGCTGCACTGGATGCCGGACTTTCAGGTGTATATGCCTACCCCGGTACTCCTTCAACTGAGATTACTGAATATATCCAAATGGCGCCTATAACCACTGAGCAGAACATACATAATCGTTGGTGTGCCAACGAAAAAACTGCCATGGAAGCCGCACTGGGTATGTCATTTGTAGGCAAACGCGCCTTAGTGTGCATGAAGCATGTAGGCATGAATGTGGCTGCAGACTGTTTCGTCAATTCTGCCATCACGGGTGTGAAGGGAGGACTGATTGTGATAGCGGCAGACGACCCCAGCATGCACTCTTCACAGAATGAACAGGACAGCCGCTTCTACGGAGACTTCTCCCTGATACCGATGTACGAGCCCAGCAACCAGCAGGAAGCATACGACATGGTATACAACGGATTCGAATTCTCTGAGAAAACAGGCGCACCGATCTTAATGCGTATGGTCACCCGCCTCGCACACTCCCGTTCCGGAGTAGAGCGCAAAGAGCAGAAGCCACAGAACAGCATTTCATTCAGTGAAGATCCCCGTCAGTTTATCCTGTTGCCGGGAAATGCCCGCAAACGCTATAAAGTATTGCTTGCCCGCCAGGACGAATTCATCAAAGCTTCCGAGGAATCTCCTTACAACAAATACATAGACGGCCCTAACAAAAAACTGGGAATCGTCGCTTGCGGTATCGGCTACAATTATCTGATGGAAAACTATCCGGAAGGTTGTGAATACCCGGTACTTAAGATCGGCCAGTATCCATTGCCTAAAAAGCAATTGCTGCAATTGGTTGAATCCTGCGACGAGATTCTGGTACTGGAAGACGGACAGCCATTCGTTGAAAAACATCTGAAAGGCTATCTGGGCATTGGTATCAAAGTAAAAGGACGTCTGGACGGCACACTGTCACAAGACGGAGAATTAAATCCGGACTCTGTAGCACGCGCGGTCGGCAAAGAAAACAAATCGGAATTCGGCGTCCCTTCTGTAGTCGAAATGCGTCCTCCCGCACTGTGTGAAGGATGCGGACACCGTGATATGTACGTCACACTGACAGAAGTACTCAAAGAAGAATATCCTTCCCATAAAGTATTCAGCGACATCGGTTGCTATACGCTGGGAGCCAACGCTCCGTTCAACGCCATCAATTCATGCGTAGACATGGGAGCTTCCATCACAATGGCGAAAGGTGCGGCCGACGGAGGCCTTCATCCGTCCGTAGCTGTAATCGGTGACTCTACATTTACTCACTCCGGAATGACAGGTTTGCTGGATTGCGTCAACGAAAATGCCAATGTCGTTATTGTCATTTCAGACAATGAGACAACAGCAATGACCGGTGGTCAGGACTCTGCGGGCACAGGACGTATTGAATCCATCTGTATCGGTTTAGGAGTCGACCCTGCCCATATCCGTGTCGTTGTTCCATTGAAGAAGAACCACGAGGAAATGAGACAGATCATACGCGAAGAAATCGAATACAATGGCGTATCCGTTATCATCCCGCGCAGAGAGTGTATTCAAACATTAGCACGCAAAAAAAGAAGTAAGTAAGCCATGAAAAAAGACATTATATTATCAGGAGTAGGTGGACAGGGTATTTTGTCCATCGCTACAGTTATTGGTAAAGCTGCTTTGAAAGAAGGACTTTACATGAAGCAAGCAGAAGTACACGGAATGAGCCAGCGTGGCGGAGACGTTCAGTCCAACCTCCGCATCAGCGACAAACCGATTGCTTCGGATCTGATACCATCCGGCAAATGCGACCTTATCATTTCGCTCGAACCGATGGAAGGTCTGCGCTATCTCCCCTATCTCAGTCCGGAAGGATGGCTGGTAACCAACGAAACTCCGTTTGTCAACATCCCCAATTATCCGGAAGAAGACAAAGTAATGGCTGAAATCAACAAATTGCCGCATAAGATCGTACTGAACGTGGATAAAGTAGCCAAAGAAGTAGGTTCTGCACGAGTTGCCAATATCGTTTTGCTGGGCGCAACCATTCCATTCCTCGGCATCGATTACGAGAAAGTACAAGACAGTATCCGCGAAATCTTCCTGCGCAAAGGAGAAGCTATTGTCGAAATGAATCTTAAAGCACTGGCTGCCGGCAAGGAAATTGCGGAAAAGCTAATGCAATAACTATCACAATCATGAGTACACAATACTGGGAAGAAGAAATTGAAATCATGAGTCGCGAGAAGTTGCAGGAACTGCAACTTCAGCGACTCAAAAAAACGATTAACATAGCCGCAAACTCACCTTATTACAAAGAGGTTTTCAGCAAAAACGGCATCACCGGAGATAGTATCCAATCACTGGACGACATCCGCAAAATTCCTTTCACCACTAAATCGGACATGCGTGCCAACTATCCCTTCGGGCTAGTGGCCGGCGACATGAAAAGAGACGGTGTACGTATCCACTCTTCCAGTGGAACTACAGGAAACCCTACAGTCATCGTACATTCACAACATGACCTCGACTCATGGGCAAATCTGGTAGCCCGTTGCCTTTACATGGTGGGGATCCGCAAGACAGATGTCTTCCAGAACAGCTCCGGATATGGAATGTTTACAGGTGGATTAGGTTTCCAATATGGTGCAGAACGCCTTGGCTGCCTTACCGTACCTGCCGCAGCCGGAAACAGTAAACGGCAAATTAAATTCATCAGTGACTTTAAGACTACCGCCTTACACGCCATCCCAAGCTACGCTATCCGTCTTGCCGAAGTATTTCAGGAAGAAGGTATCGACCCGAGAGAAACAACCCTGAAAACCTTGGTGATCGGCGCCGAACCGCATACTGACGAACAGCGCCGTAAAATAGAACGGATGCTCAATGTGAAAGCATATAATAGTTTCGGTATGACGGAAATGAACGGCCCCGGTGTTGCCTTCGAATGCCAGGAGCAGAACGGAATGCACTTCTGGGAAGATTGCTATCTGGTAGAAATCATCGATCCTGAAACAGGAGAACCCGTTCCCGAAGGAGAAATCGGTGAATTGGTACTCACTACACTTGATCGTGAAATGATGCCGCTTATCCGCTACCGCACCCGCGACCTTACCCGTATACTACCCGGAAAATGTCCGTGCGGCCGCACCCATCTCCGCATCGACCGGATCAAGGGACGCAGCGACGATATGTTTATCATCAAGGGAGTCAACATCTTCCCCATGCAAGTCGAAAAGATTCTGGTTCAGTTCCCCGAATTAGGCAGCAATTATCTGATTACGCTGGAGACAGTCAACAATCAGGATGAGATGATCGTCGAAGTGGAATTAAGTGATCTTTCTACAGACAACTATATCGAACTGGAAAAGATCCGCAGAGATATTATCCGTCAATTAAAAGATGAAATACTGGTTACCCCGAAAGTAAAACTGGTAAAGAAAGGGTCTCTCCCGCAGAGCGAGGGAAAAGCCGTCAGAGTGAAGGACGTAAGAGACAACAAATAAATATTCAAATGCCCGATGTGCTAATATGCCAACCCAATACTGTATGATATCAGTAACAAATGGCATATTAGCACATTATTTAATTATCAGATTATAATGCAATTACTAAAAAAAAGAATTCTGCAGGACGGAAAATGCTACGAAGGAGGCATCCTTAAAGTAGATGGTTTTATCAATCACCAGATGGATCCTGTCCTGATGAAATCCATCGGAGTAGAATTTGTCCGCCGCTTTGCAGCCACAAACGTAAACAAGATCATGACTATAGAAGCAAGCGGTATCGCTCCCGCCATCATGACGGGCTATCTCATGGACTTACCGGTTGTATTCGCCAAAAAGAAATCACCCAAAACCATTCAGAACGCACTAAGCACTACCGTACACTCGTTCACCAAAGACCGTGATTATGAAGTAGTGATCAGTGCCGATTTTCTGACCCCAAATGACAATGTTCTTTTTGTTGATGATTTCCTTGCCTACGGAAATGCCGCATTAGGCATTCTCGACCTCATAGAGCAATCCGGAGCAAAATTGGTAGGCATGGGGTTCATTATCGAAAAAGCCTTCCAAAATGGACGTAAAATACTGGAAGAGAAAGGTGTCAGAGTAGAAAGCCTTGCCATAATCGAAGACTTATCCAACTGCTGTATTAAAATAAAAGATCAATAAGCTGAGTCGGGGTTAAAATAATGCCCCTTGCCTTTTGTCTTTTTACCATATTGCACCGCATGCTGAGGGCACACATGATAACATGCCAGGCAGGCGGTGCAATTCTTTCCCCAAACCGGTCTTCTTTCCTTCATCGTTATATTCCCTACCGGACAACTTTTTTCACAGCGCTTGCACCCGATGCACTCACTCGTTGCATGGAAAGGTTTGGGAGACATCTGATAACGAACAAATAACGGATTGATGATCCTCGTCTTGATAAAAGGCAAACTCCCCTCCTTGCATGCAAAGACAGTTTCTCTCCCGGTTATCAGTCTACTGACTTTTTCAAGAGCCGGAACCGCTTCTGCCAGTTTTTTCTTTTCCAGTTCCTTGCTATCCACATCAAATCCGGGGAACAACACATAGTTATTGGGCATAATTACAGAAAAGCCCGCATTACATCTCCATCCCCTCGCAGCCAATGCCTTTTCCATCACCTGCCGGGTCAGCCCCGTATCGTCTCCACACGAACACACAAAGAACAGATATTGCTGCTGATACCCCTTCAGAACCAACTTCCGAATAAACTCCTGTACAATCACGGGAGGCGCCCACGAATAGACCGGAAAGACAAAACCGATCTTCTCATCCTCCCGCAAAGAGAACTCCCATGTGTCATTCTTCCATGCGTCCGGGATAAAAAACAAATCTTCCTGTTGTTCTTTAGAAAGCTGATTAGCAATCCATTTAGAGTTACCTGTACCTGAGAAATAAAATATCATAGAAGAGTATATAAAAAAGCCGCATCGACGATGTGATGAAACTCTGATAGAACAAGATTTGAGCGCTCGCCCTCTTTGTAATCCACCGGCTTAAAGCTGTCCCGAAGGATGTGGCCCGCCATTGAAGAACGAAGCTTTCTCGGTGCATCAGATTAATTTGAAGAGTTTCCCGATCCAGTCGATACGGCTAATATTTTTCTATCACAAATGTAATAAGATTCTCTGAGAATAGCAAGAAAAAGAAAGAATTTGTTCGTCCGCTAACATTTTTTTTCATCCTTTCTCTCCGCCTAACAAAAGAAAAGTGCCAGTTATCGGATCGATAACTGACACTTTGTAAATCTTAAACTATTGAAACTTAAGCAGCTTTTGCTTTAGCAACTACAGCTTTGAAAGCTTCCGGATGATTCATAGCTAAATCAGCCAAAACCTTACGATTTATTTCAATACCGGCTTTGTGCAAACCGCCCATCAATTTAGAATAAGACATTCCTTCAAGACGTGCAGCAGCGTTGATA
>ERZ1643250.2604-NODE-2604-length-13351-cov-8.304377_pt1 | contig 13351 bp, 15 predicted proteins | sample MGYA00579262_ERZ1643250 | MGnify/ENA primary metagenome ERZ1643250 (study PRJEB29033, sample SAMEA4952265) | chicken gut metagenome | biome: Broiler Chicken; feature: Gastrointestinal Tract; material: Caecum | place: Ireland | collected 2018 | study: Broiler...
CGAATCCGTATGTGCCCTTGCGTCATTGTCTGTTTAATCGAAAAACTGTTGCCACCTTTACAAATCCCAATTTTATTTCTTCTCTCTGAACACAATACATTTGCTGATGATGTAGTTGGCGATGAGGACTGCAACCTGAGCGGCAACCTTCACGGCAACGCTCGGCAGGCCAAGGCCATTGATGAAGATCAAAAGAATCAATTCTTCCATGGCGAGAGTCAGCACTCTGCCGCCATAGAACGCCGTTGCCTGACGGAACATTTCTTTTATTCCGCGAGGCTTCGACTCAAACACCCACAGACTGTTAGTGACATAGGCAAAGGTCACCGCCAGAATCCATGAGATTATGTTGGCTATGAGCGGGTCCATGTGCATGATCACGTCACACCAGGCAAAAGAACCGATGCTGACTACAGTACACAGCGCTCCGAAAAACACATAAAGGATAAGTTCTTTGTATCTGCGATACATCTCCATTAATTTCGTAAACATTATCTGCTCCTGTTATTAACTTTTTAAAAATCATTGAGTTTCGTGCAGAAAAGCACGTAACATATACTAGAACGAAATTTTATAAAAATCAATAGAAAAATCTGTGCATACATGCTGTTGGAAACAGTCATTTTTTCATGCTATATGGATGATATTCTTATTTTCCGCAAAAAACTACAGGGCAACGGTCTCCCGCTGCCCTGATTTCCGACAATCTCTGTCTTTCAGTTCTTTTATCACTATTTTTTAATCTTTACTACTTTTACCTGGCTCCATTTACCGTAAACCTTCTGGGTTCCGTTCATCCTGTAAGCGCGGACTTTCACAAAGTAGCGTTTGCCCTTTTTGAGCTTCTTGATGGTGCGGACATTCTTAGCCGCATTGTAAGATTTCACTGTGGTTTTCTTCTTACCGAAGTTTACACCTTTAGAATATGCAATCTCATATCCGTCAGCACCGGAAACCTTTTTGAACTTCACCTGAAGCTTTTTACCTTTGCGGTTTTTCAGTTTCTTGATGACTGTTTTAGCCGGAGCGGAAACTGTCTGTGCCTGCGGTTCGGTGGCCTGCGGCTGCTGGGTGGATGGGGTTTCTGGCTCCGCCGGTTTCGCGGTCAGAGAATAGTTGATATCGTTGTAGTCGGTGGTGAAGTCAAGGGTGTAGTCTTCTGACTTCATTGATGTCTGTACTTCATCGTACAACTTCTTCACCATCTCTAAAGTTTGGTTTCCAATGGAAATACCCAGCTCTGTTGCATTTTTCTCTAACTGAGACGGATCATTTTTATAGAAATCCATTAACTGCTCATCTACAGTCTTCTGATCTGCTTCTAATTTACCAACATAGCCTTTAAAAAAGCTCTTCACGGACTTTTTAACGAAATCTTCAACATCTTTATTTCCCGGATATCTTACATTATCCATTAAGTTATTCATAGCTTTACAGATACCATAGGCAGACTCAGGATCTTCAACCTCATCAATCTCTGCCAATTTATAAGGTTCTGCCACATCTGTCAGCAATGCTCCATAAAAAGGAACCATCGGAGAATAAGCAGCACTGCTCATGCTCAACCATTCTACGGTTGCCAGTTCAGCAGGCATATCGGAACGAATCTGTAAAATATGACATTCTTGAGAACCATAGTGTCCAATCATTCGTGGAGAATCATCAGAGAAGCCAGCAGCCCTTCTTGCCTCATTAAAATCAATTCCGTCCTCTTTATATTCTTCGTATTTGGTTCCTGCTAACTGGTATAATTTCTCTACCGTCACATCTTTGGATGGGACATCAAAGAAAATATCCTGATATTTGTCCGTATAAATTGCTTTATTATCTTCTCCTGTTAACACATACTGTCCACCACGGATACGGTCGGCATTACCGGTGTTATATCCATCTCCACCGTAAGTCAACTTAATATTAATATCTGCTCCTTCCATATCTGTCTGTGGTTCTACAAAGATGCCATCCTTTGTCTGCGCTAATTCTTTTACCCCCGCAGATGCATATACATTTTCTGTATCATCCAAATCTACATCTCCAATAACCAGACAGTTCGGAATAATCGCTGCTTTATCATCAGGCATCTTTATTGCGCAATACTGATGTCCGGAAAGGATCTCCATATACCATACTTCATCTTTATCGGCAATGAATACACCATCTGCAGCATATGATACTCCTTTTTCTTCAATTGCCTTTGCAAGAATTTCTACACCCTCTTTTGCTGTCGATGCCTGACAAAGAACATAGTCTACATAATTTTCTTCGGAAACACCAGTAATTTTATCTGGGTCAGGAGTTCTCTCACCTGGTTCTTTATCAACAAAATGATCCGTTGCTTCAGCTGCTTCACTATTTCCCGCTGTGGTTGTCGCTGACATAGATACACCCATTTCGTTCACACCAACTTCACCAAAAAGGCCATCTCCTTTTGCGCCATCCCGGCAGGCCGTATAACGATAGGTCTTTGTCAAATCATCTTTATAAGGAGCTGTAAAGGCTGTTCCTCCGTCTTCATCCACCCACATTCTATCTTTGGGAACTTCTTTGGAGTCAATCACATCAAATACTTTAGAATGATAGTTTCCAATATCCTCCGTCCTTCCGAACAGCGTGGAGCCGTCTTCTGTCAGGTCGGAACCTACGTAGTAGGATGTACAGGCTTTTGCCGGAACGGCTGCCAGGGCGGTGAGGCCGACAGCTGCCAGCATGGTTAATAATGCTTTTTTCACTTCTCTCTCCTCCTGTGTTTTGCAGATTTATCCGGAGAATCCTTCTTTTCTATGCAGGAATCGCGATATGAATGATTTTGTCCATGACAAGTCATCCCCATCTTTGTCCGTAGCAATGAAAGGTTTTTCCGAAATAGCAGCAGGATTTCTGTCATTTTTATCCTGCTGCAATGGTGTCATTATAATACTTTCTTCACATTGCGTCAACGAATATTTACATATTTATGTAAATTATGTCGATTTTCCTGCATTTTATTTACATAATTCTTGTGTTTGCTAATTTTTATTATATTTTCATCAGCAAGATCAGTAACTTTATTTTTTATTCTCATAATAGCAAAACATCAGCCCGGCGGGTGATGAGCATTTGTGACTAAAAAGAAAAGCGCTGCTTTCCGTGAAAGAAAGCAGCGCTTTTCCTGCATGATTCTTATAGTTCTATTTTGATGCGGTCTGCCGGCCGCGGAATATTCCGGTGAACTCTTACATGGAGAGTGGTTCGCCTGTCAGCAGCTCGTAAGCTTCTTTGTATTTGGCAATGGTCTTGTCGATGACATCCTGCGGCAGATTGTAGTCGCTGTCCGGATTAGCTTTGAGCCAGTCTCTGACAAACTGTTTGTCGTAGGATGGCTGTCCTTTGCCTGGTTCATAGCCTTCTTTTGGCCAGAAACGGGAGCTGTCCGGTGTGAGCATTTCGTCGCCAAGGATCACGTTGCCGTTCTCATCCAGTCCGAATTCAAACTTGGTATCTGCAATGATGATACCTTTGCTCAGCGCATACTCTGCACATTTTTTGTAAAGAGCGATGGTCTTCTCTTTCAGTTCATTGGCGTAGAACTCTCCCTTGCCCGGATAAACTTTCTCAAGAATCTCCACAGATTTCTCATAGGAAATGTTTTCATCATGGTCGCCGATCTCTGCCTTGGTAGATGGAGTATAGATCGGTTCCGGCAGCTGCTGGGATTCTTTCAGTCCCTCCGGCAGTTTGATGCCGCAGACTGTACCATTCTCCTGATAGCTTGCCCAGCCGCTTCCGGTGATATATCCGCGGACGATACACTCAATCGGAAGCATCTCAAGCTTCTTGCACATCATACATTTGCCTTTGAACTGCTCCTGCTGGAAGAATTCCGGCATGTCCTTGGTATCGACGGAAATCATATGGTTCGGTACAACATCCTCTGTATAGTCAAACCAGAATTTGGACATCTGGGTCAATACAGCGCCTTTGTCGGTAATTTTGTTCTTTAAGATCACGTCAAATGCGGAAATTCTGTCGGTGGCCACCATGATCAGGCTGTCGCCGTTGTCATAAATTTCCCGTACTTTTCCTTCCTTCATCGGTTTAAATTCTTTCATTGCACTCATCCTTTTCTTTCCATAATGCTTACAGGATATGCGTACGCATTCCTCTTCGCAGGCAGGCATTTCCATCGTCCGTCTGCTCATTTCTTGTTTTACCGAGTAATTGTACTACAATCTTTTCCGGAAAACAATTCCTTTTCTCTTTTTTTCTGTCCTGATTTTCAGTTTTCGCTGTTTTCTTAAACCTTATGTCTGCAAATGTACAGCTATTATTTTTTCTTTGCCGCTTTTTCTTCCGCCTGTTTCTTATATTCCGGGTAGGCCTTGCAGATATCTTTTAAGCAGCAGCGCTCACAGTGAGGTGTTGTGCGGGCGGTACAGACATCTCTTCCATGGAACACCAGCCGGTGACAGAAATCGCTGCCTTCTTCCGGCGGAATGATCTTCCAGAGAGCCATCTCCACCTTCTTCGGCTCTTTGATATCGTCCACCAGGCCGATGCGGTTGCACAGCCGGATGCAGTGGGTATCTGTAACGATGGCAGGCTTGCCGAACACATCGCCCATGATGAGATTAGCGCTTTTTCTTCCCACGCCGGGAAGCTTCATCAAATCGTCAAAATTATCCGGCACCCGGCCGCCAAACTCATCCCGGAGCATCCGCATACATTTGCTGATATCCCTGGCTTTGCTTTTTCCAAGACCGCAGGGACGAACGATGGCTTCAATGTCCTCCGGTTCCGCTGCCGCCAGCGCCTCCACTCCCGGATATTTGGCAAACAAATCTTTTACGATCACATTGACTCTCTCGTCCGTACACTGAGCGGCCAGCCGGACGCTGACCAGAAGCTTCCACGCTTCATTATAATCCAGAGTGCATCCTGCATCCGGATATTCTTTTTTCAGCCGCTCGATGGCGATGGCGGCTCTTTCTTTCTTTGTCATATGTATACCTCCCAATGGTGCAAATTGGCTGTCCCGCTTTTCCCGGGCCATTTTATACTGCTTCATTTTCTTCTGTAAAGATTTTCGGCTCCTGTCTCACAAGCCTTCACCCTGGCCCGCATTCCGATGCGGCATCATTTCTGTCTTTTCCTGCGTCTCAGGGTCATTTCCGCTCAATGATACCAAAAGACATGCGCCGATCACGAGGGCAAAACCCAGCAAATCCAGGGGCGCAAATTCCGTTCCCAGCCAAAGAGCTGACACGATCGTGGCTACCACCGGCTCTATGCATGCGAGCATACTGGCCTTGACCGGGCCGATATCGGACACGCCCTGCAGATAAAAGGAAAAAGAAATCACAGTGCCGAACACCACCATGACCAGCAGCGCCAGCACGATATGTATCTCAAAATTCCAGGACTTTTCCCAGATACGGAAAGCCACGGCCATGACCACTCCTCCGATGAGCATGGCAAAACCGCTGATCAACGGAGTTCCCCATTTTTTAAGAAGATTGCCGGGCAGCAGCGTATAAGTGGTCAGCGCCACCGCTGCCAGACCGCCCCAGAGAAGGGCATCCCCGGAAATCACCAGACCGTCCAGACGACCGTGGGTGGCAAGAAGCACCACGCCGATCAATGTCAGAACAGCCGCCGTCACCTCTTTCCCTTTTGGCAGACGCCGGGCAAAGATACAGGATACGATCATTACCATAATGATACCGGTATTCTGAAAGACAGTGGCCGTTCCTGAATTGGAATAACTGATAGCCGTGAGATATGCAAATTGTGAAAACATCAGACCGCCGATGGCGAAAATTACCAGACGCACTGCCTCCGCCGGATTCTTCCAGACGCCAAAGGTCTCTTTCTTTTTGGTCAGAAGCGTAAATAACAGCAGAATAACGCCGGCGCCCAGCATCCGGATGGCCGCCAGCATCCCGGATTCCATCTGGCTGTTGGCAAAAATATACTGGCCGCAGGTACCGGAAAATCCCCAGGCAGTGCCGCCAGTCAATGTGAGGATGACTCCCCTGATCTGTCTCTTCTTCTGTGTCATATTTTTCTCCTCTTTTTTTAATCTGTGGGATAGTATAACACAACCCGCGGGATTTTTTAATATATTTCAGAGAAAATGTACCCGAAAAACGGGAAAAGCCGCTCTTTAATGCGGCTCCTTCTCCAGCAGTTTCGCCTGATTTTCAAGAATCCGATCCATTTTCTTATGAAGGTCTTCCAGAATAAATTCTGACTTCAGATTCACTTTGTAGGCGTTTTCCGCCTGTTCCCGGTCTCTTTCTTCCCGGCGGTTCTGGCTCATCATGATGAGCGGCGCCTGGACGGCTGCCACACAGGATAAAACCAGATTCAACAAAATGTACGGATAGGCGTCAAAGGCATGGTTTTTCATCATATTATTGCCGAACATCCAGAACAGGAGCAGAGCTGTGAAAGAAAAAATAAATCCCCAGCTTCCGGCAAACTTTGCAATTTTATCCGCCGTCCGCTGCCCGAATGTGCTGGCCGCATGGAGACTTCGCTCCAGATCCACCGACACTTTCTTTTCCAGCATCATATGGAGAATATCCTCCTCATTGAAATCCTCCGCCACATTATCCACCAGCACCCGGACCAAATCCAGCTTCTCATCGGTAGTGAGGGACTTCTCCGCCGGGGCGCCGGAACTTTTCGGAAGTGTCTCCACCGGATTGTCCGGCGCGCCGGAACTTTTCGGAGGTGTCATCGCCGCATTGTCCGGCGCGGCATCACGCGTTCCCTGTCTGCCTGCTTTTTTTGTATTTTTTCCTTTTGACATACTGTCATCCTCCTGCACGGTTTTGAGATAGTATGCCCGGTTTATTTATTTTCAATCAATTTTCGTTCTGCCCGGCGCTTTCCTGACCTCCAAATTATGTCCGGCGCCCCGGTCAATCCTTTAAGAACACCAGAGTTTGCTCGTCGGAGTACGTTTCCGCGAAATGGTATCCCAGGCGGTCAAAGGATTTCAGTCCAGCTGCGTCTTCCACCTTCTGCTCCGCCATAAAACGCACCATCTCGCCCCGGGCCATCTTGGCGTAGGTTCCCTTTTCTTTTACTTTGCCATTGATCAGCTCCCCGAACACACAGGTGACGCAGGAAAGATTCCCAGGCAGATATTTAAGCACCGCCCGGCTGTATTCTTTGGACGCCAGATTGACCAGGAGGCTGCATTCTTCAAGCACCGTGTCTGCGATGGCGCCGCCCCAGAAATCATACAGGGAATCCAGCTTCTCCTGATGAAAACGAGCCTGCATTTCCAGGCGGTAGGGCGTGACGCCGTCAAAGGGCCGCAGCGCCCCGTAAAAGCCGGACAAAATGTACAGATGACTTTGCAGATAAGCATAGGCGCTCTCGTCAAAGACCGCCGGTGCCATATATTTATACTGGATGCCCTCATAGGCGAGAATCGCCGGCGTCAGCCGTTCCCGAAGATTCATGGATGCGATCCGCTCATAATTCTCCATGGCAATTTTGTCGTTACATTTCCACATGTCCTGCAGCTCGGACAGAGACATTTTCCTCATCTGCTCCAGCAGAAATTTTGTCTTTTCCAGAAAAACCGGCAGGTTCTCCGGAGGCAGAATGTCCTGTTCGTTCATCTTCTTTGCCGGAGAAATAATAATTTTTAACATATATTTTCTTCCTCTCCTTCTCATGATCCTGTATGCCGATACCAGGCGTTCCTGCCATTCTGTCACCGCCCTTCTCCCGGCAGGCACATTCTGCCGCCCCAGCTATTCACTCCCGGCAGAATATGTACTGTAATTCTAATCAATCGAACAGGGGGAGTCAATAAAGAAATGGAACTCCCTTGACACCACCGTGCTTATAGTGTATAGTGTGTATGTGTTAACATCACACTAAAGGAGGCGAGGACTTGAATATTCTGATATCCAACGCATCAGACCTTCCCCTTTATCAGCAGATCAAGGATCAGATCAAGGACGCCATACTCCGGGAAGAACTGAAAGAAGGCGATATGCTCCCTTCCATCCGCAGTTTTGCCAACGACCTGAAGGTGAGCGTCCTTACCATCCGCCGGGTTTATGAAGAGCTGGAGAAGGAAGGATTTGTCACCAGCCAGGTGGGTATCGGCACCTTTGTCTCCGCAGGGAACCTGGACTTGCTGCGGGATTCCCGGCGGCGGCTGGTGGAAGAAAAGATGCAGGACATGATTCACACAGCGAAGTCCCTTTCCATCACAAAAGAAGAACTGATGGCAATGATGGACATTTTATATGAAGAAGAATAGCGCCGGGCACTCTGCCGGACAATATATCAAGAACCGATACAGAATGGAGGTTTCTATGGATACAGTTTTCAACCCGATTTTGGAAGTGCGTAATCTCAATAAATCTTACAAGGATTTTTCTCTGCAAAATGTTTCTTTTTCCCTGCCGGAAGGATGCATCACCGGGTTTATCGGCGCCAACGGCGCCGGAAAGACCACAACGATCAATACTATTTTAGGCCTGGCCGGTATGGACAGCGGCTCTGTCCGTTTCTTTGGCATGGATATCTGCCGGCAGGAACAGGAAATCAAGAACCGCATCGGCGTGGTGATGGATGGCAATTATTTTTATGAAAACCTCACTCTGACCCAGATGAAAAACGTGATTGCCCCGGCCTATTCCCATTGGTGCGAGGATGATTTTCAGAAACATCTGGCCGCTTTCTCTCTGAATCCAAAGCAGGTCATCCGAACTCTGTCGAAAGGAATGCGTGCGAAATATGCTCTGGCGCTGGCGCTCTCCCACAAGGCGGAACTCCTCATCATGGATGAACCCACCGGTGGACTGGACCCCCTGGTCCGCAGTCAGGTGCTGGATACACTGGCCGACTATATGAACAGCGGCGGAAAAGGTGTTTTCTTTTCCACGCACATCACTTCGGATCTGGACAAGATCGCCGATGTTCTTGTGCTCATTGACCACGGTTCCATTCTCTTTGAAGAAGAGAAGGACATTCTGCTGGATTCTCACCGAATGGTGAAAGGCAGCGCCCGGTGGCTCACCGAAAAAGCCCGGTCTCTTTTTTCCAGCATCACAGAGACAGATTTTGGTTTTACCGGTCTCACCGGACAGCCGGATCAGGTACGCGCGCTCATGCCGGACGCTGTCATGGAACGCCCGCTGATCGAAGATATCATGCTGGACGCCATCGGAAAAAATACCCCGGCAGCGAAGCGGTGCAAAACCGCCGCTGTGACAGGCCCGCATGATACATTTTAAAAGGAGGGAACTCTATGTTACTGCATTTAATTAAGAAAGAATTTGTCGTCATACAAAAACAGACTCTCTGGATGATCGGACTGGTCATACTCATACCACTTTTTATACTTTGGAGGCTCCCACAGTATGCCAATTATCTGGGTTTTGTCTTTTCTGTAATTTATGGGACATTTATCATGTTATCTTATATCTGTCTGGCAGAATATCAGTGTGAAAAGGCGTCTGCCTATCTGTGTACCACGCCTTATCCACGGAAATATCTGGTGCTGTCCAAATATTTTTTCTGCCTCATTGTCTATCTCTTCTGCGCTCTTATGTTCCGGTTGGAGACATTGCTTCTGCCTCAGCTTGGCGGATTGTCGCTGCCACTGGCAGGAGGAGCATTTTTGCTCATTGCTCTGCTTTGCGGAATATATCTGCCCATTTGCTATTATTTCGGATATGACAAAACGAAGTTTGTCTATGTGATCATCGTGCTGGGACTATCATATCTGCTGCCGTCTATGATGAAGTTCAACATCACGAACTCAATATCCCGGCTGTTTACGGGCACTTCTCCAAATCTTGCCGGAGCAGGAATCTTTCTCGCAGGGATCTTGATTTTTGCCCTGTCAGCGCTGGTTTCTGTCCGGATTTATGACCGGAAAGATTTAGTTTGATCTGCCGTTGGCAGATCCCTCATGGTTCTCTGGCAGGTTTACGACAGATTCCTCCGCAGATTTACGTCAGTTTCGCCATGGTCATATCAAAATCAATACTATATTGGGAGGTTTTCATATGAACAACGACAGAATTTTTCTCTTTGTTATCGCCGTGCTGGCTCTGGTCTATGCCATGGGCAGCGCCTATGGCTTCTTTCTGAAACGCACCAGAAGCATCCTCACGGAAGGCACAGTGTACTCCATCTGGATGCCGGGGCCTGAAAACACACGGTTCCGCAATTCCAAATGGGCAAAAATCGCCTACAAAGCCGGTGGAAAACAATACATTTCCTATAACCGCATTCAGGTTCCTATGAGTGCAGAAGTCGGCACAAAGGTCACCGTCCGCTACGACGCTCTTCATCCGGATATGCTCTACAGCTTTTCCTGGAAAAAAATCGGGATTGCCCTGGCAGTCGCAGCGGTCAGCCTGGCCGCCGGGCTGCTGGTATACTGATAATGTGCAGAGCAGCATAGTAAGGTATTATGCTGTACTGACGAAAGAATTGTATTGATATCACGGAGATAACATTTCATTGACTTCTGGCCCTTCCGGTGCTAACTTATAAAAATAAAGCAGGGACAAAAGAATCTTCTGGCATAAACCGCTAGAATCTCTTTTGTCCCGGTATTTTGCACAGGAGGTACGAAAGATATGAACAGCATTTCAGTTTTACTTTACATTGTCGCGCTTTTGGCCCTGGCCTACACCGCCGGACATCTTTTCGGTTTTTTCATCAAACACGGCCGGCTGACTGCCACCGAAGGCACCGTATATTCCATTTCTTTAAACAGCACCAAAAAGGCCAAAGCCCACACCAAATGGGGGAAAGTCCAATATAAAGTAAAGGGGAAAACGTACATTTCCCAGGATCTGGTGCAGATTCCTGACACCGCGGAAATCGGCACCAAAGTCACCGTCCGCTACGACACAGAATTTCCGGAAAAAATTTATAAATTTTCCTGGCTTCCGATCATCATCGCTCTGGCCGTGGCCGTGGTGTGCGCCGTGGTGGGAACAGTGTTATAAACGAAAAGCTGCCGTCACATAAACGGCAGCTTTTGCTTTTTATGATCGTTCCGGCGCCCCCTGCACTCTGCGATAGAGGATCGGCACATCATATCCAAAGGTTCTCTTTCCATTGACTTCCATGGTTTCTGTCACCTCCAGGCAGTCCTCAGAAAAGCGCTCAAACAAGGTAAATTTTAATACCGGGGAGAACATGCTCACACTGCCGCCCTCCCAGACGCCATCTTTTTCCACATAAAGGGCCGGAACAAACTTTTCCGACGGTTTCAATACATGATAGTCAAGCTCCGTGATACTCTCATAAGTAAAGGACGACTTATCATACCCTTCCGGCATATCATAAGAAGTCAGCCTGACTCCCTCTTCCTCCTCCGTAAATAAAAACAGATGCGGGGAACCGTGGGTATTTCCGCCGATGGTATAATAGCTCTCTTCCACCATGAAATATCCGGCAAAGTCTTCCGGAAGACTGCGGATCTTATCATTACAGATGGTATTGACATGCTCGGCATACGGGAACTTCTCGTTCTCCTTTTTCAATTCTTCAAATTGCTCCCGGTTATCAAAATGACCGGTCAGAATACGAATAAAATCATCTAATCTATCCATAGTACAAATGCCTCTCTTTCCATATAATATATGCCATTTTACAGATATATGCATAGTACATGCTGTTTTACAGATGTACGCTGCCTTACAGTGTAGCACAATGACATACATTTCGCCATGGGTATCTTCGGAAAATTTCCTGACAAAAGATTATCGTCTGCTTATTCCTTTCCTGAATATCGGCTCTGATTTTTCTTGACTTCAATTATTATAATAGTTATAATAAATAGCATAAAAATAGTGGGAGGAGCTTATCATGAAAGATTCTGCTGCCTTGAAAAGAGAAAATAAAATCCAGATCCGCAGGCTGCTTCGCAGCGGGAAGTCTTACACCAAACAGCAGATCGCCCTGCAGACCGGGCTGAGCGTGGCCAGCTGCAACACCTATCTAAATGAAATGGAGACAACGGGTGAGGTAACAGGAGAAAAGCAAAAACTCCATGAAGTGGGGCGCAATGCCATGGTTTATACGCTGAATGAAGATTTTGAAAGCATCCTCTGTCTCTATTTTGCGTTGATCCAGGGTGTCAAATCTGTGACGGCCGCCGTTTTGTCTCCAACCGGCCGGATCCTTCACCAACAGGTGCGCCGATTTGAGCCCCTGGATGCCGCTGCCATTGAGCAGGAATCTGCCACTGCTTTCCGTCTTTTTCCCAATATCAGCCAGGTCATCGTGGGGACTCCCAGCATTGCAGAAAACGGCGTGATTCGCCACAGCGATATTCCGGAACTGGAAAATGTTCCGCTGAAAACGATGCTGGAAACCAAATTCCGGCGCCCGGTCTTCCTCGCCAATGATATGCACTATAAGGTGTACGGCTATTATCGCCAGGAACAAATTTCCGACAAGATCGTCACGCTGGTCAACTATCCCTCCGGCGTGCTGCCGGGGACAGCCACAGTACATAAAGGTACGTTACTGACCGGACGGAATCTGTTCGCCGGCATGGTTGGCTTTCTGGATTACGGGATGAGTCTTGAACAGCAGATACAAAGGCTGCACCGTCCTGCGGCGGAACCTCTGATCATTCAGGCTTCCATCGCATTAATCTCCATCCTGAATCCTCATCTTCTGCTTTTTACCGGCGATCTTTTGCTGGAAAGCGATCTGGAACGGATCCGCGCGGCCTGCCGGACCTGTATCCCGGAAGAATACATGCCGGACTTTGCGTTTATCCCCAGCACAGACCAGTATTACCTTATGGGAATGTATTGGAAAGCCATGGACATAAAAGATGAGACAGCATCATGCAGCCCCAAAAATGCAGCGGGGAAACTGTGAACATCAGAAAATGATAAAAAATATTGGAGGAAGAAAGAATGAAATTTGATGTGAACAATTTACAATGGACAAGACAACCGGAAGACTACACGATCTCCCGGGACCGCATTGAGATCGTGACCAAACCCCATACCGACCTGTGGCAGAGGACCTATTATCATTTCCGCAATGACAATGCCCCGGTTCTCCAGATGTCTTCAGATGAGAAGTTCTTCTCCTTTGTGGTAAAAACAGAATTTTCCGAAAGTCACCACCGCTTTGATCAGTGCGGCGTAGTTCTGTATCTGGACAGTGAAAACTGGCTCAAAGGCTCCATCGAATATGAAAACGAACAATTTCAGCATCTGGGCAGCGTGGTCACCAATCATGGTTATTCCGACTGGGCAACCACAGAGATTCCTGCCAATGTCAAATCCATGTGGTATCGCCTGAGCCGCCGGGAGGATGATTTCTGTATCGAATGTTCCGAGGACGGCTCCGT
>ERZ1643250.2607-NODE-2607-length-13347-cov-9.958546_pt1 | contig 13347 bp, 14 predicted proteins | sample MGYA00579262_ERZ1643250 | MGnify/ENA primary metagenome ERZ1643250 (study PRJEB29033, sample SAMEA4952265) | chicken gut metagenome | biome: Broiler Chicken; feature: Gastrointestinal Tract; material: Caecum | place: Ireland | collected 2018 | study: Broiler...
CATTCTATTTTACAGAGATGTGGCTTCTGATAGAACGATATGAAATCCCCTATAACAAGAGATGTTATATCTTGTTATAGGGTGCCAAAATTCATGCTTGAAAAATGATGATAATTGTGCTTGCCTTAGAAATCAGGGAATTGACTTTTTATTTCAAATTTGATAAAATGCAAGTGAATACTTGCGTTGGAGGTGTTCTTTTGGACGAAACAAGTCAAAAAATAATCGACGCAACAATGGCGTTAATTCGAGATAAAGGATATGTTGCTACAACAACAAAAGAAATTGCAAGGACAGCGGGCGTTAATGAATGTACGCTTTTTCGTAAATTTAAAAATAAGAAAGATATTGTTTTACAAGGTGTAAATCAGGTGCAATGGAGAGCGAATGTCACACCTCAAATTTTTAAAAATGTGAAATGGGACTTGCAAGCAGATATAGAGATGTATATGAGAACATACCTAGATAAAATGACACCAGACTTTGTAAATTTGTCTATCGGTTTGCGTGCCCCACAGTTATATGACGAAACGGCTTCTCTTATTATGAAAGTTCCTCAAGCTTTTTTGTCGTCTTTTACTGATTATTTGAAAAAAATGTATAACATGGGGAAAATACATAAAGCTGATTTTGAGGCTTTAGCAATGACTGTTTTTTCATCTGCATTTGGATATGCTTTTTTATGCGCATCCTTTGGAAATGAATTATCAAAAGTAGAGAAAGATGAATACATAAAAAACAGTGTAAAAATGTTTATTAAAGGGTTAGAATAGTAAAAATTGGTACTGCCTATGGTAGTACCAAAAAAATGAATATAATGCAAGCAAGCACACGCATACAAAAATAGGAGGTAGTCACTATGGAAATTACAGGTGCGGAATTATTTGTGAAAGCTTTAAAAGAAGAAAATGTTACAACATTGTTCGCTTATCCGGGCGGGCAGGCAATAGATTTATTTGATGCTCTTTATGGTGAAAAAGAAATAGATGTTATATTACCACGCCATGAGCAAGGATTAGTACATGCTGCGGATGGATATGCTCGTTCCACAGGTAAGGTGGGTGTATGTCTTGTAACAAGCGGACCGGGAGCAACAAATCTTGTTACAGGGATTGCCACCGCAAACTATGACAGTGTACCATTAGTATGCTTTACGGGGCAGGTATCGACACATCTGATAGGGAATGATGCTTTTCAGGAAGTTGATATTGTTGGTATTACAAGAAGTATATGTAAATATGCGGTAACAGTTCGAAAAAGGGATGATTTGGCGGAAATTATTAAAAAAGCCTTTTATATTGCAAAGACAGGAAAGCCGGGAGTGGTTGTTGTAGATTTGCCCAAAGATATTCAGAGGGCTTACGGTAGTGATTTCTACCCGAAGGAAATATCTATTAGAAGTTATAAGCCCAACACTTCCGTACATATAGGTCAGATCAATAAGGCAATGGAAATTTTAAATCATGCCCAAAAGCCAGTTTTCTTGATAGGTGGTGGAGTAAATATCGCCCATGCCAATTATGAGATGACACAACTTGCAGAAGTTACAGGTGTTCCAGTGATTACAACTATAATGGGAAAAGGGGCAATACCAACTAATCACAATCTTTATATAGGAAATATAGGTATTCATGGGAGCTATGCGGCAAATTCTGCAATTAGTAATTGTGATGTTCTATTTTCTATAGGTACGAGATTTAATGACCGTATTACAGGAAAAGTAGAAGAATTTGCATCTAAAGCAAAGGTTATTCATATTGATATTGACGCTGCATCTATTTCTCGAAATATTGTAGTAGATGTTCCTATCGTAGCAGACGCAAAAAAAGCGATATGTGCATTACTTGAGAGAGCAAAACCACTTTCTGTTTCAGAGTGGGTAATGCAAATCCAGAAATGGAAAGAAGAATATCCTCTTACAATGGAGGATCGTGGATTAACTCCGAAGAAGATAATTGAAGCAGTAAATAAGCTTTTTTCAGATGCTGTAATTACAACAGATGTAGGGCAAAATCAATTATGGACAACACAATTTCTTGAGTTGAATGATACGAAACAGATGCTGACCTCTGGCGGCTTAGGAACAATGGGATATGGTTTCCCAGCAGCTATCGGGGCAAAGATTGGTAATCCGCAAAAAAATGTTATTGTTATTTCAGGCGATGGAGGTATGCAGATGAATATTCAAGAAATGGCAACAGCAGTTGTTTATGAATTACCAATAATTATCTGCATTTTAAACAACGGGTACTTAGGGAATGTGCGGCAATGGCAGGAAATGTTTTACAATAAGCGTTATTCTAGTACATGTATGCGTTACCGCAAGAGTTGTGAAATAGGATGTAATCAGCCAAAACACGATTGTCCAGAATATTCGCCTGATTTTATAAGCTTGGCAGAGAGCTATGGAGCAAAGGGTATACGAGTTACAAAATCTGAAGAAATAAATTCAGCCTTTGAGTTTGCAAAGCAGAATACAAAAGCCCCTACTGTAATTGAATTTATCATTGATAGAGAAAAGAATGTTTTGCCTATTGTTCCGCCCGGAAACGCTTTAATTGATATGGTTTTGGAAAGTGAGGGAGAAGTTAAATGAAAAAGAGATGGATATGCCTATTTGTAGAAAATGAAATCGGCGTACTTGCTCGTATCGCAGGTCTATTTTCTGGAAAATCTTATAACTTGGATAGCATAACTGTAGGAACTACCGAAGATAGAAGTATATCACGGATGACCATTAGCCTGACGAGTGATGATAAGACTTTTGAGCAGATTAAAAAACAGTTAAGCAGAAGTGTTGAAGTAATTAAAGTAATGGATTATACGGATATCCCTATTCATATGAAAGAAATCTTATTTGTTAAGGTTAATCATTGCTCTGATAATGATATAACAGAATTGTTTAGGATTTCAAATGTTTTTGGAGTTTCTGTTATTGATTATGACGGGCAAACTGTTCTCTTAGAATGTACGCAAACAGAAAAAAAGAATAATGATTTAATTGTTTTACTGAAAAAGAAATTTATTAACAGAATTGAGATTGTGAGAGGAGGCAGCGTTGCGATTGAAGCAGTTAGTGTTTCTGAAAGATAATTACTGCTTTATGCAAAGTAAAAATGAAGCAAAAAAACTGGGTATTATGTCCACTATGTATGAATAAAACTCGATTGAAGTTACGAGTTGATACAGAATTAAAGAATTTTCCATTGTTTTGTCCAAAATGCAAGCGGGAAACTTTAATCAATGCTAAAGAGTTAAATATAACCGTCATCAAAGAGCCAGACGCATAGACGCAGAGCCGATGAGCTGAGAGGTATCTCACAAGGTCATCGGCTCTGTTTGGAATAATATGCTTGATTTTGTTATTCTTCAGAAATACATGATGTTTCTTTGATTTTCAATTCCTCGACAGATAAATTTTTGTGCAAAGGAATTGCCATAAATATCGTTATGAGTGCGGAAAGTACATCAGCAATCGGTTGTGCGTATAAAATACCGTTTAAGCCCCATGCAAACGGTAAAATTAAGATAACAGGGATAAAACAAATACCTTGGCGGCAAGCCCCCAGAATGAACCCCTCTTTTCCTTTGCCAAGAGCAAGGAACAATGATGAATATACTGTATAAAATCCAAACAGCATAAAGGTAATGCCATTTATTCTTAAGGATGAGGCTCCGATGTTAATCATTTCTGTATTGCCAGTCGTAAACTGTGAAACAATGGTTGGAGAAAACAAAGTAAGTAATAAGCCTACAACAACACAGAAAATGGTTGACCATAAAATAGAAGTTTTGATAGCTGAACGCAGACGATCAAATTTCTTTGCACCATAACTATATCCTGCAATCGGCTGAAATCCTTTAATGAAACCAAATATCGTTAAACTTCCCATAGAGATTAGGCGAGTGACAACGCCCATTCCTGCTATGGCTGCATCGCTGTAATTACCTGCAGCATTGTTTATTAGCGAGATAGAAATACTGGTCAATAACTGAAATACAAGTGTAGGAATGCCGATTTTAAAAATTTCCGAGAGAACTTCCTTAGAAAAAGTGCAGTTCCTTATTTTGAATTGAAAAACACTTTTCTTCCTAAAAATATAAAATAAATATACAAGAGTAGAAATTATCTGTGAAATAGCAGTTGCAATTGCTGCTCCTGCAACACCTAAGTGAAAGGTGTATATAAATAACGGATCTAATCCAATGTTAAGGACAGCACCTAACAATAAAGCACACATTGTCGTTTTTGCTGCTCCTTCACTCGTCACAATGTTATTCATTGTTACATTGAATACATTGAAAATGCAGGAAACGATATAAATACTCGCATAGGTAGTTGCATAGGGAAGAATACTTTCAGTTGCACCTAAAAGCCTTAAAATGGGCTTCAAGAAAATGATTGAGAGGACTATTATAATTGCGCCGATAACAAGACTGCTGTATAGTGCAGTACTTGCGACTCTATTTGCTTGATCACGGTTCTTTTGTCCTAACAATCTGGAAATATAGGAAGCAGCTCCATTACCAAACAATAATCCTAATCCGACAACTACTTGACCGAGTGGATATACAACCGAGATGGCTGCCATTTGACTTTCACCCAATCCGCCTACAAAATAGGCATCGACAAGATTGTATAGGGCATTGATAAGCATCCCAATCATTGTTGGAATACCCATTGCTAAAAGAGCTTTTGGAATTGGAGTACTGCCCAGTAACTCCATTTTTTTGTTTTGATTATCCATAGTGTTTCTCCTTTCACTTGACAAATGAAATAAATTATACTACTATAAATTATAGTAGTTGAAGCGCAAAAGGTATTCTACTATAATTTATAGTAGTTGTCAAGAGAGTAAAGGAGGTAATTGAAATGGCTACGATTGACCTGATTGTTTTGGGAATTTTAAAAAAGGAGCCAATGAGTGCGTATGACATTCAAAAATTAGTAGAATACCGCAATATTTCAAAATGGGTAAAGATCAGTACACCTTCCATTTATAAAAAGGTTATTCAGTTAGAGGAAAAAGGATATATTTCAAGTCATACTGAAAAAGAGGGAAAAATGCCGGAGAAATCGGTCTATTCTCTGACTGAAAAAGGAAAACAGCAATTTGAAAAGCTGATGATTGAAATATCCTGTAAACCTATCAACATTTTTTTGGATTTTAATGCTGTCATCGTGAATTTGGACAGTATGACGAGAGAAAAACAACAAGAATGTCTGGATAATATTGAGAGCAGTATGGCAGTGTTGAAAACATATCTGGAAGAAAATATCGCTTTAAAAAAGGAGGATGATGATATTCCGACTACTGGTATGGCAGTTTTACAACAACAATATATACTGGCTCAAGCCATAGAGGAATGGATTTGTACTTTAAAAAGAAATCTGGTGTGAATAGAATGGATAAATCTCAATGGATTATATGTCCTGTTTATGGTAATAAAACTCGTAATAGGATTAGAGAGGATACCATATTAAAAAATTATCCTCTCTACTGCCAAAAATGTAAGTAGAAAATTTTAATAGATAAAAAACTACATGATGGTCATTCTAAAATTTTATAAGATTGATATTTTCTTTTTCATAATATTGAAAATGGTACAAAGATTTTTAGTATGGACTGTAATGAGATTGTAAGAAGTGGCTGCTATACTAAAATCACAAATAGATTTGGAGGTTTTAGCTATGGCGATACTTGAAACAAAGGATTTGCGAAAAATATATGGAAGTGGAGAAAATGAAGTCCACGCTTTGGACGGTGTATCTATTTCCGTGGACGAGGGCGAATTTGTCGCTGTTGTCGGTACTTCCGGCAGTGGTAAATCCACGCTGCTCAATATGATAGGCGGATTAGACCGCCCTACTTCCGGCAGTGTAACGATCCGTGGAAAAGAGCTTTTGAAAATGAAAGACGAGGAATTGACCATTTTCCGCCGCAGGAATATTGGATTTGTCTTTCAGAATTACAATCTGCTCCCCGTCCTTAATGTGTACGAAAATATTGTGTACCCTATCGAGATTGACGGGGCGAAAGCTGATACAGAGTTTGTCCGGCAGATCATTCATACACTCGGACTGGAAAAGAAGCTCAAAAATATGCCGAATAACCTATCCGGCGGTCAGCAGCAGCGTGTAGCGATTGCCCGTGCATTGGCTACCAAGCCCGCTATTATCCTTGCCGATGAGCCGACTGGAAATTTGGACTCTAAAACAAGTATGGATGTCATCTTGCTTATGCAGTCTATCAGCAAGCAGTACCATCAGACCACGATTATGATTACCCACAATGAGGAAATCGCTCAAATGGCAGATCGGACAATCCGCATTGAGGATGGGAAAGTTGTTTCGGGAGGTGTCAGATATGCACGATAACCGAAACAAAGGAGCAATTAAAAAGGTTGAAAAAGGAATGATGAAGGCAAACCGTATTCGTAATATATTTGCGGTGCTTGCAGTTGTCCTTACCACCTTTATGATTACAACAGTTTTCAGCTTGGGCATTAACTATATGCAGAATATGGAATTATCCAGCGTGCGTACAGCAGGCTCTAATGCTGATGTCACATTAAATGCGCCCACCAGCGAGCAGGAACAGCAAATCCGTTCTTTGAATTATGTGAAAACAATCGGTACTCGATATATGGTCGGCTCTGCTGTCCAGACAAATTCGGAGGGTAGAGAGTCGTCCATAGTGATTCAGTACTACGATGAAACAGAATGGGAACAGCATTTTAAGGAAGCCATCAGCAATATCAACGGCTCTTACCCTACACAGGAATATGAAATTATGCTGTCTGAGGACGCTCTTGCACAGCTTGGAATTGAAACGCCGACGCTGAATATGGAGATTCCTCTATCCTATTATGATAAGAACGGTCAGCAGGAAAGAATTTTCACTTTAAGCGGCTGGTTTCGTTCCTACATCGGGACGGGAATGGCTTTTGTTTCAGAAAGCTACTGTGCGAATGCCGGATATACCTTGCAGGATAACGGAACTTTATCTTTAACCCTAAATGAAATGCCGGGAGACTTTTATCAAATTCAAGAAGATGTATCTCTAAACGACAATCAGTATTTTAACGGATCGGTTTCTATGAGTTCTTCCAATGGCTCTATGATTGCGATGGTTATTCTCTTGGTACTGTTTATTGTCGGAAGCGGTTATCTTCTGATTTACAATGTCCTGTATATTTCCATTTCCAAAGACACCCGCTTTTATGGTTTGATGAAAACGATTGGCACAACACAGAAGCAAATTAAATCGCTTGTAAAAAAGCAGGCATTTAAGTTTGCCTGTATCGGAATCCCTATCGGCATCGTATTAGCTGCGGCGGTTTCCTTTGCCCTTGTCCCGTTGTTTTTACAGCAAGGATATGAACAGGGTAGATCAAGTATGGACGCCGTTGTATTTTTCCACCCTGCTATCTTTATTCTGTCCATTATTTTCTCTGCGGTAACCGTTTGGATTGCTTGTAATGCGCCGGCAAAGGCGGCGGCAAAGATTTCTCCTGTTGAAGCTCTCCGTTTTCAAAACTTTGCACCGAAAAAGACGAAAAGCAGAAACTCAACCAACGGAGGCAAGCTGTCTGTGATGGCGTTCCATAATGTTTTTCGTGATAAGAAGCGGGCTGTGCTTGTATTTCTGTCCCTCTTTATGGGTACTGTCACGATTTTAGGTGTTAATGGCGTTTTGGGAAGTATCAACGGAGAAAACTATGTTGATAAATACATGAAATATGATTTTCGTTATACGGATTCACAGTTCAGCCAGTTTGAAAATCTCGAAAAAGAAACGCCGCAATTTGATGAGCATTTTATAGAACAGCTTTCACAGGTTGATGGTGTTGCAGATATTTCCACGAGTAAAATTACTTGGGCGGAAATCGGCTTTAATGCTTCGGAATTTGAAAGCTTCTTGAAAATGCAGCACGAGGAGTTATATCACGATGGCAAACCCTATGAGCAGATGATTTCAGAGCTGCAGGACTATGCCAATGCCGGAGATTATGGCTGCTATGTTGTGACCATTGATGATGAACTTGTAGAACAATATAACGATACCCATAATACGCCGATTGATATAGAGGCTTTTCGCAACGGAGATACGGTCATTGTGGGTATGGATACGGACACCTTTGCGCCGAACGCTACACTGGTTGGTAAAACTCTAAATTTGACTTCGGATAACGCAGATGGGCAGTCCGCAGATTTTCAAGTGGCGGGAGCGTTCAACTACAAAGACCTTGATGATAACTTCAATATCGGGCATCGTAAATGGGTGGGCGCTGTTCCTGATGTTATTTATGTCAGTGACGCAGGAATGGAGCGATTAACAGACACCGCTATCATATACGATATTGGCGTGGACATTGAGAGCGCAAATCAGTTACAGAAAGTAAATAACGAGCTTATAGCAATCAACAACACCTTGCCTTCCGGTGAATGGAATTTTCAAAGCTCTGTTTCTGTGTTGGAGGAATTCAATCAGATGTATTTTTCCATCGGTCTGCTTGGTAACGGTGCGGCGATTCTGCTCATCGTGATTGGCTTAATCAACTTTGTGAATGTTATGCTTACCGGAGTTATTGCAAGAAAAAATGAATTTGCCATTATGGAAAGTATTGGGACTACCAAAAAGCAGATCAGAAAGATTTTGACACTCGAAGGCGGATTTTATGCGCTTATTTCAACAATACTGATTATGACTTTGGGTAATGCTTTCCTTTTGTTGGTAGCAGACGCAGTACCGAGCATTGCAGATTATGCAAGGTTTGAGTACCCTGTGGCGCTCGTTGTTGGTCTTATCATTGCCATTTTTGTAATATGCCTTACTGTTCCATCTCTGGTTTATCGGTTTATCTCAAAGGAGACAGTGATAGAACGGCTGCACGATTTTGAAAACTAAATAGGTAGCGGGGCGGGCGCAGCACTGCTGTGTCTGCTCCTGCAATTCTATATATTGAGGAAAGGTGGTGTGCTTTGCGGTTATGGCAAATATCTTTTTACTGGAAGATGATAAAATTTTGAGCAAAGGGATTTCGATTGCTCTTGAAAAGGACAAGCATACCATTACAGCAGTTTATGGCTATATGGAAGCCTTGCAGAAATATCAAAAGCAAAGGTATGATCTGTTTCTGCTTGACATCAACCTGCCTGATGGCAGTGGAATGGAGCTTTGTAAAAAAATAAGGGAGACTTCAGAAATTCCGATCCTGTTTCTAACTGCGAACGATACAGAGCAGGATATGCTGGCGGGCTTCGGTGTTGGCTGTGATGACTATATTCCTAAGCCCTTTTCGATTGAAGTTTTGCGGAAAAAAGTACAAGCTGTCTTAAAGCGGACAGGCGGCGGAAAATCCCGTATTCGATATAGAGATTTAGAAGTAGATACAGATAAATGCCTTGTTCTGCTGAACGGAGAAGAAGTACGCCTCACCTCGACGGAGTACAAACTGCTCTGCTATTTGATAGAAAATAAAGGCAGGATTGTGACGAAAGCTATGCTTTTGGAACAGCTTTGGGATATAGACGGGAACTTTGTTGATGAGAATACGGTGCGTGTGAACATTAAGCGGCTGCGGCAGAAACTAAACGATGATAAGCAGGAATACATTATTACTGTTTTTGGTATGGGCTATACCTTTGGAGAATGATGATGAAGCGTTTTGAAATATATCGAAAACTGATTTTGATTGCAGGTACTGTCATAGCGGCGGTATCTGTTGGCTCTGTGTTTTTTATGGAAAACACTTCTGCCCTTATGCTTTTTGTCATTTGTGCCTTTGCGATTTTATGCGGCTTATTGTTTTTGCTTGACTTCTTGCACAACCGCTATCACGATGATTTGTTAGAGCAGATCACGCTGCTGATAGAGGCTTTGGTAGAACAGCAGGAACGGATTGTTTTTCCTGAAAATGAGGATACGCTGACTGCCCGTCTGCAACACCAACTTTTGAAGCTCCGCAATATTTTAACAGCGCAGAATCAAATGCTGGCGCAGGAAAAGGAGCAGATCAAAACGCTGATTTCAGATATTTCACATCAGATTAAAACGCCTGTGGCGGCGGCAAACACCTTTGCACAGTTACTGGATGATAAAGGAATATCCAATGAGGAGCGCAGCGAATACATCGCCACTTTGCAGACTTCCCTTGAAAAGCTGACCTTTTTGACAAACAGCCTGATTAAAATGTCTCGTTTGGAAAGCGGTATTATCAGCTTGAAGCCCGAAAAAAACAGCTTAAATGATATTGTCCTGCAAGCGGTAAAAACTGTTTATGCGAAGGCAAAAGAAAAAAACATAACAATTACTTTTGACTGCGAGCAGAATTTTGAAGCTATGCTCGATTTCAACTGGACAACAGAAGCAATTACCAATGTGCTTGATAACGCTGTGAAATACACGCCAAGCGGTGGGATTGTCGGATTAGAGATCACAGAATATCCGTCCTATCTGCGACTGGATATATCCGATAATGGTGTCGGAATACCCGAAGAAGAACAGGCAAAGATTTTCGGACGGTTTTACCGTGGAAAGCAGTCAGCAGGTATTGATGGTGTGGGGATCGGACTATATCTTACCCGTGATATTGTGAGTAAACAATGCGGCTATATCAAAGTCATGTCCGATAAATGTGGCAGCACTTTTTCAATTTTTTTCAAGAAGATTTAATGTAGAAAAGAGAAGGATATTATGCAAACAGCACAGTGGATATTATGTCCTATTTGCGGTAATAAAACCCGTGACAGAATTAGAGAAGATACCGTATTGAAGAACTATCCTCTCTACTGTCCTAAATGCAAACGGGAAACTTTAATCAATGCGAAAGAATTACATATAACTGTCATCAAAGAGCCAGACGCATAGACGCAGAGCCGATGAACTTGTGAGTTACCTCACGGATCATCGGCTCTTTCTTTTTCGGATAGTGCTAATCAGTCCGCCATATAAAAAAACGGAGTTTTGACGGACTGTATTGTTATGCCCTAACGCTCCCTCTAAACCCGTTTTGAGTTTGGAGGGATTTTTTATGCGATGGTGTAAATCCACCGCACTGCTGCTTATCCGAAGCAGCAGCTACATATATCTCATTATGGATTTATGAGGATAATCCGTTAAAAAAATCCTCACTTCTGTAAGGGGGATTTATACTCAAAAAATAGAAGTCAAATTTCTACTTAATAGAATATTTTTAGCCTATAACCGCATTGCTCTGACAGCCTTTGCGGTTTTTCTTTTGTCGTTTTTTGTCAGAACACGACACAAAGAATTTTTCAGTGTAGGCTGTCGTTCTCCACCGACCAATCTGGATTTTTCAAAAAAATTCAGATTGGAGGGAACGATATGGCTTATAACAAAGCCAAAGAAGAAAAGAAATGGCGGCTCTGGAAAGAAGCCGAAGAAAATAAATTGCGGAGCTTAGGCGTTGATGAAGATACCATTGAAAAGCTCCGTGTCCACGATTGGGAAGTATTCAACTCGGACAGACGGTTTTATCAGAGACTAAAGGATGTGGCTACATACCTTGAGGAAATGGAAGCCGATGCGGAACTGCCCGAAATAAGAAGCGTTGACGACTTGCTTAACAGCATTGAAAACCAGAAGCTCCATCAGGCTCTTATCATGGTGGACAAGCTGACTTTGCAAATTGCACTTTGGAAAATGGAAGGCTTTAGTAGCTCTGAGATTTCTAAAAAATGCGGTTTATCTGTTAATGCAGTAAATTTCCGTATGTGGCATCTGAGAAAAAAGTTAAAAAAACTTTTTGACATCTAATATTAAGACCGTTGCCACGGGCTATGGGATGAGAGGCAAAACTCTCATCCCATTTTCCTTGTGTGGCGAGAATGGGAATGTTCCTTGAAAAGTGAATACCCATTCGCCAAATACTTCCTCTTTGTGATTGTGATGAGCATAAGCGTGTGCAGCGGTACGCCAAGACCTGCCGACAAGCAGAAAAGCGATGAAAGGTGGTGAGCGATTTCTTACCGACTCAAAATATCGGGCAGCTCCCGATTACGCCATAACCCACAAAGAGAACTATGGTACTCCCGTCCAGTCACAGTCCGAACGGTAATCAATCCGTCGCAGGCAATGAGGGCGGCTCTGGCAGACCGTCAGAGGGGGAAAACACCCGTGGAGTCAGTTCGCTGCTGACCGTTTGGCGACTTCCCTGCGCATTTTAGCGCATTGGCATTTTGGGGCGTCGAGGACAAATAAAAATGCTCCTATTCATATATAGTCAAACACAAGGCGGTCATTGAAGCAGAGAATTGTTTATACTCTCCCGACCTTAAAAACTTCCTTGTGTTTGACTGCTTACATAGGCAGATCGTGTTTGCCTAAATAAGATAGGAGGTCATACACATATGGAAAGAAAAATAAAGCGGGGCGATATTTATTATGCCGACCTTAATCCAGTTATAGGCTCGGAGCAAGGTGGAATACGCCCCGTACTTATCATTTCTAATAATATCGGAAACAAGCATAGCCCCACGGTCATTGTTGCCGCTATTACAAGTAGAGCGCATACAAAAAGCAGATTGCCTACACATAAAAATATAAATGAATTTTCAGGTTTGACTCAAAACTCAGTCGTACTTTTAGAACAGATACGCACTATTGATAAGCAACGCCTGCAGATGTTTTTAGGAACTCTGGACAGGCGTTTTATGGTATCTGTTGACGATGCGCTGTCAATTAGTTTAGCTTTGGAAGGGAGGAAGAAAAGTGCATGAGTTTAAATTAGACAACTATTATGCTGCACTGAAATTGATAGAGATACTTCTGGAAATGGGAAAAATCAATCAAGCTACTTATGCAAATATAATGCGTCATCAAGATTTGCACATTTCACAAGCGGCTTGAAATTGGCTACAATGTAGCTGAAATTAAGGAGGTATCGTTATGAATACAGCAATAAACGAGTACAATTACAGATTTAAACTTACTGATTATTCCTTGTTTGATAGGAACAGAGAAAGGCTGGTGGCAATCTATGGTCGTGTTTCCACGGAACACGAAGCACAGCTCTCTGCGTTAGAAAATCAGTTACAATGGTATGACGACCAAGTCAAATATCATCCAAACTGGACAGTCTGCGAACGGTATATTGATGAAGGAATTACTGGAACGCAGGCAAAAAAACGCCCTGCCTTTTTAAGAATGATTGATGATGCGAAACACGGGAAGTTTGATTTAATCGTAACCAGAGAGGTTTGCAGATTTGCCCGTAATGTTGTAGATACTCTCGTAGTAACAAGAGAGTTAAAAGGGATAGGCGTTGAAGTGTTTTTTATTGATGATAATATTTGGACAATGGACGGCGATGGCGAATTGA
>ERZ1643250.2608-NODE-2608-length-13343-cov-17.861379_pt1 | contig 13343 bp, 2 predicted proteins | sample MGYA00579262_ERZ1643250 | MGnify/ENA primary metagenome ERZ1643250 (study PRJEB29033, sample SAMEA4952265) | chicken gut metagenome | biome: Broiler Chicken; feature: Gastrointestinal Tract; material: Caecum | place: Ireland | collected 2018 | study: Broiler...
TCAACAGCGGCTAGAAATAGCTATTTCAGCTTATAATATGGCATATTGTCTAGAAAGATTTAACTAGCACCACGTGTATAGTAATAGGCTTGATCTGGTAATTCAATTCTTTCACCCTCCTAATTAGTGTTAAAGCGAATTATAATACATTGCTAATTTATATATAAACAATTTATATGCGCAGTTACAAAATAGTATAAAATTTGTGATAAATTTTCTTACAGGGAAGTCCAACATTGGTTAATAATCGGCGTATAATGAAAGTTAAAGCATATTATTATAGCTAGGAAAAATAGGAATTCTTCAATTGAATACTGCTTTTTAAAAAATTAACTAGAGAAAGGACTGAAAAGTATCGCTTCCAAGATAAGCTAATCATGAAAGCTATACGCTAAATTATGTTAGCCAAGAGTAATAGAGTCGAAAGATTAAAGCAAACAATGGATCAAAAGCCTACTTTTGGCTTTCGAAAGCTATCAATTGGCATTACTTCGGTAATGCTAGGAGTAACTTTTTTTATGGCTGGTGGGCATACCGTTTTTGCTGAAACTTCGACCTCGCAAACAACTGAAAATAAGACTATAACAAACAACCAAACTACAAATACACAATCGAATATTGTTGAACAGTCTAAGGATCCAACTTCAACGGATCAGACTTCTCAAACACAAACAAATAATGAAAACCAAACTCAAAATGCGAAGGTTGATCAATCAGTTTCTGCAACTGATACTATTAGTAATGACAAAGCAAAATCTACTACAAGTACACCTGATACGGCAACTGAAAAAACAAAATTAACAACAGATCCTACAGTGGCGGCACCTATCAATACTGGTGATAAAGCTTCGACTGAAACGAACACAACGGATAGTGCAAAGCAAAAAACTACGTCTACTACAAATAGTAAAGTAACACCCAAGTTAGCTGTAGCCGCCAAGTTAGCTGTAAGAACCCCGACTCCGGCCACTACTGATTCTGATTTGGCGGTTACTGATGATAATGGCATTACCTTATCGATCAACCGTAATACCGTTGGTAACGATGGTACTGATGGTGCCCCAATTAATATTAACTTATCTGGTACTTTTCAAACTGGTGAAGTTTATAGTATTACGGTACCAGTAACGACTTTTGGGATTGATGATTCTAATTTTAATAATACAATTATTGCCAATCGTGGGGTTATTTCTAAGAGTGATCAGACAGTTGATGGACAAAAATATCGTAATTACAAACTTACAGTAAGCAATGACTTTACGACTACTACAGGTTTTAAGTTAGTAATTTCAGATGGTAACAACTATTCTGCACAATCTGCAGCAACTTCAAGTAATGCGATTGATCCAGCCGGCGAAGTTAAACGAGAAATTTCATGGGGCTACGTGGATCCTAAAAAGGGTGAAGTGAAAAATAAATCCTTATACTTCACCACTATAATAAAGGATTCCATGCATCCAACATTTAACCAAGTTAAGCCTAGTCCTAATAAGGTTACGCAACTACAAACTAATACTAATTATGATTTTCAGTTAAATATTAATCAAACCACGGGATTACAAAATGATACTAGCTATGGCTCCAATAAAGTTAACAGTGCGGTTAATATGGGAACGACAATTACCATTCCCGTACCTGGCGATTTCGTAATCGATCCTGATGCTAGTTTACGAGCAAGTGGCTTGGTGCCTGATGGAAAAACTACAATTACCCAAGAAAAAGCTGGAGCAGATATTGTAATTACAGTTGCAGCTGGAACAGGTTCACAAAATTGGACCGGTGCTACTGGGTATCACTTAGTAGGAAAATTCATGCAACCAGTTGAGCCGTTTGATAATAAAATTTATACCGCTGATGGCAAAATTAAAATCGATCAAAAGGTGAGAACCGTTAATGGCATTTCTACTATTTCAGCAATGATCGATCAGCCATGGTCAGTTAACTTAGTTGGGCCCAAAGTAACACCTAAACAAGGTGATTTAGCGACCCAAATTGTTGGTAATAACGGGAGCAACACTCTTTTTCAAAAGCAACCAACCAACATCGTGAACTATTTTGGCTTTACCAATGATACTTCAATTAGTTTTACCAATAGTCTCCATATTCAGGTCGGTTTTGATGAAAATTTGGCAGTGACTGGTATCAAAACGCCTGATATTAATGATACCTTGCGCCCGGGTTTAACTTCTTACCAATATGTTATCGAAGTTGTAGATAAGGCAACGCAAAAGCACCGTTTTATTACAGCATCAGTTGATGCTGGTCAAGTTATTGCTGCACCTACGGGTACTACTATCTATAAGGCAGATATTTTGCCTAATTATGTTGAAGTAGGGGCAACTACCAAGATGGGTTCGGCTCTTTCAAAAGTCCCGAACAGCAATAGTGGTAGCACAACGCAAAATGAAGATCCAGATGTTTTTGAAGCATATGGCTATATATCAGATAAGTTGAATAATATGGCAACTTTGCCACCAGATACAACTGTATCGACCAAGATTGCGATTCGGTCTGCAGATTTTAATGATAATCAAACTGCAAACTCGGCTGTGGACCAAAAGGTTTTGGGCTTGGATAGCTTAACAGCTGCAATGCAAGCCTATGCATACCAAAATAGTACAATGTATGATCCAACTAATCCGACTAAATCAGCTGGATCAATTGATATGCACTTTGATAATGATCCTAAAGCAACCACGGTAAAAGTTTTTGAACCAATCTTTTACTACGTTTTACCAAAATATTTCAGTTTTAGTGGTGGTTGGGATGCTGTTCAAAATAAGGCTAAAGATGCCAACACAGGTCAAGTGATTGAGCCTAAATTTGAAACTTATATGGTTGATGGACGTCAAGTAGTTAAGTTAGATTATACCGGAACCGGATTTAACTATAATACTAATGCTAGTCAATCGCAGGATAAGCTTAGCATCACAATCGACCCTGATGGAGTTGCTGGAGATTACTACTATGATGCGTTTGTTTATACTAAGTCAGGAATGAGTCATTATACGACAAAGTATACTGCTAACAATCTAGATGATCAGACTAAGGCGTTTACTGAAAATATTACTAACAGTGATACTCCAGGCTCGCTTTATAAATTAGTCTATTTGTATGGCAATAAATTCACTATCAAGTCACCAGTTATTGCGTATGTTCCTAACATGGCTCAAGGTAATGAAGATCCTAAGGCTGCTGTTAAAGGAACCAGCGATACTAAAGGCGACGGAACAATGTATTACTACGTTAACGTGGCCAACTATGATGTGAATGTGATCAAAGATGGGATGCTGTTGATTAACGTCCCATTAGCCAGCGACAATAGCACTAGTTTTGACTTCACTGTTGATGGTCCTGTTACTTATGATGCTTCTTACGATAAGACTTTTAATGATGGCTTTACTTTCTATTATGCTAATGATGTTCAACGGTTGCCATCAACTAAGGAAAAGGGAATTCAACCTTCACTAGATAATTATGTTACTGGTGATCAAGTTAAAGACTGGTCTAAGGTTAAATCGATCATTGTGAAGTTCTCGAAGGATATTCCAGCTGCTGATCAAATTGGACGGTTCGTAATTAAAGGACATGATCCTAACTTTAAGTCTGACGCTGGTAAAACAGGTTATATAAGAGTGGCTTTGACGGGATCGAACTTCACACCATTTGTCTCAACTGACACAGGTATTCAAATTGTTGGTAAATCAACAATCGATACGAGATTGCATTATGTTGACGCTAATGGCGAGGATCAATATATTGAAGTTCCATCCATGGCTAAGACTTATGTCGAAAATAAAGACGTCATGAATCTTGCAGATTTTGATCCAAAGAACATTCCGTCTACCTTGATTCCAGAAAATTATGAACTCAGTTCTTCAATTCCTAGCTTCATCATTACTAATTCTGATGATGAAGCTCAAAATGCAGGTTTTGGCAAACAGGTCAAGTATTACTTTAATGGGGATATTATCCAGTTTGAACTGAAACACAAGACGAAATCGGAAGCTAAGACGATTCAGGATACAACCTACTATGAGTATGATAATAGTTCTAGCAAGTACCAAGCAGGTGGAACTGATGATCAAAATACAATTGTTGTAAATGGCCAAAAAGCTACTCCTACTTCGTATACATATAGTTTAAAACGAGTAACGGATTTGGTTACAGGTAAAGCAACTTACTATGTTGTTAACACCAGCACCAATGAAAGTATTGCTGTTGATGAAAATGGCAACTTTACGATTCCTGGGGTTAAGGGGTTGCCATCTTTGTCAGGCTACACTGCTAATACCGCAGATTCGACGTTGGCACAAACGGCTAAAAAGTATAATATTAATTCGCTATTTACAGCGAATCCAACAACTGATCAAATAGTATCAAAACGTGTAGTACATTATATTCCGGATAACCAAACATTGACTTATACAATGTTCAATGAAACTCAAAAAAAGTGGATTACTACTGTACCAATCGGGTTTTTAAATGGAAAAACTGATGATGATGCGTCTGGTGCGCTTGAAGCGCTTAGGAAAAAAGTTCACGATTTCTTAACGCCAAATGCATATAAACTTGATCAGATCTATTACTTTGATACGGGGACAGGGCAACAAAATATTGTCTATTACGATGATAGTTTTAATATTGACACTGGTAAGTTGGTGGCACCAGAGAAGTTTACTGGTGATCCTGAAAAGAACAATGTGTTTATTTATGTAAAAGACCCGGTTAACTATAATCAACAGGCTAAAGCAATATCACGAACTATTTATTACCATGATGCTGATCAAAATGATGAAACATTAAATTACTTACCAATTAATCCATTGCCTGAAAAGGATTATCCAGATACAATTTTGCAAAGTGTTTACTACAAGCGTTTTGAAGTAACTGATGCGATTACTTCCGCAATTCTTGGTTATTATAAGCCTAGTCAGTTGGAATTGGTCGATGGTTCGTGGAAGCCTAAAGCCGGCGAATCATATATTCCATATGATGTTAGTGATCAATATTCTGGTTTTGAAATTGACACAGAAAATGGAAATTCATCTAAGCAAGATGCGGTAATTAATTATGATCTGTCCAAATTTGGTTATGAAGGCCCAGTTGATGAAAACGGTAATGCCTTTTTAAAGGTAGCAGAAGCTGTTCCTAGTGTTGATGGCAAATCAACGATAGTTAATGTTTACTATCACCACAAACTAGTAACGATTGCACCTGATAAATTGCCAACTGCTGGTGAAAAGGTTGATGCAAGCGATCCGAATAGTCCAGTATATCCAACTAACAACTATGATCCTAATGCAGCAGCTAGCCAGTCTTCAGTTCAGCGGATAATTCATCATGTTTATGCTAACGGAACTAAAATCAACGGGATTGATGTCAGTGGTCAAGCCGTTGCTGGCTTAAGTGATACGATTCAAACCGTAACCTTCTATCAAGATGCAACTATCGATTTAGTTACAGGGAAAATTACTTACACTGGGAAATATCGTGCGGTAAAATCAGCAACTACCCAAAATGGTACGACCACTAGTGTGCCAAATTATGGTCAGTTCACTGAAGTTACATCGCCATCGATTGCCAATTATAAGCCCGTTGATGCTACTGTAGACAGCGCGAATGCTAACCTAGGCGATGCCCTGAAGACAGTTAACGTAGCTTATATCGCTGATCAAACCGATGCCGTAATAACTTATATTGATGCCGATAATGATGGCAGTATGATCATAGCTGATACTATACACGGTCCACATGGATCTGCGATTGGGTATTCAACTGCTGACAGAATAAAGGATCTTGTGGCTAAAGGCTATGAATTAGTAACTGATGGCTATTCTGATGACACCAGTGACGATAAATATTTTGACAATTCCAAAATTCGAACCTGGACTGTTACGATGCGTCACAAGAAGCTTGTAATTGATCCTGATAGCTATCACTCAGATGGTGAAGAGCTAACGACTCCTGGCTATCAAGGTACTTATCCTCAGGGCGTTGATAAAAATGATTTGAACCGAACGGTATCACGTACAATTAAGTTCCAATATGCTGATGGTACGACATGGGGTGGCAAAGATCTAAGTGGACAAACCGTAGTTGATGATCAAGGACAAGAACTTAAAGATATTGTTCAAACTGTTTCTTACCAAAGACAGGCTACGATTGACTTAGTAAAATTAGCGGATCCTACGCAAGCAAAGAATGCAATTACATATGGCGATTGGCATGTAAAGACAGGTTCAAATCCTGATTTTGCTAGTGTTGATGTTTTGCCAGTTGCTGGCTATGAAGCTAGTCAAGCAACCGTTAAAGAAAAAACGCCAACAATTGATCCGGTTAATGGTCCGGAGAATGGGAAAACCCAAGTAGTACTTTACTCACCAATTTCTCAATCTGTCACGATGCAATTTGTTGATAAGAATGGAAATGTCATTGAGCCAGAATACACCTTCTCAGGTTCAACGGGGCAAACCGTCAAAGTAGCTGATCCATTTGGAGATCCGATTGCACCGCCAATGGGGTGGAAGCTAGTTGATCCTAAGACTGAAATTCCTACGGAGGTTAGTTTCGGTAAAACACCTTTAGCAAATATAAGAATTGAAATTGAACATGCTACAGTTCACTTGAATCATGATGAATTTCATGAAGCAAACACTGGTACTTTACCTGATAATAGTATTCGTCCATTCCCAGCTGGGGTTGATCATGATGATTTGAATCAAACCGTCACAAGAACAATCAGAGTTCACATGCCTGATAGCACGATTAAGAGCTTGGATCAAGTTTTGCACTTTACTCGTGGGGCTACAATCGATGAAATTAACGGTAATGTAACTTACGATGAATGGACTGCTGTTGATGGTACGACCATGGATGCAGTTAAAGCAACAGACATTGTTGCTACACCTGCTGGTTATAGTCCAATGCTAGAAGCAGTTAAATTAACAGGCGTAGATCCTAATGACCAGGATACAATTGTTGACATCAGTTATGAACCAAATACGCAAAACGCTCAGTTGAAGATTGTCGATGATGATGCTTTAGTTGACGGTCAACCTAAAGAATTATTTACTACGTCATCATCGGGTAAATTTGGTACGAATGTTTACTTCGATAACTTGAAAGATGAATTAGATAAACTAACTAATGAAAACTATCAAGTTGATATGTCGGGATTGCCTGAGAATAGTAAGTATCAAGCTGATGACAATAACAACAATTTTGTCATTCACGTAAAGCACAGAACAGCTCCGGCTATTGGTTCGCGTGCCATTCGTGAAAAGATCTCATATGTTTATGTCGACCAAAATGGTGTAGAGCACACCATTCATGACGACTATATTACTGATGCAGCTGACAGAGTCGTATTCATTCAACATGGTACTTTGGACTTAGTAACTGATACATACACATGGCAACATGATTGGACATCAACTACTGGCAAATTTGTCAGAATTACCAGTCCTGAAATTCAAGGCTATGTAGTTCAACCTGGTATGGAAGCAGTACCGGCTCAAGAAGTAGCAATTGATGGTGAAAATGGCGATAAGATTTCCGTAGTTAATGACCAATTAGGTGGAAAAATCGCGCAGACTAATACTGACCCTTACGTTCAGGCTTGGGTAATCAGCTACAAGATTTACTATAATGCTGCTCCGCAATCAACCAAGGTAACTTATGTTGATGACGATGAACAAGATAAGGTGATTAGTAGCAATGAAGTTACCGGTCATACTTTTGAAACGGTAGCAACGGGTATTGCCAACCCAGATCCAACTAAATACGATTTAGTTGATAGTGATAACCTACCAGATGAAATTGTCTTTAGTACTACCGGCTATCCGGAAATCACAGTTCACTTAAAGCATAAGCATACACAAGTGAATAGAAGCGTAACTTATGACCGTACCATTAACTTCGTTGATGAAGCTGGTAAGCAAATGGCAGATCCAGAAAAGCAGACTTTGACTTTTAATCAAACGGGGGACAAGGATTTAGCTACTGGTACCATTAAATGGGTCCCAGTTGACAGTCAGAGCTTTGAAGAAGTAGCAGCTAAGGACATAGCTGGATACACTAGTGATAAGCAGGCAATTTCAGCTGAAACAGTTTCACCAAGTGATGGAGATTTCAGTGAAAAACATACTGAGAAGTTGACAATAACTTACAAGGCAGATCCTCAAACGGTCAAGGTTGTTTATGTCGATGATGACAACAATGGTAGCCAAATCGGTAATACACAAACCGTAAGTGGGGTAACGGATGAAACAGTTTCAACCAATATCAGCAATCCAGATCCTACAAAGTATGAAATTGTCGATGCAGATAAATTGCCAGAAACGGTTACCTTGAAGCCGGATGATGAACGTGTAGTTACAGTTCACTTAAAGCATAAGCATACACAAGTGAATAGAAGCGTAACTTATGAACGCACCGTCAACTTCGTTGATGAAACTGGAAAGCAGATGGCTGATCCAGAAAAGCAGGATCTGACCTTTAACCAAACAGGAGATAAGGATTTAGCTACTGGTACCATTAAGTGGAATCCGGTTGATAGTCAAAGTTTCGATGAAGTAATGGCTAAGGACATACCAGGATACACTAGCGATAAGCAGTCGATTTCAGCTGAAACAGTTTCACCAAGCGATGGAGATTTCAGTGAAAACCATAGTGAGAAGTTGACAATAACTTATAAGGCGGATCCACAAACGGTCAAGGTTGTTTATGTCGATGATGACAACAATGGTAGCCAAATCGGTAATACACAAACCGTAAGTGGGGTAACGGATGAAACAGTTTCAACCAATATCAGTAATCCAGACTCTACAAAGTATGAAATCGTTGATGGCGATAAGCTGCCAGAAACGGTTACTTTGAAGCCAGATGATGAAACGGTAATTAAGGTTCATATAAAGCATAAGCTAGCTGATACAAACCGAACCTTGAAGACCACGAGAACTATTGTCTATGTCAATGAACAAGGAAAACAAATGGCGGATCCGGTTAACCAAACGTTGATCTTTACTCAAACTGGTAAAAAAGATTTGGTTACTGGTGAAATTACTTGGGATCCAGATTATACTCAAAGCTTGACGTGGAAGGCTGTTACTAGTCCTCAAATAGCTGGCTACACTCCAGATCTTACCAAGGTCGATGAACAGACTGAGACAGTAAAGGACGCAGACTTTATCAAGGGCCATGATCAAATGGTAGTCGTAACATACAGTGCTAACGATCAGTCTGCTAATGTAGTTTATGTCGATGATGACAATCATGGGGCAACCATTGATTCTGGAACGATCACTGGTAAAACTGATCAGACAGTACCTACAAACGTAGTTAATCCGGATGATACAAAGTATGAATTGGTTCCAGGCTATGAAACCGAGATTACTTTTGGTCCAGATAAGCATCCAGAAGTCATTGTTCATGTTCGTCATAAGAAGGAAAACGTCACAAGAACTAAAGATGTAACGTTAACTGTAACCTTTGAATTGCCAGATGGCACGCAGGTTAAGAAGACGGCAACCATCAATTTTATTCAAAATGGCGTAAAGGATTTAGCAACTGGTGAAACAACTTGGCAAGGCGATTATCAAGAAAGTTCCAAATTTGCGACGATTACTGCTCCAGAAGTTCCAGGATATCACCCAACTTCAACAGCTGGTGGTCAAGTAATCACGGTTAATACAAATAACTGGGATAAGGATCTTGATTTGAACCAAGTTATTACGTATGAAGCTGATCCATCTAATCAACCTGATATACCAATAACTCCGAGTGAACCGGTAAGTCCAGGAAATCAGCCAGATCAAAATACTCCTTCACCAAAACTTGAGCCAACAACTCCGGCAACACCTGATGATAAACCTGCAAAACCAACAACAAATGACAAACCAAATAAAGGTAAACCACATGTTCAAGGCTTTGAAGAACATGGTCATCAAGCCACTCGTGTAACTCAACTACATGGAGAAGCGCAAGGATATGCTCGTAGAGTTGTTCAACCTAATGTTGAGCAACAGGCACAAGGCCAATTGCCACAAACTGGTGAAAAAGAAACTCAAACTGGTTTATTAGGTTTGGCTGTTGTAGGCATATCAAGTCTACTTGCATTATTAGGTGTGAAGAAAAAAGAGCATAAATAAGTATAAAAAGTTAGTTTCGTATTAAAAATGAAACTAACTTTTTTCTGTTATTGAAAGTATAAATGAAAGCGCATAAAATAATATTTATTCACGAGTGTTATTGCTTTACTTTTATCTCGAAAATGTGTATATTAGAGGGCTGTATAGGCCAATTGTACTAAACATATAGGTACAATTTTTCACAAACAAACACTGAATTTGATGTTTATAAAAAAACAAGTAATATGTTATAGATAATTTTTGAAATACAGTTGATCTATTGGAAAGAGAACATCGAAATAGATCTAAATCTCAAAGTGGGAAATAACCGAAGCAATTCATATTTTTCCGAGGCTACTGTCTATACCAATCGATGAAGAAAGGAAAAGTATAAATTTCCGTAGGGTTGATGGGGATTTATTCAACCTGATCCATGTTTTATATAGTAATAAGTCATGTTATTTAACAAACATTCTGAGACCAAACAACGTTTTGGAATCCGTAAGTTAACTATTGGTGCAACCTCAGTTTTATTATCGACTTTATTTTTAACCGTAAATAATGGTCAAAAAGTTCATGCAGCAACAGATGAAACTGTTACTAACGCAGATAACAAGTCAGGGACTGAGGATAAAGCTGTAACAACTGAAAATAGTGAAACAGAAGATAAAGCGCAAGAAGCTACTAATGTAACTAAAAAGACAAATGAAGATAAAACTGCTACTACTGAAGAAAAGCAAACAGGGGCTGTAGCAAAGACATCCGAAAAGGTAGGTGATAACGCTACAACTGATAAAAGTTCAGAAACTCAAGCTTCTGAAGATAAAGTTAGCTCCGATGACAAGACTGAAAAAAACAACGTAACAACTCCAACCAGCGAAGTAGCAAAGCCTGCCGTCAATAACAAGTTAGCTGATCCAGCTCCTGCCCCAAGTACTGCCAGTCTTAGCGATGATGGACTAGTGGCAACTGATGATCATGGTGTGACTCTTTCAATGAGTAAGAACACTCTTGGTGAAGGTGGTCAACTTGGTAAATCAGGTATTACCGTGAAGCTAAGCGGTACTGTTAGTGCTGGGGATGTCTACAATATTCAGGTTCCAGATTTTGGTTGGGGATATGGTTGGGGACAATATGGACCTATTAATGATAGTACTATTACTACAGCTGGTGCCTTAGGAAATTTTGCAACTGCTAAAAAGACTAATGTAGTAATTGATGGTCAAAATTATGCTAATTATCAAATAACTTTCAAGCAGGGAATCACAATTGATAGTAAAGGTTTCCAGATTGTTTTAAATAATGGTAATAACTACTATGGGCAAGGTAGGCCAAGTACTACCATTAAGGACGGAAAATATTACCAAAATATTTATTGGAGTAGATCTTCTCAAGCAGATCCAACTAAGATTACTAAAAATCCCACTTTATCATTTATTAGAAAAGTTGAGACAGGATTCAATAAACCTACATTTAATTTGACAGCTCCTGATGGAAACAAAGTTTCTGCATTAGTTCCAGATACTGATTACCAATTCACTTTAAAGCTTAACCAAGGTACAGGACTTAATGGACTTACAGACTTTACGGCTGCGCAAATCAATTCGGCACGTAATTATGGTTCCGTGATTACTATTCCTGTACCTGAGGGATTTGTTTTAAATCAAGATATAAGTGTGAAAAATAGTCAAATTGGAGACAAAACTACAATTAAACAAGTCGGAGGAGCAGGTGGAGACATTATTATTACCGTTCCAAAAGGTAGTGGTCGTCAAGGTTTTGAAAGCGCACCTGGATATGTAATTGTAGGTAGATTTATTAATCATCCAGAAACCACCTCTACATTTACTGCTGCTGGCAACATCACTGTTACCGAGCAAGTCTTAACCAAAGATGGTACAAAAGAAATAAAGGCAGTCTTGCCTCCATGGCAAATCACACTTAAAGGTGCAAAAGATAAGCCATCAGAAGGTCAATTCGGAGTTCAAGCTTGGGGTAACAACAATGGTAATATATTTACCCAAACTGTACCTACTAAGATTGCTAACTATTTCAATTTTACAAATAATTCTGCACTTGCTTATGAAAATAATTTACATTTGACTTTTGATTTTGATGATGGTCTAGCAATTAACGCTTTGTCAACTCCAAAAATCAACGATATAGACCGTTATGGCACTAGAAGTTATACTTATACCTTAACTTTAACCGATGGAACTAAAGTAACTGGTACGATTGATGCAGGTGGCAAAATTGATGTGCCAACTAAGACAATGACTATTACCGCAAAGTCCCATGATAAAGACGGTAAAGAAGAATTTAAAGATATTGTTGTACCAGTTACAATCAAAAGCGCAGATTTAGTTCCTAATTTCTGGGCTGCCGGTGCACACGGTGATAACATCCTTAACTATAGAACAGGCGGTAACTTCGGTACTAATCAATTAATATCTGACGAAACATTTATGGCATATGGCTATATTAGCGATGTATTAAACAATGATTTGCATCTTCCAAAAGATACTAAGGTAAAATCCACATTAACCGTTTCTTCGCCCGCTTACCGACCTGACACTAAATTTTATGCTACTGATACACAGACTGTTATGAGTAAAGATTCTATTAAGTCAGCTCTTTGGGCTAGTGGCAAACAGGATGCTAATAATCGTTACTATTCTCCAGAAATTGATTATACCAAGGAAAAATATGGATCCATTAGTATAAATGTATCTAATGACTCAAAGAAGGCAAGTAACCGAATAGTTGAACCAACTTTTTACTACGTTTTGCCTGCGTATACTAACTTTACTGGTGATTTAACTAATCTTTTAAATTTGAATCCGGGAATAACCGATGGTGATAAGTCAAAAGAAAATATTAAACCTAAGCTTACAAGCTATATGGTTGGAAACCAACAAGTGATAAAGCTTGATTATTCTGGAACGGGTTTTGTTTATGATGCTAATAAGGATGGCAATACATTGCCTATTGCTATCGATGCCGATGCGGAACCTGGTGTATACAAGTGGAACGTTTACTTGTTTACTCAAACCGGTATTGTAAATCATGACGCTATTACAAATACTAGTGATGTTGCTAATAAATATACTCAAAATGTAGTTCAAGAGGCAGAAAAAGCGTAAGCGTCAAATAACCGGGTATCTTTTTTAGTCCGTATTTTTCAGGTATTCTAATCTCATCAATTTAATGGAG
>ERZ1643250.2610-NODE-2610-length-13337-cov-13.586282_pt1 | contig 13337 bp, 12 predicted proteins | sample MGYA00579262_ERZ1643250 | MGnify/ENA primary metagenome ERZ1643250 (study PRJEB29033, sample SAMEA4952265) | chicken gut metagenome | biome: Broiler Chicken; feature: Gastrointestinal Tract; material: Caecum | place: Ireland | collected 2018 | study: Broiler...
GGTGGCAGAGATGATCAATGAAGAGACCAGGCGCAAGCTGCGTGAAATTAATCTGGACGAGGCAATCAAGGGGCTGGAGGTACAGCAGGCGGATCCTGCGACAATAGCCCTGCCCTTCGATGAAAGGATGCAGCGGCTGGTGGACTACATTTACCAGGAGAAATACAATGGGAAGATACAGCGGCTGATCAAGTCAGCAAAGCTCCGTTTTCCGCAGGCAAACCGGCAGGGAGTCATCTATGCCAGCCGCGGATTAAACAGGGAGCTCATTGAGAACCTGTTCAGTGGCCAGTACATCGGTTTGCACCAGAGCATCATCCTCCAGGGATTTACCGGTTCAGGGAAGACCTACCTGGCCTGTGCCCTGGGAAAAGAAGCCTGCCTGAACCATGTCAGGGTACGGTATGTCAGGCTGCCTGATCTGCTAATGGAGTATGGGGACTCCACCGTAGTTGCCGGGAATCAAAGGAAGCTGCTTGAACGCTACAGCCGGATACCTCTCCTGATACTGGATGAGTGGCTGGTGTCTGACATATCGGATGCGGAACTCCACTTCCTGTTTGAACTTATGGAAAGGCGCTCGGATACAACCTCTACCATCTTCTGTACACAATACCGCAAGGATGACTGGGTGAAACGTCTGGGCGAAGGAGTACGGGCAGAAGCGATTGTAGACCGTTACGCATACACAGCCTTCTGGATTGAAACCGGCAGCACCAATATGAGGGAATACTGTGCCAAGCATAAAATGTAAAAAACACACCGGTGGATCCCAAAAGCGTATTGCTGGGTCTGAGAGAAAAATCAGTGGGTCTGAGCAAAGCTCAGACCCGGATCCCTTGGCGTGAAATAATCAGTCGATTAATAATTATGGTCTATACGGAAATGTTACATCGATTATGGGTTTTTTTACATAAACAAAAAGTAGGTGAAAGCAAATGCTATAATCAATAACATAATAAATAAAAAGCAGGTGATCAGATGAGAATTGTGAAGGACTATATGATGAAATTAGGCTTTGTATTTAAAGAAATATTTAAAGCAGGCCCAAGTGTATTTTTTCTTTCAGTAGGTTCAATGGCGATAGCTGGTATTAGCCCAGTGTTAATTACTTACTTAACAGCTGAATTAATTGATAGATTAGGTCAAAGCATCGGAGGAGGATCGCAAGATATATATATAAAAGTAATAGGTGCATTTATAGCGATGTTTCTTCTGGTTGTTGTTTCGTACGCAACTGAAAGTGTAAAAACAGTAATATGTGCGGTGGCTGGACTGAAATTATCGCATAACATTGAAAACTTAGTCGCTGATAAGTTTCAGTTTATAAAGCAAGAAAGAATTGATAATCCAGAATTTTTGGATTTACATTCCAATACGCTGAATAGATGCGGCTCTGAACCATTAAATTTGATGGAAAGCTTATTTAGCACAATTGCAAATATAATAAGCCTTATGGGATATGCTGTAATTGTTGCTCAGCATAATATAGTAGCGTTTTTGGTTATTATACTTTTTACAATACCTATCATTGTTTTTAAACGTAAATATCAGGGATTGACATTTCATTTTTACAATGATCGAACAATGCAGCTACGAAGAATTATGTATTATCTTGAGCTACTTACAGAACCTAAATATGCAAATGAGGTTAGAGAGTATAGATTACACGATTATATCAGTAGTGAAAGAAAAAAGTTATTTCGTGACTTTATAAAAGGAAATACTAAAATTGCTGCAAAAGAAATAACAGTATCTGTTTCAACCAGCTTATTTTCCATGATAGGTGCCATTTTAGTTGGAGTTTGGTTAATTCAAAAAACAATCACAGGAAGCATTTCCGTTTCCGATTTTTACTTACTGATTACTGCTATTATGACACTCGTAACCGATTTAATGGCTCTGTCAGATCAATTAGCCTCTAATAGCAAAAGCATGATGTTTATCAATTATATTTTCGATTATATGAAAGAGCCGAATCTGATCGAAAGCAAAAACTTAAAAATAAAAGATGCACCATCACATAATATTAGATTTGAAAATGTAAGTTTTAGATACACTGGTTCAGATAACTTTGTTTTGAAGAATATTAATGTATCATTTAATACCAGCGAAACAGTGTGTTTGGTTGGAGAGAATGGAAGTGGAAAAACTACTTTTGTTAAATTGTTGCTAAGAATTTATGATCCTACGGAAGGACGTGTATTGTTAGATGATATCGATTTAAGAGAATATGACATCAATGAACTGAGAAAATTTTATGGTGTTTTATTTCAGGATTATGTAAATTTTGCAGATAATGTTCATAACTGCATTGGCTTCGGAAATATTGATGAGATACATAATGTTGATGGCATAGCAGAGGCCGCTAAGCTGACCGGAGCAAATACATTTATTGAAAATTATAAGGATGGATATAATACAAATTTGAGTAAAATGTTCTTTAACGATGCTATTGAACCTTCCGGAGGACAATGGCAGAAAATTGCTATATCTCGAGCAGTATATTCAGGATCTGAGGTTTTGGTATTAGATGAGCCAACAGCAGCATTAGATCCAAAATCAGAAGTACAGATGTTTGATACGTTCAAAAAGATTAGCGAATTGAAATCGACATTTATTATATCTCATCGTATGTATATAACGAAACTTGCCGATAAAATTATTTTGCTCCAAGAAGGAAATCTTATTGAAGAAGGAAGTTTTGAAGAGCTTATTAAACAGAAAAAAGAATTCTATTCTATGTACAAAATACAGTCGGACAGCTATTCAATACCTATAGACTAGGAGAAAGTTAAAAGATGTTTGGTTATTGATTATTTATATGGTCTGCTACACAGATAAGAGGGAAAGGAAGTAAAAGAATGAAAGAAAAGAAGCTCAATCTGAAAAAAATTAACAAAACAAATAACTCTACAGTTAGAACACTGGATTGCCACTGTGGATGTGAGGGCAGAATCGGGAATGCTATTAATAAAGGCTACCTGGGAAGCTTCCTTTAATTAGTGTTTCGAAGCTGTAAATGAAAATACATGTATGAAAGGAGGCGCATAATATGACTAAAAAGAAAATTAATCTTAGAAAGGTCAACAAGTCAAACAACTCGACAGTAAAGACACTGGATTGTCACTGTGGTTGCGAAGGCAAACCTGTATCTGCATACAGTAAAGGATATGTTGGAATGTTCTTATAATCTTTAATAAGTTATGTTCCATAAAATAAAGTACTTATCTGGTAGCAGACTATATAAATAATCAATAGCCAATAGAGAAAGAAGGAGAAACATGTATTTATCGAAAATTATTAAAACGGCCAACAATACTTACGTATATGATGCGCTAAACAATACTTTTGCTGTTATTGATCCGGAAACAGATATATTGAATGATGAGAACGATTATACCGAGTTTTTACAAAATACAAATTTTAGGGATATGAAAAAACCTTGCGCATTTGAAATAAAGTATCCCTATAGTGAAGAAGAATTGAAAGCAATGCTGAGCAGTAGAGTAAAAAGCATTACTTTAGCACTTACAGAGCAATGCAACTTAAGATGCAAATATTGCGGATATATGCCTAAATATTTAGACCATAATTATCAATTGAAAGAAATGACGCAAGAGACTGCTCTAAAAGCAATAGATTTTCTTATGAATAATTCACAGGAAAGTGATATATGCAATATTGGCTTTTACGGAGGAGAACCGTTGTTGCGCTTAGATCTTATTAAAGAATGCATAGAGTATATTAAAGAGCGTTATCCTTTTAGGCAGCCTACATATAATATTACAACAAATGCCACTTTACTCGATGATGAAGTCGCAGACTTCCTGATAGAAAATAATATTAAAATAGTGATTAGCTTTGATGGCCCTGAAAAATATCAAAATAAGTATCGAGTTGATGGGAATGGAAAAAGCAGTTACGAAAGAGTGTGCAAAAATCTTCAGGCTTTATATCATAAAAATCCCCAATATTATAGAGAAAGTGTTACATATAATGTTGTTCTGTTTAATGGTGCAAGTGAAGAATTATTTGAATCTTTGGATCGCTTATGGAAATCGGATATAACATTGATAGATCTCTTTGAGACAGAATATTTTAAAAAGGAACGTGATAAAAGCGATACTGATATTAAGGCTAAACCATTTGATATTAAAGTGTATGATTTCGCATATAAAAATATGATGACAAATATGAAAAAGTACTATAATGCTTTCAATTCAGCTGAGTGCAGTAGAACAATTCTTCCTGGTGGATTTTGTGTACCTGGTGTACGAAAAAATTTTGTTACTACTGATGGAAAAATAATTGTTTGCGAAAAAGTTGATGAAACTCAGGAAATTTTTGAAATTGGTGATGTTTACAATGGTATTGATTTGAATAAGATTAAAAGACTTGTTAATAAGACAGTAAAATGCTTAAGCAAATGTAAGCACTGTTGGGCTGCTAGATTCTGCAATATATGCTTTATGGATATTTTAAAAGTGGGTAATGAATATTGCGAGCAGTCTCGGAAAAATGTTGAGAATGAATTGGGATATTATTTTGATCAAATTTGTACGGATCGTGATCTGATCAATTATGTTGCAAATATATCAGTAGTTTAGAAATACGTAGGAGGACGAAAATGAGAATTGCATTAATTGATATAGGCGTTTCAAAAGATGAAATTGAAAATTGGTGTAAAGTACAACATTTTTCTTTACATAACGGTAAATTAGTGGAAAAGTACAAAGAACCAAAAGAAGAGCACGGAACACGTTGTTTTAAAGAAATTGTATTAAATGCACAAGATACGGAGCTTCAGATTTTAGATTTAAATATATCAGATGATGCTGAAGGATTACAGGTATCTTCTATTGTCACTGCAATAAAAAAAGCAATAGAAGAAAGAGTTGATATGATAAATATCAGTTTAGGGGTAAAAGCATACTCACAAGAGCTGTATGATATATGTGAAGAAGCTGGAAAAAATAACATTATTATTCTTTCGGCTGCATCGCATACGAATACTGTATCATTTCCGGCAGATCTTAATAATGTGATTTGTGTAAAAGTAGACCAGAAACAAACGGAAAAGATAAAAGCTGTTGGTCCTTCTACAGTTTCGGTGCCAATGAGAGATTATATTATAACTGAAAATGGAGCAGAGTTTGATTTTAGTTCATCAAGTATGGCATGTGCAAGAGTATGTGGATACTTGTGCTGTATATTAGATGGATTAACTGTAGCTGATAAAGCTAAAGTTCTAACTAAGGAATTTAATCTTAATCTCCATAGTATTGAAGACACCCATAGCAGGAATACTTTAGAAGAGAGTAAATTAGAAAAAGTTATATCAGATAAAAAGGTTGCAATAGTTCTTTTCCCGGCTGATATGGTTAAAAGCATAAGGCTGGATATACTGGATCATAATATAGTTGCTTATTATGACTATAATAAAGGTGATTTCTATAGCTTTAGTGATGGGGAAAAAACAGATGATTTTGAGGTGATCATGCTGTTAAACTCATTATATACGGACTTACAGGTTCCACTAGCAATAAAAGAAAAATACAAGAATTATAGAATTATATATGTTGGGAATTTCGTTGATAAAGATAATAATGATCTTTTACATAATTATAACATGTATAATTCATCTGAGATGACTGTATTAGAAAGACCCGTTATTGCTATTGCAGGACTATGCAGTGGATTGAATAAAGCTGATGTTCAAATATCTATATTGAATAGCCTAAAAGCAGATGGATTGGATATAAAAGCAGTATCCAACAACCCAATTGGTTTGCTTTATAATATGGATATATTTAATTACCCGACGGAGGTAAAGTTTCCAGAAATTGTTTATTCAATAAATAGATATATGTACTTGACTGAAATACATAAAAATCCGGATGCATGGCTTATTAATATTGGTGGGGCAATTGGACAAGTCAATAATTTGAATACGTACAATTTTGGAAAATTGGCAGATGCATATTTTTCTGCAGCGAATATAGATGTTGCAATTCTGTGCGTAAACGCTTATGTAGATGTCATAAATTTAAAATTCCAGCTAGCAGATTTTTATAAGCATGGAATAGACAATATATTTATTGTTCTATCTCATAATGATATAGATGCAACAACTATGGATTATAAAGATGGGCTACAAACGTATCTTGTAGATGATAAGAAATATCTGGAATCATTCGAGTATTTACAATCAAATATTAAAGAAAAGGTCTTTACTATAGAAGATGTGCAAAGTGGAAAGTTGTATGACAATATAATTGCTGTGTTGAGCTAAAGTATTATTTAGAGAGATAAATGGAGGTGCTATATATGAAAAGAGGGATTAAGATATTATTCTTGGTTTTGGCAGTAACAATGTCTTTTCCGATTTCAGTATTTGCTAGCGAAAGCCAGAATTACCACAATGATTTGACCGGATCAGAAGATAATGAATTCGAAACACTTATTACAGAAATTCAGGATATTAAAACTATGCATCCTGAGTACAGTGAAGAGATGATTTTGAAAATTATGAATGAAAGACATCAGGGATTACAAAGAGGTATTTTAGACATCTGGAATGCACTTACGGAATCAGAAAAGAAATTATGTATACGTTATCCTTTTGATGCACTAAAAGTTAATACTGCAAAAAATATTGCAACTTCGCAGACAGAAGAGAAGTTTGGTACAAATGGCCTGGGAGACCGAAGTGATGCGTTTCGTCATGGACTTTGGAATGCGGAAATGACTGTATTAATTGGAAAGGATAAAGCGGAATTGTTTGCGACAGCCCATGAAGATAAAGATGTCACAGGAACAGAGTCCGATGGTTACCCGAAAACATCACATCGAGATATGGACTTGCATAATAATGAAATCGGGAGGGAAATAGGAGAAAAACATAGTGGAGCCTCAGAAGATGAAATGGGGGATATTGTATATAACGAAGTCTTTTCGGAATCAACTCAGTTTATATGGCTTCATGATTAATATATGAGCAGTGCATTGCACTGCTCGTATTAAATTGTGGAAAACGGCGTAATTGATTACTTCTATTATTTGTATCATGGGTTCTGAATTAGGGTAGCATGATATAATAAAATATTCTTAGAAGGAACCAGTTATGGAAAGTCGAATTAAACAACTGCGTAAAAAGAGAGGCATTACACAGCAAAGATTAGCATCAGAGCTTGGAATAACACAGCAGATGCTTAGTAAATACGAAAAAGACATTTCACTCATTAAGATAGACGTTTTAAAAAGAATAGCTGTTTACTTTAATGTTACAACAGACTACTTGTTAGGTATATCTGATGTAAAAAGAGATTTGCAGAAGCAACTAAAAATGAATGAAACATTAGATGAATACTACGATTTAATTGAAGTCTATAAGGAACTGGACCAATACAATCAAGAAATGATTTGGTCGATTATACAGGATGTAAAAAAGGCAGCTGATAAACGGAAAATGGAAAAGAGAGGATAAAATGTTAAATATAGCCATCTGTGATGATGATATACAAACTACTGGCAGAATGGAAATGATGATAGAAAAAATAGCGAAAAGGAACTTCATCGACTCAGATATAGATGTTTTTTGGAATGGAGAAACATTGGTGGATGCTGTCGCTAAAGGGGACAAATTTGATATTATATATTTAGATATAGAAATGGATAGGGAAGATGGAATTTCAGCAGCTAAAAAAATTAGGGAATTTGATAAAAACGTATTAATTATTTATGTGACAAGTCATGAAAGCCATATGAAAGAATCATTTGCTGTACGCCCATTTCGCTTTCTGGTAAAACCTGTAAATGAGGAACAAATGGAGCAGTGTTTCAAAGAGGCTTATGAGGAGATTAATAGTGGAGATTTTTATTTTAGGTATAGTTTTCAGAGAGTGAATCATAAAGTCCCCATCCGGGATATCATATATTTTGAAAGTAGAAAACGTAAAGTATTTATTATAACCCAAGACGAGACATTTGAATTATATGGAAAAATAAACGAGATTGAGAAGAGCCTAAGATCCTGTAAATCATCGTTTTTAAGAGTTCATCAGTCATTTCTTGTAAATTACAAACATGTAAAAGGGCAGGCATATGATTTTGTTATAATGGATAATGGAAAAAAGATTTCTATCAGCGAGGACAGAAGAAAGATGATTAGTGAACAGTACTGTTCAATGGAGGATACATTTTATGTTAGAGAGTGATATATTGTCTTATGGAACAGATATATTGTTATGTGGGTTTGCAATATACCTGTTCGTTTTTTATTTTGATATCTTTTTTATCCGTAAGCAAGAAAGAAGAATGCAAATAGCAGGTTGCTTATTATTCACGATATGGCAATTAATAATTTCATATATTAATATTATGCCGGCATATGTCAATATAAGTATAGCGTGCGTAGTTACATTTATTTCAGTTACTGTAGTATATGAAGGTGGATGTGCCAACAAGTGTATTTTTTCTCTTGCTTTTAATGCAATCTGGATGCTAATAGAGACATTAAGCGGTTATATCCTTTCGATGCTCTTAAATGAGTTAAAATATCCCCAATTATATAATATTTTGGGCTCATTGATTTCGAAAATCATTTTTCTTCTTGTTATTTTAGCATTAAAAAGTGTATTTACAAATGAAGAAATCCGGGAACTGTCTATAAAATACAGTGTTATGTTTGTTCTTATTCCTATAGGAAGTATTTATATAATGAACGATATTTTTCTCCTTGGGAGCAGGGCAAGAGATAAACTTATTAATATCCGTTCTATAGCTGTAGCTGTTATTTTGCTAGTTATGAATGTGTTAATATTTTATATCTATATAAAATTGGCTGATGATTTGCGTTTGAGGCGTATGAATTCTGTTTATGAGCAGCAACTAGAATTATGTGAACGGCATCAACAGGAAAGAGAAATATCAATGTTACAGTTAAGAGATGCCAGGCATAATATGAAAAATAATTTAGTATCAATATTAGCATATGCAGAAAATAGAGAGTGTGAAAAAATCATAGATTTTGTAAATGAGGTAATGGACGAAGGGGGAATAACTTTATCTTCAATTTCAAACAGCGGAAATATTGTGATAGATTCTTTGATAGGATACTGGTATGTTAGGGCTCAAAAGAAAAAAATTGATTTCTCAGTCAAGATAAGTATTCCAATGGTGATGCCTTTTAAAGGAGCAGATCTTTGTTTGATACTAGGAAATTTGTTAGAAAATGCAGTTGAGGCAGCACAAAAGGCAGAAAAAAAGAAGTACATAAAAATTCATCTTAAATATGATAAAGATAATCTGTTGATGTTTGTAGCAAATAGTTATAAAGGGAAATTAATCAAAACAAAAGATAAGATGTTAAAATCTACAAAACCCGATGCCAGTAATCATGGAGTCGGCTTATCTTCGGTATATCGTGCGGTGGCAAAATATCAAGGAACAGTCATGATAGAGGACTCGGTTCCAGAACAGTTCTGTGTCCGTGTTTTGTTGTATGGTATCCAGGAATAATTACATGAACAATCGATATTGTTACATCATAATTTATAATTTATAAAAAACGTTATAATAAATAAGAAAAAGTACTATATTTTATTGCAGGAAACGAGAATGGAAAAAATATTATTGTTTAGCGTTAATAAAAAAATAATAGAAAATACAAAAAGAATAACAGAGGGAAAATATGAATTAGTCTGTAATTCGTATGATCAGCTAAACGAAAACGAATATCAATTTATAGATGCGGTTATTATGCATTTTGATCATAATATAATCAAAAAGAATTTATTTGAATTAATTATTAAAGTCAAAGTAAAATTAGGAACTTCAACGCCGATTCTTGCAATAATAGAGAATGGATCTCCACAAGACATTTTCTCTATACTTCAACTTGGAGTTTATGATTATGTAGAATCAATAGATAATTTACCGGAATATCAAAAAAAAGTTAAAGCTCTTATTTTATGGAGTTGGTATTTAAAGAAATACGAAAATGGAACAAGAAAGCAATGATCAGAGGATTATTGCTTTTTTTATCACCTATACTTCAAAGGAAAAATTACATTAATACTCGGATTTTTTACACTAAAGAAATTTTACTATCAATTTGTAGTATAGTTTACTTAAACAAATGAAAGGAGATTTTAATTATGAAATCAAAAACATTAAAATCACAGTCAGCTAAAGCACTGGCAAATGTATCATTGAAACTTGGTAAAATGTCAGCAGATAGTGCATGCTGCTATATTTTCCATCAGCCCCCGATTCCTGAGACTCTGAAGAAAATGAAAAAATCTTGATATGAAATGGCTATCGGAAAAATTAACAAACTATGTTATTAAAACCGGTGTGGTTTCAAAAGAGTTATATGCAGTATATCAATATGGTTTTCAGATTGGCCTGGAAATGTTTTGTTGTTTTACGGCTTGTTTTATCATAGCGGTATATCTGCATATAATCTCTGAATTTATAATATTTACCGGGATTTTTATTATGTTAAGAACTTATGCAGGTGGTATCCATCTTAATAGCTTTGGATCTTGCTTCATTTGTTCGGTTGTTGTACAAACAGTAGCCTTACTAATAAGTATTACATACCAATTTCCCATAAAAAGTGCGTGGATTATTATTATAATAAGTGCCATTTTAATTTATAAGCTTTCTCCAGTAGAAAGTATTAGTAGAAAGCTTGATAAAGAGGAAAAGAAACATTGTAAAAAGATAACATTGATAATAATAATTAGTATTTGTATATTCGCTGGATGCTGCACTTTGGGATGCGCCTACAAAGCTGTTTCTCTAATAGCACTAACGATGATGATTGTTTTTATATCCCAGTGTTTTGGGATTATAAAGTATAAACTTTGCAAAAAATATAAATATATGGGTATATAACCCTGACCGTCTTGCGGTCGGGGCCAATGTCATCAACCAGTTCGCACATCAAAGCGAACTGGTTCTTTTTTTAAAAAAAAAGCGCAAAATCCCCCCTTAGTTAGTATTTTGTTTTTTAAATTCGTTGTTCTATACTACAATGTATCATCCCTGTATTGTTACGTATCCATTGGCTTTAAAGCATTTTTGTATAGGGGGATTACGTCTTCCATCAATCCTGAACTTTGCAGTAGGTATGGAGCTCATCCACCTTCCCCATCGTTTATAGTGTCGTCCCGGACGAACCGGGACCGTGTTCCTTGAACAATCGTCCTCCAGTCGAGATAGATATGCTGCAGACTCTTCTGAAATTCTTGGATTTCCCTGCCAGAAATTGAAGGAACCTATATTCCATCCTAACGGTATCACATATATATTTCATGTTGGGGATATAATCATACAAAGTACTGGACTGTCCGGTTTCCGCTTTTTTTACTTTTTTAATATGGAGTTCTTCAGCTCTGTCATAAATGATTCCACATACGGAATAACATAAAATCTTTCCATACAATTCACAAACCACAATGTTAAATTTCCCAGAGTTGAACTTCTCTGCCTCCAGATGATCCTTTATGTCAAAATATGCGGTTTCATTGTCCCATCTGCGGACATGGTACAGTTCGATAATGTCTTTGAACGAGAAGTTTTCTTCCATGAGATCCGTCATGTAAATGGAGTCAACCTGGACCGGCTCCCGTTTCCGCTTGTACCCATCAAGAGTATATTCATAATGGCTTTTCACAACTCTTATATCTAAATGTGGGGTCTCCTGTGCATGAGCCCTGCAGTCTTCTCTTTTAAGCCTACCCAGCCATGTCTTGTTAAAAGACAGGTGGATCCACCCATCATCCTCGATATTGGCAACCTGCTTTTTGTACATATAGGATTTGGCTCTTACAAGCAGCTTATATCCGTATAATCTACAGTAAAGGAATAATTCCGCAGATCCATAATACCGGTCGCAGAGCAATATCACCTTTTTTCCTTTCAATAGTTCCCGGCAGTTTTCCAGATGTTCATACAGCATCGGGATCTCTGATGTATTGCAAGGCTTGATTAAGGCATCCAGAACGACATGGTTCAAGACATCGATAAGGATGGAACAATTCGCCTGTGGTTTCCTTACTTTGCTTTCATCCGTGATTGTCTGGTTCAGATACCCTCCGAATTTCTCCTTCATTTCCTGTGAGGGAGGAAGATCCATTTTGGTTCCGTCACAGGCAAGTACAACCCACCCATCCAGTGTCTCATAGTCCTGATGTTCATAGAAGTCTTTGGCAAACCGCCGGATAATGAGCGGGAACACATTCGGATTTGTTTTATCCAGTGCCTTGAACATTGCCTGTTTAGAGACCTTGGGCTTTTCCACTTTAGAAAAATAAGAAATGATGTTATTGGTTGTCTCACCGTGTCGGAAGGTGTAATATAGTATTACATCCTGCAGGGTGATTTTTCTGGATTGTGTGAATCCCCTCGCAGTAGTTTTTGCGGCGCTGGAGATCTCATCAGAGTTGATAATTTGGGTTAGATCTTCCAGCGCTGTTCTTATAACAGCCTTGGTTCTATACTACATAGTCTCGTCATCATAAACGAGACGAGGCTTCTTCTTGGCATACATGGCTTTGAGAAATGGTACCTGATCTTCCTCAAGGAGGCCAAAGCTGCGTAGTGTACGGTGCTTAATTCTTCCATTTTCCCGGTACGATTCAACAAGATAGCAAAAATATGTGCCTTTTTTTCCTTTTGAGTTAGGAACGATTTTAATAAACATAGGGCTCTCCTTTCTATACTACATAATATATTATAATATAGCATAAATAAGGGGTTTGTAAAATATTTTTCTATACTACATATCATTCATAATTATAGACATCTGATATAATTTACAATCAGATGCCTATAACTGGTTGATGACATTGACCCTGACCGTCTTGCGGTCGGGGCTTTTTTATCTCTGCGACAACTAGCCAACTTGATGCAGTGTGTTGTATGTATCTGGCACTTTGAGTAAAGTAAATAAAAATTAGCATAGTTTGTAAACGTATTAAATGCATTTATTTGGAGTTTTAGAAAAGGATTTGTTGACAGGTATATATAGAGATGATATTCTATATATGGTTTTGATTTTTGCACTGAGAAGTCCTCAGTCATTAGGCTTTTATTTTAGAGATCTTCTGAAATAGTATGCTTTAGACGCAGGGTGCAAAAGATTAGTATCATGATTATAAGAAAGACATCAGAAACTTTAACGGTTTTTGGTGTCTTTTTTGCGTGCAAAATTCTTAGAAACGCAGGAAATCATAAACCGGATAGAATGGAGAGTTACAATCCACAAAGGAAGGAGTGAACAAATGGACCAGTTACTTAAGAAATTTGAAAAGATAGAAATTAAT
>ERZ1643250.2611-NODE-2611-length-13335-cov-8.309187_pt1 | contig 13335 bp, 16 predicted proteins | sample MGYA00579262_ERZ1643250 | MGnify/ENA primary metagenome ERZ1643250 (study PRJEB29033, sample SAMEA4952265) | chicken gut metagenome | biome: Broiler Chicken; feature: Gastrointestinal Tract; material: Caecum | place: Ireland | collected 2018 | study: Broiler...
CGAATAGTAAATCTCCATTTTACAGTCCTAATGTCTTTTCTACCTCATCAGCAGAAAGCCATCCTTCCTTCCTGGCAGAATGTTCCCCGGTCTCTAATTGAGACATAAGAGAAATGGTTGCCCGCATTTTATCGTACTCTTTCATATCAAGAATTACATATTCCCCTCTTCCGTTTTTCGTCAAAAAGACCGGAGCGCCTTCCTGCGCTTCTTTTAAAACTTCCGTATAATTTCTCAAATCTGAAATGGGTTTGATATTCGGCATTTTTTCCACAACCTTTCCTGATTTTTTTATAGTATACCACCTCCATTTAATAATAAAAATGTAAATTAACATGTTAATTCTACAGCATTGTTTTTTAAACTTTTCATAAGCTTCAGTTCCTGTTCAATCCGCTTCTTTTCACAATCCATTCACTCTCGATTAACAGGATCAATTCCTGACGTCTGCTATCCTATCATAAAAGGATTTTATTCATCATGTACCTCTATCTCCTTTAAGTTTTTCTCCAGCCTGTAAAATACCATTGCTACATTTCTTTTCAACAGACGGGCATCCCATTCAAACAGTCGATAACCGGTGAGAGACATACTTTTCCTGACCTTATGGAAAATTCTGTGGTATCAGTAATACATTTCTGATTTGGTTTTTCAGTATAAACTCTCTGTATTTTCTACAATGTTTTCTTACAAAGTAAGAGCCCGTAAATGCCTTGTAAAATGAGGCATAGGCATTACAGGCTCTGATACCACAGGATAAGAGTACGATAGTAAAAGTGTCTGAAATCAACACTCCCCTTTACATAGCAAACGGCAGCCGGTTCTTCCCGACTGCCGTCAGCTTAATATTTCCCAGAATCCTCTTCCCCCACTTCCACTAAACCGGATACGTCCTTCTTTCTTCAGCACTTTCAGTTTATATTGAGCACCGGAAAGACTGCATCCCATTTTCTCAGCTATTTCTTTTGCTGTAATTGTCGGCTTTTCTCTTATCAGTTCTATAACATGATTACGGATCTCTTCTTTCTTTTTCAGCCGATCAAACATAGCACCGTACTCTATATGAATTTTTTGCTCAAATTGTTTATTTCCATCTTTCATTCCTATAACATTTGCAGGATTATACACAATTTCCATGTATCTGGGATATATAATGAGTTTGTCTATTTCCTCCAACATTTCATTTACAGTAGCTGTTTCAATATCCTCCCCATTTCTCAAATTCTTTTCGATTTCCAAAAGGCGTTGTTTTCTTGATACAATTTTTATTCCCTGTTTCTCTAATTGCTTTTTCTTTTCCCGACAGGATTCAATGGCATCTTCTAAACTCTGCTGCCTTCTCTGGTACATTTCATCAGACAGTACACCCTTGAGTAATTTATCAAGCAATAAATCCTGTTGCTCTTTTATACGCTTCTCTTCCAAAGCAAGTGACTGAATTTTATCTGCTGTCTGATCCTCTTCAAGTACCTGACAAAGTAAAGAGATAGTCTCCCTGATTACTGATTCTCTGTCCACGGAAAACTGCTCTACACAAACACCTTCGAGAAGCTTAAACAGTTTTTTTTCGTCAAGATGTATGTTATCACACCCTTTTTCTCCTTTCATTCCCACTTTGGAAATCTGTGGTCTTGCCTTATCTTTAGATTTTCTCCCCTCTAAAGCATATTTTCTACACTTCCACTCTACAATCAGCTTTCCATCTGAATGGTTTTTTCTAAATCTCCTGTAATATGGGCTTCCACAAAGCCCGCATATTATCTTTCCACTCAGATAATATTTGCCGGGATTACTCCCCCTTGGGAATGAATCTTTCTGCTTTGCTTTCACTGCCCTTCTGTCTATCTCGTCATTTGCTTCCTGCCATAACTCTTCTGAGACTGTCTCCGGCACTTTATGTTCATATCGAAACTGCTGATCTTCAGGTACTTTTTCCGTCTTCTTGCTTTCAAAATCAAAATGTTTCCTATTCATTACAGCAGTTCCCATATTTAAAGGATTTCGAATGATCCGCAGAATATCATCTTCAGTAAATTTTTTGCCCATTCTCTTTCTAATACCTTCATTTGTCAGTATATTTGCAATTGTTCTGCTACCATATCCATCAGCACAGAGCTGATACATCCTTCTCTTCACCTGAGCCTCTTCTTCAATCAGAACCACAGATTTATCCGGAAGTTTCCTAAAACCGTATGCATTTGGAGTAAGAATCACGGAACCGCCATTTTTCTGACGGTTCCGGTGTGCATTATTTATCTTTTTACTCAACTCACGGCTGTACTCTTCTGCAAGGATTGCTTTAATTCCGGTAATCAGCGCATCATCCGTAGTGTAGAACTTATTTTCTATATAAATATATAGTCTTTTTCCATTCGTACACAGGCGATCCACGAAAAGATACCAGTCCTTCGTATTACGCATCAGCCGATCCTGTGATTTGATAACGATCACATCAAACAAATTTTTCTGCAGATCATCATAAAGACGGTTATACTCGGTACGTCCCTTCGTAGTCGTTCCAGACCGGCTCTCAATGTATGTATCCACCAACATCCAATCCATGCGCTTGACGCACTCTTTTGCCTCCTTTACCTGATTAGCAAGCGCATCCTTCTGGCTTTCTTCCTCTGTGCTGCAGCGCGCATAGATCACAGCGCGCATAGTTACTGTCCTTTCTGGATGAGATCTGTCATCTTCATGCGCTCGGAAGTACTTATAATATTCTGCTGTTCCAGCAGACGGGCTAACTGCAGGATTATCTTTTGATTTTTCATATATTTATTCCTTTCTTGTATTATTTGTTTTTGGGGCATATGCTAACTCCGAACCGTGTAATTGGTAAAACATATGCACATCATTTTCAATCAATTCGCATCATTTAATTCTGCTGTTTTCTTCCAGAATTGGTATATGTATATATATCACTTTGTTTCACCCAACCTTCAAATTTTAAATTGATTCAACTTTACATATGATCGGAGTCTCAATCTCTCTTGTATTACCATTGAGACTATAGCGTCCTTTTAATACGGCTTCGCCGACTTGGAGACTCTGCAATATTTTTCTCCATGCAGGTATTTCATCTGGATCAATCAAACTCGCAATAAATTTCATTTCTCGCTGTACGGGTTTGAAGAAAAACATGTTGCCAGCCTGCATAAGTGTGTCAACCGCCTCACGGTTATAGTTTCCGAGAAACTGTGATGACAAATATACGCCCAGGCCAAACTTTCTACCTTCCCGGAGCATGGCAGATAACGCACTTCCCGGCGTTATCTGCATATTTTGAAATTCATCAAGGAGGACTATATCAGCTCGTTTGTATCCGTTGCGTACTTCTCTCCAGAACATTTCAGCAAGAAATTCCGTAAGGAATTTTCTCTGTAATTCAGAGAAATCTGAAAGTTGGATAATTGTCACTTTACCGCTTGCTCCGATTTTTTCAGCCGCTTTTCCTGCTACCAATCTGACATTTTCAAGATCAGAATAAGGTGCCAGCCGAGTTAAAAGGTGCCCGATATATATGTTTTTCCCTCGCCAGATTTTCCTAAAATGAGGATATGGGCGTTCGGAATTTGACATACATTAATTTTTCGTCCTTCGAGATCTCTGAGCATATCATTCTCTCCTTCCTAAATCTATAATATCTGGTGCCCCAATTTTTTTAAATAGAGATCTTTTCAAACAGTAAAATTCTTTTCTTTGCATATCTATTTGGATTCTTTGCGATAATCCCTCTTGATCGCATCTAAGATCTCCACGTTGTTTCAGCTCATATAAAATATAAAGTTTGTTACCAAGTAATCCATGTCGTCCTAATATTCTGTCAAAAACCTCATTTGGTATCATAATCCATTCTGCACAGTAATAAATGGAGCGCAATTCATATTTCCTATTCCGATTTTTTTTCTATAGTTTTCCAATATTTTATATCGTCCCTGACCGCTTCAATAAAAATTCGTATAAGATCTTCTTCCCTAATTTTTCTGGAAAAAATTGACCATTCAATTTTGGGGGGAATTTGCAAATATTCTCCCAATATGATTCCTCTGCTTTCCCAAAATTTCCGAAGTATTTCCCACGTTGCCTGTAGTGTTGCTTCACATTTGTTTGGTGTTTGGATATAATTATTTTTAATTATTGTATGTACTTCATGCAGATTATTCTCGGCGAACTGAATAAAACAAGCAATAAAGCTTTCTATTGGTTTTCCTCTCAGAATCTCTTGAAATTCATTTGGCTTCTTCCAAAAATCCGCATCTACAAAAACATTTATGGCATTATTTAGCTGAATCTGTTCACTAAATATAAGTAACGAACAATATATTTCTCGTTCTATTCCAAGCAAGGAATTCTCTCCTCCACAAACTTTCTGTTTTACTTTCTCAGTATTTTCCCGTATTTTCCTCCTCTTATATGAGTTTTCCAATAATGTACAGGCATCCAAAATAATCACCTCGTCATTGCAAGCAGATAATTTTTCTGCTAATTTTTTTTCATTCATATCTGCTTCAATAATTTCAGAAACATCTCGATTAAAAATCTGAACAAACTGCGAGAAATCCCATTTATTTTGCATTTGAAGAAAGATCATATTTACACAAAAGTTTATCTTAAGTTTCTCTTCTGCAAAAACACTTGCCATCATTTCCCATACAGGAATTTCCATCATTAAAATTCGATTTTCCCATCTGCTTATGGTAGAAATCATCCCCAGATATTCTTCTATATTTTCCATGGATACAAATGGATTAAAATGTTTTTCCAATATAGGAAGATTGGGGAAATCCTGTCTTGTACATAATGGAAATTTTTCTGATGTCATAAATCTTCTATTGGTCCATCCTGCCAATTCAGGTAAGCACAACGTTTTAGTTACAATTCTCAATCTCTGGTCCAAAGCCCTGAAATAGCGCAGTCATAATACGACTTTTACTTAGGCGAGAATTAAATTTTATCCCTCCCTTCACAAAATAGTCATATAATCCCTTCTCAGAATTTTGGGATTTTTTTCCGATTATATACATATCTGAAAGAGGAAAAGAAATTATAAAATATTGTTCCCGAATTTTTGTTTTCACAAACTTTATACGATATACATCCCATCTTCCAGTTATATTCATAATAAACGGCTCCACTATCTGTTCTCCTGTGTCATACATTTCTACGATAATAATCTTCCCATCCTGAGTAACACAAATGCTATCCTGCACTCTTTTTCTCCTTTTTTTTCTTCCTCCCTTGTTCTTTTTTTTCATTATAAGGCCACGTTATGCTCAGTTCATTTGCAAAACTCAACTCTTTTTTTTAGTTTTTCGGGAATAGAAGAAAACTTTCTTCAATTTAAAAAGGAATCCTCTCCGGATTCCCTTTACTTCTTAACCATCATTGCCTTTTGCACATATGGATATATCTCATCATGCTTTTTCCTTTTTAGATTATCACTTGTTATATACCATTTAAAGTACATGCATTTTTTAATTCTGGATTTATCTTCCATTCATAAATAAAAAACATATTACTTAAGTTATATGAAAACTGGTGCATAACTTATTGTTTGTTACGCACCAGTTAAATGAAAATAACTATAGTTTTAACTTTCCTGAATCAATCGCTTTTATTGCTCTTGTTTTAAATATCAACATATACTTTACAACTGATCTTCTGCAATCCATATATTCATTTTTGTCCATATTCCATAATTTATCGCAAAATACATTCAATTCTGTTCCTTTTAATAGAAGATCCGGATTATTATTACGTATATAAATAGCTCCTGCAGGATGAATCATCGGGATAATCACTTTATCCAAAGGGATTTCAAAGACCTGCTTCGGATTGGCAATCTCGGGGACACACCATACAATGATATCCGGATTAATCAATTCTATTTCTTTCTTGATAAATACGGCATATTTTTTGCAATAATTTTTAAATATACGTTTTTTTAATGCTTTACCACCACCCCGTTTATTCAAATTCATTACAGCCGTTTTCTTCAATGCATCCTGAATCTGCTTTACAGTAGGTATACTTCCACTGCATGTTGCATCCCTCCAATATTGTTGCAATAAATATGACATTCTTCCTATTAACTGCTTTTGGCATGAATTATTATCTGCAATTTCATTTCTATACATAACTTTTCTTGAAGATGCATTATATTCTCCATTTACGAACTCATTGTACCAAACACGATGGTCATCTTTTTTCAGATAGAAAGCATCTTCTTTATTCTCAGCGATATTTGCTTCCTTTAATACCACAAGTATTTTACATTCCGCCTTGTCGTATGCTTGAGGGTCTATAATTCCATCTTCTGTAAAATGATCCATAAGCCTTCCACCATCCACTGGAACAGTTGTTTTTTCCCAGCCTTTTTCTGCCTTTTGAGCATCTTTCCATAACTCAAATAACTGGTCAAGTGTTAAACCATCTAATGTTTCTACTTTTTTGACTATTTCATCAAAATTCATACTTTCTTTTCCTCCTATGTAAACTGGGGTTTTATTAAAATATGCATATTACATTTCTTTATCCAAATCAACAATCCGGTATTGTCTGGCTGCCTGTTTTATATCTTCTTGTATCATATAAACCAACCGCTCCGGCTTTATCACTTTAACATGCAGCGCATACTGCAATGCCCATTTTCTCATGGCGTCTTCGTTTACTTGCACCCGCACAGTCACCTCTTCTTCTGTCTCATCAATAAATTGCATTTCCTTTCCAAACCAGTCAAACAGATCTGTCAGAAGATATTTTTTCGCCCTGAATGTTACAGGCAAGCTTTCACCGGAAAACATGTACATATGCTCTGCCATGTGTTTCGGAAGATTTAAACCTGATTCCAGGCCCTTTACATTTTTCATAGGTTTTATAGATGTATCAAGCAGACGAATATCTATAATACGGTCTATTCTGTAATTAGATACATCCTCATATTTATCATTATTGCAGATCAGATAATATCGACCATTCACAGCTGCCATCTGATATGGATTGATAATGTAGGTACGTATTTTCCCTTCACCGTCTCTCCGTGGATAAAATTTTTTGTCAGTATGATATTCATTGTAGTGAAAAGATACCTGTTTCCCTTTCGTAATTGCCTGATCAAGGATCTCTATCGTATAGAACAATTGTCTGTTCGGAAGATCATTATCTGGCAGCATCTGAATATGTTTCACTCTGGATTTGAAATACCTGTTAGAAAGATTCTCTATTTTTTCAATCAGCATTTTACATTGTTTATATGGAATATGCCTTGAAAACAGAAGGCTGTCTATCAGAAGACGGAGTTCTGCATCCGAGAACTCTCTTACCAGATACCAGTCTGTATATACCGACTCTTCTTCTCCCCTTTTATTTATCCGTATTGATTCACTGTATTCAATCTGATATCCATATTCAATTAAATTGAGAAGATTTCTTTTAATTGCCTTTCTTTCCACTTTCATCTCATATTCTCGTTCCAAAATATCCATGATTTCTTTCTGACTCAACCGATGATTTTCGTCCGTGTACCGTTTCAGAATGTCAAGAATATTCATGATCAACATCTTTTTTGACTGCTTAATATACATACCTTCTCCTATTCCATATCTCTTTACCCCATGCTTCTCTGTACGACCATATGCTATTTTCCACTATTTGTGCCTTTATATAAAATGGCCCCAATGGTAATAAGCAAAATTCTATTACATATTCCGGTAATTCATATTTCAACAAAATAGATCTTACTTTTTCTAAGTTACTATTTATCTTAAAACTATCCGTAAGTTTTTCAATATCTTTTTGCAACACACAATAAAAGGATAAGACTTTTATTAAATCTTCCGTACATATGATAAATTCATTCTTCATTATTTTTCTTCGCGTATTATCCGAAGACAAAATATATTTATCATAACCAACAGTCAATCCGAATCCGGTCACAATCATTAATTCTGAAAAGGAGCTTGGAACTCCTATCTTCAATCCCCTTCGCAAGCACTCATTGGATTTCATATGCTGAAACAATGGATAAACTTCGCTGTTATACATTGGAATGCTTTCCCAGCGTTCTCCTGTTGTTCTATAATAATTTTCCATTATCGTGCATCGTCTGGACATTTCAATTATAATCTTGGGGCATTGATCTTCTGGGAACACAAACCATGTCGAATTTGCTTTTCTCTCCATCTCCATCTCCATTTCCATTTTAAAGGATAAAAAAGTATTTTTAATATATTGAATCATCGTTTCATAATCTCTTTGTAAGACCTGAATCGAATACTGGGCATCGATAATTTTCTTATCAATCAAAGGTATGTCATGGCCATTTCCTATTTTCATTCTTCCACATTTTCTACACTGCTTTTTATTTAAATCATATCCATCTGTCACTTGGGGAGTCCATTCAATTTCTCTGCACTCGGCACAATAATAATGCGGTTTTAGCGGATTTATTTCTGTTATTCCCAACAAATAGGCAATATATGAATATCCTCCACCCCTCACATATGCGGTCAGTTGATTCTGTTTTACATATTTGATAATTTGGGCTAAAAATATATAAATCCCCCCAATCTGCGCCTCTTTAATTACATTAAGTTCACTTTCATATCTCTGAAGGACCTCAATTGGTATGGATTTGAATATGCTTTTCATCTGAACCATACAAAGCTTTTCTAATATATTACCATTTTGCATATCTACACACCCTATATCGTCGTCTACATGTGATTATCAAGAACAGGACTTCTGCTTTCCTGTTAATTCAATGACTTCATTATAAAATTCTACCGCTATATCTCCACCATAAAATACTTCCTCACTTTTCCATTGTTTAAGGTGACGATACATAAATTTTGAAAGATACTTTTCAAATATCTCTGACGGAAAAGAATAAGTATATTCATGACAGATTCCATTCTTCTCCTGAGTCACATACAAATCTGACTTCTGAACGCCATAATATTCAAATCTGATCTTTAATTTCCCTTGCGTCTTTACATGAAAAGAAGTCTCCAGTGTATATGTCATCCAATCTGTATCAAGCAAAGTAAGTTTTGTATTTATCCGGTCCTTCAATGGCATGTTTTCAAATATTAAATCTTTTACTTCAATACGTTTCAATTCTCTCATACAATATCACCTAGTATATTTTTTAGCAGCAACAATTAATTTTTCTTTTTATACTATACTTTAATACATGTGACAAAAATAGTACATATAAGTTTATTTTAGTTTAATATTATTGTATATAATTATAAATTTACACTATATCATTTATAAACCGTTTTCACAAAAATGATGATTTTGACGTCTCCATGCAAAAAGTAAGGACCCGCAATGTGTTTTTATTTCTGAATACACCGCTAAAACTTTCATAAAACCATTCGACTCTCTCATGGTTTTCTTTATACAAAAAAGCGGTTGATCTCCAAAAGAGTAACCGCTTTGTATGGAATATGAAATTGTTTATTGTTTCGTATGGATGCTTAACTGTTCTTCTATGTTTCGTCCACTATACATGACACGAAGAATTGTTACAGTCTGTTCTTCTATATCTGGAATATAAAACACAATATAGTTATCTATTGAAACAAAACGTAATCCTCGGCTATACCACGGTTCTTTCCCATATCTTGGAAAGCGTTCCGGCATTTCATCTAAACTTAATATCTGTTTTTCCAGACGATCCAGTTGCTTTTCCGCATTTTCCGGCGATAAAAGCTCAAAAGTGATATATTCAAATATCCCTCGCAAATCATTTTCAGCCTGTGCCGATATTATTACTTTGAAAATCATAAGTCATAATCTCTACGAATATCTGCAAAAGCCGTTTTTGCATCTTTAATTCGCCCTGCTTTTACATCCGCATATCCTTTCTCCAACTCTGCATGTAGTTCTTCTGCTCCCAGTTTACTTATATCTATGGGCGTGCTATCTGGAATTTTTACTTCAAAGGGAAGCCCTCTCTGTAAGATAATCTGCTTATAAAATATATTAATAGCATTGGAAGCAGGGATACCCAGTGTGGACAGGATTTTTTCAGCCTGTTCTTTGATCTCCGGCTCTATTCTCACATATAAATTTGCTGACTTTGACATAATGGCAATGCTCCTTTCTCATGCATATCCTTTTCTTCATTATACATATTTGTACGCACAATAGCAATGCAATTTTCTCCTGTAAACATAAATTTCATATTGCATTTATCTCGCATCCCAACTACACCATTCTTACAAAAAATGACGATTTCTAACGCCACAGGACAAAACCACCCCAAACGAGCCAAATCATTAGATTTATAAAGCTGGAATTTATATTTTCCTTCATCCTTCATAAAAGATAATTTGCGGGAATTATTGCATCATAATGCTCCTGATATGGTGGTAATGATAATTGTAGCTGCGAACGATCTTTTAACACGTCAGTTACTCCTTCCTCTTTTTTTATAATGCTACACTTAAAAAGACTAATTTTTTTGAATCAGACTTTTTCAGTGCCCTTTATAAAATAAGGCTCTACGGGCTGTGATTCCACGGGACAATAATACGATGGCAAAAGTATCTTTTTGTCCCTTCACCTCTTCAAGATGAACTGGCTTTTAATGTCCATCGTACTGCTGTGCATCATGGCCATGGCACTGTACGCGGTGATCGGGGTGGTGGAGAAATTGTATGAAAAGAGATTTTGACATTTCCCTTTCAGGACGCCAGAATGCCGGCTTCTCACTCACGGAAAGCCGGCATTCTGACTGCACGTTTATCTGAATATTCACTTATCCACTCTTCTGATCATTCTTCGATCTCCCCCAACATCCTCAGAGGCTCTTTCTTAAGCGTCTTCCCCATATATCCGGCAGACACCGCAGCCGAGGCTGCCAGAAGGACAGCACCTGTCGCACAGGGGAGTCCAACGCCCGGCGGTTCCGGTTCTTCTGCCGGTTCTGCGTCCGCAACTGCATTGTCGCTGTATGTCCGGTCGAACTCCAGCGTATCCCCGACACTCTCCGCCGCTTTCTCTGACGCCAGCCAGCCGGCACCACTCCCTGAGATGCATCCTGCTGCACTTAAGATTAACATTCCCGTCAGGATCGAGAGGGCACACTGACGTTTGGTCCGCCCCATGAGACGCTCTGCCGCGATGCGTTCCCGCTGTCCGGTAATGAACAGGTTGGAGAAGAAGCACAGGATCATGACTGCCATCACACATCCGCTTACCAGAAATACGACCGACATCAACTCCCTGTTCTCAAGATTTTCCTTAAGCTGTGTATATCCCATGTCATAGAATCGTATTTCCAGATCATCGATACCGAGTGATTTCCACTTCTCCTGAAATTCTTCGATTGTCCCGTTTGGAATCTGAAATGACGTTGTCGCTCCCGTCATGGGGGCTACGCCCACGATATTGTCCTTCCAGCAGTTCTCAGGCACGGCATTCCACGGGATCACGACCTCATTTTCTCCCGCGCTGTAACTTCCCGAGCCTTTATCCTCCGCCGTATAGATGCCAACGATCTCGTATTCCTGTTCATTGAACACCTCGTAAAGCTCTCCCTGAGCATTCAGTATATTAAAGAGGACAGGCCCCTGTGAGCCAAGGATAGACGCGTCACCGACCGAGGACGAATAATCCGCATAATAGAGAGGCAGATTCAGTTTGTCTCCGACTCCCACACCAAGACGCATCGCAAGAAATTCCGGAACCAGACATACTTTTGCACCCTGCCTGTACTCTTTCTCTGTGATATCCCGTCCTTCTGTGATCTGGGCCTCCCCGTTGTAAAAATGCATGAGCAGATCAGTCCCGTCCGTAGGCTGAACAGGAATCGTCCTCATTTTCAGCTCTTGGAATGAGGCAAGTTTCAGCCACCGCTTTCCCCGTTCTGTCTCATAGAATCCGTCTGTCACCTCGTCATAATAACGTTCTTCTTCGTTGACCGGATCATAAACCTGCTCATTTTCCAAAGTATACTGGGTAGACGTTATTCCCGGAGCAAGCCAGTATTCAAGGATCTCCTCCCCCTCTTTCACTGCCGGTCCATGGGCAAATGTGCGCATCTGGATCTGCATCACGTAACTCTTCCCCGCCTCCAGTACATCCGGCTCAGGATCCTGATGGTCACAGAGATAAAAGAGTTCTCCCTCCTCCATCGTTCCATCTATTGTCCGTACAACGCGCATGAGCAGCGAAGGATACATCGCTCCTGTCTCAACCGGAGTCGCCTCTACCGTCCCCATATCGGGACTGCCGATCCCGTCATAAAGATTCTCTATATATGCTCCGAAAAACGGACGCTGCCGGGGCTCCAGGATATAATCCGCGCCCTCGAAATCAAGTACATCTTCATCGAGCCATTCTCCGTAGTATCCGCCGCTGTAATATTCATAAGCCTCCGCTTCGGGGTCCCAGTGTGATGTCGTAGTGGTTCCTTCATATTTTTGCTCTACTGTACCGATCGTCGTATATTTTTCATCAAAATTCTGAAGATCATCGCTGCCCATATACCAGAAAGAACCGCCCAGAGCAAGGAAGAAAGCACACCCCCCGATAAGGAGGAAGAAGAGGAGGCTCTTTAGCGGGCTTCTGGCTATTTGTTTTATGCTGTAATAAAATGTCATCCTCCAACACCTCACTGTCCTGCCAGGCCTGTTATACTGACATCTCGTTCCGATAACACCTGCATCCTGCCGTCTTTCATAACGAGACGTACGTCCGCCCGCTCCGCGATCTGCCTGTTATGTGTCACCATTATAACGGTAAAATCCCGGTCATGTGCAAGGGAAATGAGAAGTTCCACTATCTTTTCCTCATTCTCCGTATCAAGGTTTCCCGTAGGTTCATCCGCCAGAAGTATCCTGCCGCCGGATGCCATTGCCCGGGCGACAGCCGTTCTCTGCTGTTCCCCGCCACTCATCATGCGCGGATATTTTCCGAACTTCTTCTCATCGATCCCGACTTCTTTTAAATACTCCTCCGCCCGCTCTCTTGCCTCTTTGCGCGCCACGCCCTGTATCTCCAGCGGGTACATGACATTTTCCAAAGCAGTGAGCAGGGGGAAGAGATGAAAAGCCTGATAGATCACAGCCACCTTTTCTCTGCGGTATGCATCCCGGTCAATCCGGCTTAAATCCTCTCCGTCCACGGTGATCGTGCCATTCTTCGGAATGTCAAGCCCCGCAAGGAGCGACAGGAAAGTGCTCTTGCCACTCCCGGACTCCCCGGTGATCACATACATTTTCCCGGTCTCAAAGGTACAGGTTACTTCCTTTACCGCCTCCACTGTCTGATATTTATTCTGATAAGAATAACTCACTGATTCTACTTTGATCCGTTCCA